>ERZ773197.494-NODE-494-length-30916-cov-5.789151_pt1 | contig 30916 bp, 26 predicted proteins | sample MGYA00580999_ERZ773197 | MGnify/ENA primary metagenome ERZ773197 (study PRJEB29015, sample SAMEA2738166) | human oral metagenome | biome: human oral; feature: human-associated habitat; material: saliva | place: China | collected 2185 ...
CCCCCCTCTATTAAAAAGCGATTTCGTCTTTTCTTTAAACACATTTTCCCTATATATTCCTTAGAATATATCCTGTTAAAAAACTATCTATTGATTTTACCCCATGAAAATCAGAATCGCAAGGGTTGATTTGGCTCTTTCCATGCCTAAAATGAATCTTGATATTCCGCCGCCAAAAACATCGGTTTAATCACGACAATGCGGTCATAGACCTTTTGAGAAACCTGCTTTGTGCTGTCGAGCTCTTTTAATTCCTGCTTCAGAAGCAAATATGCCTCTTGCACAGACTTCGCCTTACCCTCCAAAATACTCTGCCGCATCCACTCCAGACATAAAGGATGGCCATACTGCGGAGGAAGAGGAAAGTCTCCGGACAGATAGTCTTTCATTTTTCGAATCGATTCTTCATACTCCTTTTTCACCGCTTCCCGATTGTTTTTTCCGGTCGGTCGGACGCGAAGTCCCATCATAAGAAGCATCAAAGCAAAACCAAGAAGGACGATTGCAAGACTTTGCTCTCCATTTTTATAAAGGAAAAATGCCGAAAAAAGACACAATACCGCTCCCAGAAAAAGAAGCAAAGCAAAATGTCCATAATAGGGGTTTGTACTTTGTACCATTCTTTCCCGCTTTGCCTGCACGGCAAGATTTTGATATAAATCTTCCCGTCTTAGTAAAATCGCCTCTGCCTTTTCCATTTCCGAAAGGGCTCCTTCCGCTTCTTCTGAAAGCTTCGGAAGGAGTTTCGCTTTTTCTTCCGCTTCCTCTGCACGAAGCTTTTCTTCCGCACGTTTGCTCATGGTAGGAATTGCCGGAAAACGTTTCCTTATTTCAGAAAGGGCTTCATCCACCCTCCACTCCTTTCGAATGAGGCAGGCCTTTTCCTTTCCTCCGTCATACTCCACAACAAGATAAGACAAGCTTGCAAAGATTCCCTTTCCGGAAAAGCCGCCCTTACTCATGGCAACACGTTTATACACACGCTCTACCGCCTCTATCGGTATGTAGTACATCCTGTCAATATAAAAGGAGTTTAAATAGAGGGCTTTCTCTCCGATTCCTATCGCTCCGATACGCAGTGCCTCCCTTTTATCCTTTTTTAAAATATCCTTTTCCAACTTTTTCTCACTTAGGGGAAAATTCATAGCCTCACCTTTCTATACAATGAAACAATATCTCATCACTTTTCTATCCGAATACAATTCTATAGATAAAGAAAAATATACCCCGCTTCCTCTAAAGAAAGCGAGGTGAAAATTTTACTATTGATTCAATATTTCCTGTAAACCATGCTCCTTCTATGCATTTTATGCTTAAAAGAAAGCCTTAAAAACAGCAAGTTCCAATTTCTTATGCCTTAGCTTCTCCGGAAACCGGCTTCTTCGTTGCTCTTAAGAAGAGAATGAGGAAAAGTGCCGCAAGAATAATTCCTACCGGATAAGCCACAGCAGTGGTTAATCCGAAGGCGCCGAGACACTCCGGTGCACAGAAGAAATAGGTCATGGAAACTGCACTCATAAATACTGCAGGAACTGCCGTAATCCAATAATTCTTCTTCTCTCTATAGAGATACATGGACGCAGCCCAGAGAACAATCATAGCCAATGTCTGATTTGTCCAGCTGAAGTATCTCCAAACAATCGCATAATCCAAGTGAGAAATAACCGCACCGGCACCAAGAATCGGAAGAGTCAAAAGACCACGTTTCTTGAAATCATTCTGGTCAATCTTAAACCAGTCCGCAACAGTAAGACGAGCGGAACGGAAAGCCGTGTCTCCTGAAGTAATCGGACAAGCGATAACACCCATCATGGCAAGCAGCATTCCCACGGATCCCATGGTAGTCTTACAAATGTCGTAAACGGTAGTGGAATTTCCTCCACCTGCCTCCAAGAGCTTCGCGCCGCCGTAAATGGCACAGCCTGCTGCTGCCCAGATGAGCGCAATGATACCCTCTGCAACCATGGCACCATAGAAAACCATTCGTCCCTGCTTCTCACTCTTCATGCAACGTGCCATAAGCGGAGACTGTGTTGCATGGAAACCGGAAATAGCACCGCAGGCTACAGTAATAAACATAAAAGACCAAATCGGAAGACCGCTCGGATGCTCATTTCTAAAATGCTGAAAAATCTCCGGAATCACAAAACCGTGAGAGAAGATACCGATTCCCACTCCGACTGCCATGGCAATCAGACAAATACCGAAAACGGGATAAATCTTTCCGATAATCTTATCGATAGGACAGAACGTTGCAATTAAATAGTAAAGCAGAATAATCCACAGCCAAACTTCTTTACTAGTAAGTAAAGCATTTGCAGAACCGCCGGACTTAATCAAGGTCACAATCAGTCCTGCAGGGCCTACAGCAAATACGGTACCTACCATAATTAAAAGTACTACAGAGAACACACGCATCAGATTCTTCATACCGAGTCCCAAGTAGTTACCGGTAACCTCGGAAATGGATGCACCGTTTGATCTCTCACTGAGCATTCCGGAAAAATAGTCATGCACACCGCCGGCAAAAACTGTACCGAAGGTGATCCATAAAAATACAACCGGTCCCCACTCAGCACCTGTCAAAGCACCGAAAATCGGACCTAAGCCTGCAATATTTAAAAGCTGTACAAGGAACAGCTTCCATTCCGGCATGACGACATAGTCTACACCGTCGTTGATGCGTACTGCCGGCGTTTCTCTGTCATCCGGACCGAAGGTATTCTCTACGAACTTACCATAGGTAAAATATCCGATAATCAGAATAAAAAGACATACAAAAAAACTAACCATAATTCGCCTCCACTCTTTTTCTCCTGTTTTTACTGCAAATATTATAAATTTTCGGATTTTCTCTCGCAAGAAGAAGATTTCACGGAAAAAGAGCACTGCATTAGGTTATTTTTTCTTTTTATCGTTATTTTGCACAAAAAGTCCTTCCTTTTAATAAATATTTCAACAATTTTCAATATAAAACAAGAGAAAGAGAGCGCAATAAATAGATTTAGAAATGAGAAGCAGTATTAAAAAAATATTGTATTCAGTATGTAGTATGACAAAATCCGGGGAAGTACTCCCTCCTGCAACATCCTTCTTGATTCTATAGATAAAAATTTCTACAAATTGAAAAAAATTGCAATTCCAAGGCTCTTCTATCTTTTATCTGCGGGCTTTCTCGTTACCTGAAAAAGCTGCGGGCGTAAATGTACTTCTCCCAGCACCACACCCTCTCTCTGTCTAAGAATTGTTTCCACGGCAGATGCCACATCGGAGGGAAGGAGATAGCTCGCTCTGTTTTCTCCTATCGTAAAATCCGCATTGCGGTATAAATCGGTATCCGTCATATCCGGTAAAATGCTGTGCACCTTTAGTCCCGACTTTCTATTTTCTGCAAAAAGACTTCTTGCAAAGGAAAGAAGCCCCGCCTTTGTTGCGCCGTAAACTGCCCCATAGCTGTTTTCATGAAGGGCGGTCACAGAGGATATAAAGAAGATATGCCCTCTTTTTTCCTTGATGTCTCTAAGAAAAAATTGGCTAAGGAACAGAGGTGCTTCCAAATTCACTTTCATCATCTCCGAAATCTTCTCCTGATTCAAGCTTTCATGAAAGCCGTAGTAGGCTACTCCTGCGGAGTGAATAAGAAGCTCCGGCTTCTTCTCCTGAAACGAACGACAAAAATCCCGTACCGCCTGATTATCCCGTAAGTCGAGTTTTACGGGAATAAAAGGAAGCTCCATCTTGTTAGATGGCCCGTCCTCCGGCTTGTTGTTTGCTTGCTTCTCATCTTGCTCATCAAATAGCTTAGAGGCTTGCTCTTTAGATAATTGGGTTTCCTGCTCTTCCGATAGCTTTTCAAAATCTCTACCTATCCCATAGACCTGATAGCCCATTTCACAGAGTTTTTCCGAAATAGCATAGCCTATCCCGCCGGAAGCTCCCGTCACTAAAGCAACCCGATTCTCCACGCTTTCTTTTTTCTCTGTCATTTTTTACTCCCCATTCCACCCTGTAAACAATCTTCATAGACAAGCTTTATTGCTCTTGTTCGTGATTTACTTCAACATCTTCGCTCCATCTGAATATTTTCTCTCTCGCCATGTTTTCTTCCAGCTTATGAAGGAGAAATCCTTCCATCTCTTCCTTTATTTTTTCCGGATAATGATAATACCCTCCCGTATTTTCATAAGGAAATACAGTATACGGAGATAGAGGAAAGGCTTTCAGCATAGGCTTAAGGTAGGTCTCTGAAATGCGGAAGCTCCCCACGCTGCAATCATAGAGCTTGGCCATCGGAATTTCTCGGAAAACAGTATCCAAAAACACGTTATAAAGTTCCTTCCACTTCTCATGGTAAATCATCGGATCAAAGCAGAGTCGAATAGAATATCCTTCCTCTATCAACAATTTTGCAGCCCTTAGACGACTTTCAAGACTTGCGGAACTGTGCTCCGCTCTCTGTACTATTTCCTCCGGAGAGACTGTAAAAGCAAAGATGAGTCTTTTCCTTGCCTCACTAGAAAGCTGTGCTCTCTTGATTTTCCGAAATAAGGCTTCTCCACCCGCCTTGGTCCGCACTTCAATGCGAAGTTTCTCCTCTCCTTCCAAAAAACGGGAGAACTTTTCTACATAGGGGAAAATCTCCTCTAAGGCCAACAAGTCCGTATCATAGGAAATGCAAAGATATAAGCTTCCCTTTTCTCGAATCCACTTTCTGCAATCCTGAAAATAATCTTCTATATTCAGAAAAAGGACCAGATTTGCGGAAGGGTACATTCCCTGTAAATAACAATATTCGCAGTGGAATGGGCAGTTCATAATCAAAGAACTGTAGCAAAACTGTGTCTCACTAAAACTTTGACAAACCGGCGCACCGGGATAGATTCTCTGCCCTTCTTTTGTTGCCAATATAAGCTTTTTGCTCCGCTCCTGCATAAACCGACTTTGTTTTTTTCTGTTAAAGAGATCCTTATAATGCCGGATGAGAATGATTTTAGCCTTGGGGAATTTCTTCAGTATTGTCTCTACATCCGCATGTCCCCATATTTCCCTTTCTACATAAATATGAGAAAAATGCGGGTGGAAAGGAAGAGGATCCTCCTCTTTCGATATAGCATATGGAATATCTCTTTCCTCTCCTCCTCTATCTTCCACTTCTTTTTTCGTCTTCAATAAGCAAGGAAAGTCCTCTTCGGTAGCGGAGGAGAAATGGAGTAAATCGTCTTCCAGCTCCTGCAAAATCTTCTGTCCCCCTCGCTTATCCCGAACAGGAAGATAGCCTTCCTGTCTTTTCTTCTGAAAATACTTGTTCCAAGAAAAATGAATGCTCTTTCCATAGCGAAGCAATTTTTCCAGTTTCTTTTCCAAGACAAAGGAGAGGCGAAGTTCTTGAGAAAGAAGCTGCACTTCAGACAAAAACGCCTCCTCTTTCTGTCTTTCTTTCTCTTTTTTCAGACTGATTTCATCCAAAATCCGGATAAAAGAAAGAACTTGTTCCTCTTCCCGTTTCAGAAGTTTCCGAAATTCTTCTTTCACTTTGTTTATTTGCTTCTGTGACTGCTCTTTCTCGCTTTCTTCCGCTGTATTCCCTGCAAAATTCAGCCCAAAATCCGTTCCACAGCGAAGAAAGAACATATCTTCCGTAGAAAGAAAGCTATATCCGCTTTGGAAAACCGCAGTCGATTCCATATCATAAAGAAAAATTTCTTCCGGATAGGGTATTTCTTTAGAGAATTTTATAGAACTTCCTTTTGTTCTCTTCTTTGAAGCATTTGCCGAAGAAGCCTTTAATTCCCCTCTGTCAGGCAAGTAAGGCAGGCCTCTCCCTAATATCTCCGCATCCTTCCAAGAAAGCAGTTTGTCTCCGGTAATAAGCCTTGCTTCGGGAAAAGAAAAGGAATAAAGCATATCCGGATAGAACTGTCGTCCTGTTGCCCATTCCTGAAGGGCATGAATCAGGAACCAGCTTCCTAAACAGCTTCCCCCGGCGGTATGTGGTGCTTTCAGGATTGCAGCACTGCCCAAGGATAGGAGAATATCCCCTCTCTTTGCTCCCTCCTTTGCCAAGGTCGCGGAAACTGCTGCCGCTGCATTGTTTCGCCCTTCTCCGCAGATAGTCAGCAATATCCTTCCTTCGGATTCGCTAAATTCACTCGTACAATACTGCAAAAAGGGAAACGAAGTTTTTCGTTTCCCCATCTTCAATGCTTGAATTATATTTTCTATTTCTCCGTAGTGTGCTGCAAAAATAAATAGCATTCTGTCCTACTCCGCATTTCTGTAAGCTTCTCTGTAGAAGTAGTCTTGCGAGTCAAAGTGCTCCTCTCCCAAGCCCTCCGGGTCATGATAGAAACCGTCGGAAAGAAGCCATTTCCCCTTCTCCGTATCCTTAAAGCCAAGGTCGAAAATCTCCCGCACACGATTCTTATTTTCTTCATCGAGTATCGGCGCTGCAACCTCCACTCTTCGGAGCGTATTTCTGGTCATACAATCCGCACTGGCGATATAGATTTCTTCCTCATCCCCCTGCCCGAATCGATAGATGCGGGAGTGCTCCAGGAATCTTCCCACTATACTGTGAATCCGGATATTCTCCGTCTTTTCGGGAATACCCGGAATAAGGCAACAGATTCCTCGAATCAGCAGCTGAATCACTACCCCTTTTTGAGATGCTTCTATCAAAGCATCGATAATGTCTTTGTCTGTCAGTGCATTTAGCTTTAAACCGATATAACCGCCTCTTCCTTCCTCCGCCTTTCTGCCTTCCGCTTCTATTTTTTCCAAAATGGCATTCTGCAAACCTTTTGGCGCAACGAGAAGGGCAGAGCTCTTTTCTACTGTTTCTCCAAGAAGCAGAGTACGGAAAACTTCCTGTGCATCCTCTCCTATCTCTCTGTTGGCCGTCATAAGGCAAAGGTCAGTATAGAGAGTGGCCGTTTTTTCATTATAATTTCCCGTTCCAATCTGGGTAATGAAGGAGACGCCTTCCTCGGTCTTTCTCGTAATAAGGCAAAGCTTGGAATGCACCTTATAAGCCGGAAGACCGTAGATTACCTGGCATCCCGCATCCTCCAAGCGTCTTGACATCTCGATATTCGCCGCCTCATCGAACCTTGCTCTTAATTCCACAAGAGCAAGGACTTCCTTTCCATTTTCCGCAGCCTCACAAAGCGCATCCACAATCTGACTGTGGCTCGCCATACGATAAAGGGTTATCTTTATGGAATTGACCGTCTTATCCACCGCTGCGGCCTGTAAAAGACCGATAAAATTCTTCATACTCTCAAACGGATAAGAAAGAAGGATATCTTTCTTTTCAATCTGATGAATGATATTTTCATCCTTTCGAATCTTTCCGCTCATTCTCGGGCTGTAGCGAGGATAAAACATCTCCTGATGTTCTCTCTTGGCATTTTGCAGAGTGAAGAGGAAGGACAGGTCAAGAGGCGTTTCACAATGGATAACATGGTCTTCCGAAATCCCTAAATACGTAGCCAGCTTCTTTTTAACCGACTTATGGAGCTCCCTACTAAGTTCCAGTCTTACCGGATTTAAGCGCTTTCTTTTCTTTAAAAGCTGCTCCATCATTCCACGGTAATCCATATCCTCATCGTACACGTCTCCTGCATCAATATCTGCATTTCTTGTAATGCGGATGATGGATTTCTCCCGAATGGTATACGCCGGATACAGCTTCGAAACAAAGTGGAGAATCAGCTCTTCGGAAAGCATGTGGTAGCCCTTTCTTCCCGGAATCTCTATCAATCTCTTAAAAACCGGATTCCAGCAGGGAACAATCCCCATTCTTTTCTTTCCGCCCTTTGTTTCCAGGCGGGCTGCGGCATAAAGCTCACTGTTTTGTAAAAAGGGGAAGGGCTGCTGTTTCCCTACAATCATAGGAGAAAGGTACGGACGAATTGCCTTATCAAAGTATGCCTCAAGCTGGCTCTGCTCTTGTTTGGACAGTTTTTGAAAGTTGATAATATGAATGCCTACCGGCTCAAGCTCCCCCATAAGCTGGGTATATATCTCCTTTCGCTTCTGCTCAAGCCTCTCCACTTCCTTTAAGATAAGCTTGATTTGCTCCTTACTGCTTAAGCCTGTTTTATTGTCCTTGACTGTTTTTTTATTCTCCATCTGCTGCATGAGTGTGCCCACACGAACCATAAAAAACTCATCCAGATTGGTCTGATAAATGGAAACGAACTGCAAACGTTCCATAAGAGGCACACGAGGATTGGCTGCCTCATTTAGAACACGCTCATTAAACAAAAGCCAAGACAGCTCTCGATTTTGATAACATTCCCGATTTTCCTTCATGGCCAAAATCCTTTCTACATCCTTGTATTAAAGGTCTATAACGACAAATTTGCGGAAAAATATAATATTTTTCCGCAAAGTCGAATTAAGCATTCGCTTGTTTTTCATTTTTTGCCAAAAGCGGCATGATGATACCCAGAATGGAAAGCACCAAGGGAGTGATTATATTCAATGCCATAGTAAAGGTATCCTTGGAGTGCATCCCTAAGAGACAGCTTGCGGCAGTAATCAAGAAGCACCAAGCGCCGAAAGCCAGAGCCACAGCATCATTCTTCACAAAACGATATTCCGGATGGAATTTATCTCCGGCCTTACGAAGAGCAATGTAGGCAGCAAATACCCAAAGGTAACGAAGAGGCATACATACGGAGTTCAACTTAGTGAGCTGCTTTAATACCGCTGCGGCGCCCGGAACAAAGGACTGTGCCAAGATGATAGATCCGGACAGTACAGCTACCATAATGATACCGTTTGTGTAAGCCCCAACATCATTCTGCTTTAAGAGCTTCTTCGGAATAAACTGCTTTGTATCTTCATTATCGAGAAGCATACGAAGAGGTGCATCGATACTCATAATGAGAACTGCAAACTGTCCAATCATATTGCAAAGTGCATAAATCACCAAAAGAGTATCGCCAATGCCATAGTACTCTCCCAGACGCTGGAATGCCCAGTAAGCACCGTTTGCCGCATAAGAGTTAAAGCTCTCTTCCGAAGCATTAATCACAGTCGGATCAAACATCATACCCATAGCAATCGTTCCGAGCATAGCACAAACCACAACCATGATAGCCAGCGCAATCATTCCCTTCGGGAATCCCTTACTCGGGTTCTCTACCTTATTTACATACGGAGAAATCTTCTCACATCCGCCAACCGCAAAAACCAGGATGGAAAGGGAGGTAAAATACTCCAAACGGAAATTCGGAATCAGGTTCTTTAAGCTGAAATCAAGACTCACATAGTCTGCCTTCGGATTGATAGCCGGTGCCGCAAACATCATCACGATGTAAAGCAAAGACATCACAAACATACTGGAACCTGCCAAAGTTGCCATCTTCTTCAAAGGATTTAAACCTCTACTTGCTACATAGCAGAAGATTAAAAGAAGGGCAAAGGTAATCAGCTGAATGTAAATACTCGGCAAACGATCATAGAGCTCCGCACTACGGAAAATTACCCAGGACAATGCCTTCAAACCGCCACTCGGCTTACTGGCAATATAGGTGATGTGACAAGCCCAATAAGTCCAACCTGCATAGTACGCAATCTTGGTTCCCATGGTCTCGCGAATCCAGGAACTCACTCCGCCCCCCGCATTCTTAAATGCGGAACCAAGTTCTCCAACCATTAATGCATAGGGCACAAAGTACAAGGCAAACATGAAAATCCAGCTGAAAATAACCTGAATTCCATTAAACCAAACGAAGCCGTTTACCACATTACCAAAGCCCCAAACCGTAGAAAATGCCATAAATGCGAGCAATTTCCAACTAATCTTTTTTTGTTCCATACTCTCTCCTTTAGATTTCTAAAAAATATATCGTTTTTCAGTAAAAGAACCGTTCCTCGTTTATAAAGGACTATTCCTCTCCTGTAAAACCCCCTTTTGCTCTATAGCAGTAAGTAAAACCCTACTCTCACTCTATATATTCTATGTTCGGACAATATTCCTAACTTCAGCTCTTAGTATCGGATTTCCAGATTTCCGTCTCCTCTTCCAAGTACCGAAGAAGAATAGAAAAGCTTTGCTACTTCTACAAGGTAATAGGTATCCTCTACACCGGCCGTCTCATACGGGGAATGCATGGAAAGCTGAGGTAGTCCGATATCCACCGTATTTAATGCCACCTGACTGTTCGAGATATTCCCCAATGTGGACCCCCCCAGCATATCCGAACGGTTTGCGAAACTCTGGTAAGGGACCTTCGCCTTTTCACAGAAGCTCTTAAACACGGCAGCGGATACGGCATCCGTAGTATACTTCTGGTTCGCACTGTACTTCAGCACAATTCCCTTATTCATATACGGTCTGTTTAAGGCATCCGCCTTGTCGAGGTGTGCAGGATGCACGGCATGTGCATTGTCTGCGGAAACAAGGAAACTGTTCTGTAAAGCCTTGATATACTCTTCCTCTCCCATACCGAAAGCATAGAGTATTCTATGCAGTACATCCTTTAAGAAGCTTGAATCCGCACCCTGTTTTGTACCGCTTCCCACCTCTTCATTGTCATAAACGCAGTGAAGCGCTACGCTCTCCTTCGGCTTAGCAGCAAGAATTCCCTGTAAGGAAGAAAAGGCACACTGCAGGTCATCCAGTCTTCCACTTGCGATGAACTCTTCCTTTCCGCCCAAAATCGTTGCCTTTTGTCTGTTGTAGAGAAATAAATCCCAATCCAGAATGCTTTCTTCTTTTACGGAAATCGCATCCGCGACAATCTTCTTGAAACTTCCCTTTCCTTCGATAGTGGAAAATAGAGGCAGCATATCCTTCTGTGCATTGAACTTGTAGCCGTCATTCACTTCCCGATTCATGTGAATCGCAAGATTCGGAATAATGAGTAAGTCTCGGTCGATGTTTACAAGTTTTGTCTCTACTCCCTTCACACTCTTAACCAGCACTCTTCCCGCAACGGATAAAGGTCTGTCCAGCCACGGAGAACAAATCATTCCGCCATACTTTTCTACATTAAGCTGAATGTATGCCTTGTCGATTTCAAGTTCCGGATCTCCCTTTATCTTAAATACCGGAGAATCACTATGGCTTGCCATCATCTGGAAGCCCTTAAAGGATTTTTCCGGAAGGACAAAGGCGATGAGTGCGGAGCCGTTTCTTGTCACAAAATACTTTCCGCCCCTCTTCAATTGCCAGTCCTCTCCCTCGTACAAAGGAAGGAATCCTTCCTCTACAAGGATGTTTTTCATATTTTCCACTGCAAAGAAGGCATTGACACTTCCGTCAAGAAAGTCCATCAGCTTCCTGTTCAGTTTCTTTACCTCTGCTGCTTTTGCCATACAAACTCCTTTCTCTATCCACTTTCTCTATACATATTCTTATGGAGGGGAAGCCCTCCCTGTTATATCTATAATGATTTTCTTTTATTTGCCCTCAAGCATTATACAGGAAAGCTTCATACTTGAGAAGTAAAAAAATAGGATGTTTTACTAGGTTTTATTTTTCACAAATTTTCGACACCCTTTTTTCTTTATTTACAATCGTGATTTTCAGCAGGCTATAAATGTTGCATTTGCAACACCACAATTTATATGAATTTGCTATACTGTTTTCCGTAATCGAGAGTTTTCAGGTTTTAGAAGAACAACCTAAGGCAGACATTGTATGCCTTTGCTCTCTTTAAAGAATAATAGTTTTGCTCAGAATGAGTCTTTGGAGAAAAACGGAGCAGAACAAAAGATTTAGGAGGAAAATAAAATGGCAAAGATTTCCAGCGATATGTTAGTAGGACAAATTGTAAACGAGCACCCGGAGTTAATCGACACCTTACTGGAGGTAGGAATGCACTGCTTAGGCTGCCCCAGCTCTCAGATGGAGTCTCTGGAGGACGCTTGCATGGTACACGGTTTAAATCCGAATGCGGTACTGGCTACCCTGAACGCAAAGTTAAGTGAGGTTTCCGAATAATGAGTGCTTTTTTAGGACCAATTCACTATTGGCTTTATAATAAAATCCAGCTGCAGGAAGAGCTGATTCGGAAAATTGCGGAGTATGGTGAAAAATCCGGCTGGGCAGTATTTTCCGAAAAGCACTTGGAGGAGAAGACGGTAAACAAGGAGCTTCGTCCCTTAAATGAACTGATTAATGTGATGAATATTCACGGCTGGCTACAGGAAAGAGTGCAGGACGCAGAAGCACGTTATGCCCTTTTGGTAACAAATATTCTGGCAGAAGATCCGGAAAGGCTTTCCGATTTGGAAGAAATTGCCTTTCAGTTCGGAAAAGCGCGGGCACTTGCTCCTGAATCCGATGCGGCCGATGCTTATAGAAAGATGGACGATTCCCTCTTAAACGGTATGCCCTGTGACAGAGTCAATGTCATCACGGAGCAGGATCCGGCTCGTACCTCCTGGGTACAGGAAGAAGATATTCATGCTCCCTTTTGGACTGCCGTAAACGGAGATCCTTCCGTTTACTATCAGCTTAGAAAGAAAATCATGGAGGGAATGCTCTCCGAAACTGCCCTTCACTTCGACACGGACGAGGAATGGCACTACAGCCTGTATCAATAGGCAAATCCACAAGAAAGAGGACAGAGATGAATAGAAGTATTGCCATTATGGAAGAAGAGCACAGCAATATCAACAGAGCCCTTGCAGTGGTTCGCAAGATTTGCCTGCAGCTTATGGACGGAGCAGAGGTGCCGGACGGCGATTTACGACAGATTATTGATTTCATCAGAGGCTATGCGGATAAACATCACCATGGTAAGGAGGAAAAATTCCTCTTCCCGGTTATGGTGGAAAAGATGGGACCCGTAGCAGATAAGCTTGTTACCCACGGAATGCTCGTAGAGCATGACCTTGGAAGAGCGGATGTACTTGCTCTGGAAACAGCCTTAAATGAGTATCAGAAAACCCCGACTCCGGAGTTAAAGCTGGATATTCTCTCCTACGCGATGGCTTATGCCCACCTCTTACAGCTTCACATTGAAAAGGAAAACAGTGTGGTTTATCCTTTCGCGGAACGAAGCCTGAGCACAGAGGACTTCCAAGTTATCAACGATAAGAGTGAGGTCTATGAGGCGGAGAAAAAGAAAGAAGGTGTACAGGATAAGTACCTGAATGCTTTGGAAATCCTTGAAAAGAAGTATCTTCACTAAATAGAGAAGGGGCGCCACAACAGTAGTGCCCCTTCTTTTTTTATACAAATGTGTATTGCGTGACGCTTATCCTATCTCTTAAATCTCTCTCTGCGTCTTTAAAATAAAGGTATTCCTGTCAAAATCAATGATACCTGCATCCTTTAAAGAAGCCAGCTCCCTCGTCATTGCGGAACGATTTGTACAGAGGAACTGTGCCATATCCGTACGACTTAAGGAAAGCTCAATGTACTTTGACTTCTGCTTCTGTGCCTGCAAAGAGAGGTATGCAAGAATCTTTTCCCGTAAGCTTCCGCGGGAAGTGACCTCTATTTTTTCCATAAGCTGAATATTCTTCTTGCTGATTAAATCAAAGAGATTCTCTATCAGACGGAAGTGGAAGCCGCATTGGTTTTTGCAGACATGAATCGCCTTTTCAAATGACAGGAAGAGCACCTCCGTTTTCGTTGCGGAAAGGAAGGAAACATATTCGTCCTCGGATGCACTGTTTCCAAATGTTTCTCCGAAGATTTCCCCCTCCCCCATATAAGTGAGCAGAGTTTCTCTTCCCCATACATCCGTCTTAATCATATGAATGCTGCCAAAAAGAACTACTCCCACATGCTTTTCATGATTTTCCTCCAAGTGAATCAACTCTCCCTTTTTATACGAACGCACATAGCTTTTCATACAGTAAAGCAAAGCATTCAGATTTTCCTTCTCAATGCCCTTAAATATTTCCATATCCGAATAGCGGAGTACCTCCTCTTTATTCAGTTTCTTTCTCTCTTCCATAATCTGACATCCGCCTCCACAATTACAGCAGGCCTTCATTTCTTCTGACATAGTCTCTCCTTTACAGCATCTCCCATAATCGAATATCGGTATCCCGGTATAGACTTCCTTTCTTATCGCCTTAACTTTCTCCCCGAAAAAAACAAACTTATAACTCGACAATCTCAAATTGTATTTAATTAATGCATAGTCTAATTCTAGTTTGTTGCGCATGCAACACATTTTTTCTCCCCTTTATAGCAAAATGAAATGCATCGAGTGGGAGGGGCAGATTTTCAGAGTTATTCTGTGAAATATTCGCTCCGCTACAAAGTTATTTTGAGTCATTGTTTTTCTTAGGAGGGAAAAAATGGAGAATAAGATGTTTTGTTATCAGTGTCAGGAAACGGCAAACTGTTCCGGATGTACCGTATCCGGTGTTTGCGGAAAGAAGCCGGATGTCGCAGCCATGCAGGACCTTCTGGTTTATGCCACCAAGGGCTTATCTGCTGTAGCCGAAGAGGCAAGAGCGGAAGGAAAGGAAGTTTCTCCGGACTTAAATCACCGTGTAACGATGAACCTTTTCATCACCATCACCAATGCGAACTTTGATAAGGATGCTATCGTGGATCATATCAAGGAGACTTTCGCCATGAGAGATGCCGTAAGAGCGACTCTTTCCGACAGTTCTAAGCTTCCAAAAGCCGCAACCGTAGAAGTTGCAGAGAAGGATTACGAAATCTTTGCCCAGAGCATCGGTGTTTTATCTACTGAAAACGAAGATATCCGTTCCTTAAGAGAGTTAATCACCTATGGACTGAAAGGTCTTGCAGCATACTCCAAGCACGCCAATGCACTCTTAAAGGATGATGCCAATGTAGACGCTTTCATCCAGAAGGCTCTTACAAAAACATTGGACGACAGTCTTTCTGTTGACGATTTGGTAGCCCTTACCTTAGAGACCGGTAAGGCAGGCGTAGAGGGTATGGCTCTTCTGGACGGTGCCAACACTTCCACTTATGGAAATCCGGAAATCACCAGCGTCAATATCGGTGTTGGAAAAAATCCGGGAATTCTCGTTTCCGGACATGATCTTAGGGATCTCGAAATGCTCCTCGACCAGACAGAGGGAACCGGCGTAGATATTTACACCCACTCCGAGATGCTTCCTGCACACTACTACCCCTTCTTTAAGAAGTATAAGCACTTTGTAGGAAACTACGGAAATGCATGGTGGAAGCAGAAGGAGGAGTTCGAGCCGTTTAACGGACCAATCCTCATGACTACAAACTGTATTGTGCCTCCCAAGGACAGCTACAAGGACAGACTTTGGACTACCGGTGCGGCAGGATACCCGGGCTGCAAGCACATCGGCGGAAAGTACGGCGAGATTAAGGATTTCTCTGCTATTATTGAGCAAGCTAAGTCCTGCCCGGCTCCGACGGAAATCGAGACAGGTACCATCGTAGGTGGATTTGCACACGAGCAGGTATTTGCTCTTGCCGATAAGGTAGTAGAAGCTGTAAAGTCCGGCGCGATTAAGAAGTTTGTCGTTATGGCAGGTTGTGACGGAAGACAGAAGAAGAGAGATTATTATACCGAATTTGCCAAGGCTCTTCCGAAGGATGCTGTCATCTTAACCGCAGGATGCGCAAAGTATAAGTACAATAAACTGGAGCTTGGAGATATCGGCGGAATTCCAAGAGTACTGGATGCCGGTCAGTGTAACGATTCCTATTCCTTAGCCTTAATCGCTTTGAAGCTGAAGGAAGTGTTCGGCTTAGATGACGTAAACAAGCTTCCGCTTGCTTACAATATCGCTTGGTATGAGCAGAAGGCCGTTATCGTTCTCCTTGCCCTTCTCTACTTAGGGGTAAAGAACATTCACCTTGGACCAACTCTTCCCGCGTTCCTTTCTCCGAATGTAGCAAAGGTTCTTGTAGAGAACTTCGGTATTGCCGGAATCGGAAGCGTAGAAGACGACATGAAGATTTTCTTCCCGGAGACGGCCTAAACCTATAATTCATTGTTGTTCAAAACAGTTTGTAATGCATAAAGCAGGATTGAAAGTATGTAAATCTCCATTTTGCCGTAATACGTAAGAACAGATAAAAGAGCTGTAAAAATCAAAATTTCTTTACACTTTGATTTTTTACAGTTCTTTTTTCTTTCCAAGAAAAGCTTAATTTTTAAAATTTGTATTCTTCTTTCACTCCAAAAATTAAGTAGAAAATAGTTTTTCCATATGATATATTTATATATACAATAAATTTTACATAATACTCGATTTAAGCAGTGTAGTTCTTAGGAAAACAAGCTTTCCGGAATTCACATGGCTACTCGTTTTTCCTATGCACCCCACGGCATCTTTCCCAAAACGGGAGAAAGTGAGTGCAGTATGTACCAAATTCAAATTAAACGAATTTACACAGAAAAGTCCGACACGGATGGCTTTCGTATATTAACCGACAGGCTTTGGCCAAGAGGAATCGCTAAAGAAAAGGCTGCCATTGATTTCTGGGCCAAAGAACTCAGCCCCTCCACTTATTTAAGAAAATGGTTCGACCACAAGGAGGAGCTTTTTACCCGTTTTCGTGAGCTTTACAGAGAAGAGTTGGAAAAAAATCCGGAAAAAGACAGTTTTATCCGGCTCGTGAAGGAAGAGCTAAAAAAAGAAGCGGTTACTCTCCTCTTTGCTTCAAAAGAAGAAAAACTGAATCAGGCTACAGTTCTTTCTGAATGGCTGAAGGAACAGCTTTCGGAGAACACAAAGGAACATTCCGCTTAATGCGCAAAGTGGAGAGTAGAAGGGAAAAGAGATTTCTAAAAAAGCTCTTCTACAATATCTTGTACCGTCACAATTTCTCGAAGCTTTCCGATATTTGCTCCCGAGAAAAAGAGTCCCTCCTCTATATTTCCTTCCACGGCAGAAATCAGGGCATGGGTGATGCAATACTTTACTGTTCCGGGATCACAAGAATGAATACAGCGGGAGCAATGTTTCGGCGGAATTCTTTCAAGCAGTCCCAGCTTTTCCAGCATGGGACTGTGCACCGCTCTCCCCGGCATCCCTACAGGACTATGAATTATACTAAGATCCATTTCTTCTTTGGAGAGTAGGTATTCTTTATAAGCATCGCTTGCATCACATTCCCTAGTACCGATAAAGCGAGTAGCCATCTGAACTCCGTAAGCTCCGGCCTCTTGCATCCGGATAATATCCTCTTTACCCCAGATGCCTCCCGCGGCAAAAAGCGGTATCTTCCTGCCATATTCTTCTTCAAAACCCTCCAATACGGACAAGACCTCCGGAATCAGTTCCTCTAAAGACTTTGCCTTCCCTTCCTCCACTTCAGACGCCTTAAATCCCAGATGCCCTCCTGCCAAAGGGCCTTCCAAGACAATAAAATCCGCAGTTCTCTTATACTTTTGACTCCAGGTTTTCAGTAAGACCTTTGCCGCTCTTCCACTGGAAACAATCGGAGCAATCATAGTCTTTCCCTCCGGTACAAATTCCGGAAGACTTAAGGGCAGACCCGCTCCGGAAATCACGGCATCAATTCCCTCTTCTACAGCTGTTCTTATAGCATCCTCCCACTGTCTTGTTGCAACCATGGCATTGATGGAGAGCAGCCCTCTTCCCTCACTCAGCATCCTCGCCCTTCGGATTTCCTTCCGCAAAGCCCTAAGATTGGCTTCCTCCGGAGTACGACGAAAGTCCTCTTCCTTATATCCGCAGTCAGCAGTACTGATGCAGCCCATAGCGCCGGACTTTGCCACTGCGCCTGCTAAGCCGGAAAGGGAAACACCCACCCCCATTCCTCCCTGAATCAAAGGAATGACCAAACCTCTATTTTTTAACTGATCCATTTTTCCATCCTTTCTGTAATCGAAAAGGAATCCCTTTCTATATGATTAAATATTTTTAATCTTATGGATGCTTAATCTTAAATCTTTTAAAAAAGGCAGTAAAGAGATTTTTGTAGGAACTTTCTTGTATATTTATTAATTTTTTTGAAATAATTGTCTTCTTGCACTACAACACTGGCTATGCAGTCCGAACAATTTCTTTCCGTTTTTCTATGGATACTTGTCCAAAAGCGAGCTATCACACGATATCCATTATGAATAAAAAAAGAGGCTCTGCATACACAGAACCCCTTCTTGTTAATAGACTTTAGCCAATTTCAAGGACTTATATCCCAAAGGCACCCCCGTTTGTCGGAGGATTATCATTTTCCATTTTCAAGGAATCATTAAGCCTTTGCAAGTGCCTCTCCAAGAGCCTTACAATTTGCAAGCCCTTCTTCGTCCGGTGTAAGATTGCAGATTACCGGCTCAGCAACCAAAACAGCCCCTGCTTCCTTCATTCTTGCCTCCCAGCTGCGCATCCACTCGCCATCACCCCAGTCATAGGAGCCAAAGAGAGCAATCTTCTTTCCGGAAATGGACGGAATCAGCTCCTCTACGAAGGGTTCCATCTCTCCCTCATCCAAGACTTCATCTCCCATAGCGGGGCATCCTAAAGCAAACACTTCCTCTCCTGAAAGCTCTTTAGCGGAAATATCGGAAACGCTCACTGCTTTTGCGTCTTTTCCTGCTGCCTTAATCCCCTCTACAACTGCCTCAGCCATAGCCTCCGTGTTCCCTGTCTGACTCCAAAATACAACTTTAATCATTTTATGTCCTCCTTATATATGTAGAAGAATATTTTCTTCTCCTTTAACTATATCCTATTATTTTACTAGGATTATTTTGTTGCGATAGCAACGTTTCTCTCACCTATACTTTTCTTTTCAAGGCTCTCGATTTGCTAAGTTTACTCATTTTTAAAAGCTATCGCTTCTAGGCCGCCTTATCCTTTCTCAAGCTGTAGCTTTCCACGATACTCCGTAGACTAAAGCCGTCCTCCAATAACTGTAAAAATTTCTGAATACAAGAGTCATAAGCACGAAAAAGCTGTAAAGCCGCTTCTTCGTTCGAATACACCTTCCAGTAGCCTGTCAACTTGGCTTTTCGGTACGGATTTTCCATATATATGCGAATATCCTCAGGAGGATAGCCTAAAAAGATACCCACCTCATGGGGGAAAGTCGCTCCACAATCCTTGTACTTTCGAAAACGCTCTTTAAAGAGAAACAAATAGTTTCCTGTCTTATCCTCTTTATATCCCAAGTCCAAAGAAGAAAGAAATCTCCGCAAGTTCCTATTCTGTAAATGTCGAAAAAACACAGACTTTCTATACAAGAAGATGCTTTCCTTCTTTCCGGAATGAAGCGTTTCTATTCGGAAATCATTGTAGCGAGAAAATAAACTCTCCAGCATTTTCTTTTCTTCATAGTTCACCGTAAAGATTGCCGCAGGCTTTAGACCTGCAATCACCGGAGCATTAAGGCAGAGATGCTCGCGCACATAATCTTCGACAGAGCTTTTTTTTCTACAAAAAAATCCGTTCCATTCCATACTTTCCCTTTCTTAGTTAGTTTATAATAACTAACTATAATGCTGATTATATTAGTAATAGCTAACTTTGTCCAGTGCTTTTTATTTCTTTATCAACTGATAAAATCTTTACTCTATTTATATCCGGTAAAAATACTTTATAAATCCACTGTTTCTTCCAGGGAGGAGTGTTATACTGGTTTATGGAAAAACGCTGTATAGACTGACGCTCTACGGAATCTTAGCTGTTATACGATGTATGAAACACAATGTGCTATATCCGAGCTTCTGTAGGCCCGGCTTGAAACAAAAGTGATAACTGAAAAAGGAGGCATTATGCTTTGCATTGAAAAAGGGACAATTGTAAGCCCAAAGGAGAGTTTTAAGGGCAATCTCTATATAGAAGGAGAAAAAATCAGAAGAATTTTCAGAGAATCAGAGCAGAAGGAAGAAACGGTTTTTTTAGAAAGCCTGCAAGAAGAGCCCGAGAGAATTGATGCCGAAGGAAGGCTTCTCTTTCCGGGATTTATCGACTGTCACACCCACTTTGAGCTGCATGTTGCAGGAACGGTAACCTGCGATGACTTCCCTTCCGGAACCAAGGCCGCTGTAGCCGGCGGGACTACAAGTATCGTAGACTTTGGTACACAGTATAAGGGTGAAACGCTCATGGAGGGCTTCCATAACTGGCAGAAGAAGGCGGATAAGGGTGCCTCCTGTGATTACGGTTTTCACATGTCCATCACGGACTGGAACGAGAGCAGCAAGAAGGAATGTCAAAAAATGATGGATGAAGGATTAAGCACCTTCAAGATCTATATGACCTACGATATTCAGGTAGATGATGAAGAAATGTTTGAAATCCTGGAGGAACTGAAAAGGGTAGGCGGCATTACCGGTGTTCATTGTGAAAATACGGGCATGATTGCCGCTTTGCAAAAAGAACTGATTTCCGACCCCAAAACGAAAGCAAGGGTTTCTTCCCATTATCTTTCCAGACCGGATGATGCAGAGGCTGAAGCCATTAACCGTATGCTCTACATTGCCAATGTAGTGGATACTCCGATTATCGATGTTCACCTTACCTGTGAAAAAGGACTGAATGAGATTCGAGAAGCAAGAAAAAGAGGACAGACCGTTTTTGCCGAGACCTGTCCTCAATACCTGACCATGACAGAAGACTTATATAAGTCGGAAGATTTCCTGACATCCGCCCGCTATGTCATTGCACCGCCTCTTAGAAAGAAATCCGATCAGGAAGCTCTATGGAAGGCGCTTGCAGACGGAGAAATTCAAACCATCTGCACCGACCACTGCGCTTTTACCTTGGAGCAAAAAAACTTGGGAAAGGAGGACTTCCGAAAAATCCCCGGTGGAATGCCCGGTGTAGAAACCAGAGGCGAAGTGATTTTCTCCGAAGGCGTGGTAAAGGGACGGATTACAAAGGAAAGAATGTGTGCTCTCCTTTCCGAAAATCCGGCAAAGCTCTATGGCATGTATCCGGAAAAGGGTGTTCTTCTGGAGGGATCCGATGCAGATATCGTGATACTTAATCCGCATAAAAAGAAGACCATCACCAAAGAAACGCAGGTTTCTCGCTCCGACTATGCACCATTGGAAGGTTTAGAAGTACAGGGTGTAATCGAGGAAGTCTACTTAAGAGGACAGCTTGTCGCAAAAGAAGGGAAGGTAGTAAAGGAGAATCGGGGCAGGTACTTAAAGCGAAAAAAATTTCAATCCGTAGTGTAAGAATTTTTTCCACATCCCTAATCTTTTCTTTATATATTTTATTTTTCTTTAAGTCATAAAACATAATTTCATCACAGAAGGGAAGTATCCTATACACAGTTACATAAGATGTAACTACAAAAAAGCTTTTCATACTCAACTCCGGGACCTTCTCCTGTAAATAAGGGTTTCGGAGCCCCCTTCAAAATGATAGCGAAAAGAGCAAGGCGAAGGCCTTGCTCTTTTGCTGTTCTATAGTCTTTTCCAAAATTCTGTTTGCCGTTTCAATATCCTATCAAACTTTCCACAATCCTATTCGTTTTTCTGCTTTTCTACTGCTCCTCTTTGTCCTGTAAAACTCTTTCCTGACACTTCTTTGCCAAAGCTCGGAATGCAGGGATGGAAGCTTCTATTTTTTCATAGGGTAGACAATAGGCAAGACGGAAATAACCCGGAAGGCCAAAGCCGTCTGTAGGAACCAGAATGATGTGTTCCTCTTCCGCAAGCTTTAAAAATGCATCCGTATCTTCCATAGGAGACTTCATAAGGAGATAGAAAGCACCTTGGGGCGGAACGCATGAAAATCCCATATCACTAAGCTCCGTATAAAGCAGTTTTCTATTTCTGTCATAAAAACTCAGATCCACTTTTACATCAAGGCATTGTCCGATGACCTTTTGAAATAAAGAAGGGGCATTCACGAATCCCAAGGTTCTTCCGGCAATCACCGCCGCAGCCATCAGCTCTTTTCCCTCCTCTACTCTATCCGAAATAGCCAGATAGCCGATACGCTCTCCCGGAATAGACAAGGTCTTTGAGAAGGAGTAAAGGTAAATGCTGTTCTCATAAATCTCCGGCATAAACAGCACTTCTCTATCGTCATAAGCCAGTTCTCGATAAGGCTCATCACAAATCAGATATATCGGGTGTCCTACCCTCTCCTCCGCACTCTTTAGAACTTTAGCAAGGGCTCGCAGCTCCTCTTCACTGTAAATGATTCCGCTCGGATTGTTGGGATTGTTCAGGATGACAGCCTTGGTTCTTCTCTTAATCATCTGCTCCGCCATGTCCAGATTCAAGGAGAAATCATCTTTTCTCATGGGAACCACGGTAAGCTTCGCCTTATAATGCGAAACATAGGCCTTATATTCCGTAAAATACGGAGCAAAGCAAAGCACCTCATCCTCTTCATCCAGAAGACAACGCATCAGGATATTCAAGCCCCCCGCAGCGCCGTTACACATCAAGATATTCTCTGCCGAATAAGCTAATCCAAAGCGTTTTTCAAGATGCTCCGCCACCTGCTTTCTGACATCGGGAAAACCGGCATTTTTCATGTATCCGTGAATCTCATGCGGGTCCTGATTCTCCAAAAGGCTGATAATGGCATTCTTTACCTCATAAGGCACGGAAGCAACCGGGTTTCCAAGACTAAAGTCATAAACCTGTTCCTTTCCATATTTCTCCGCCATTTCCTGACCCAGTTCAAACATCTTTCGAATTACGGAGTTTCCCTCCATAAGACTCTTCATGCTTCGTGCCAAAGTCATGCTTTTCCTCCCAAAGAAGACTTATTCTGCTTCTTTTCATGCAAAGGTTTAAGAGCCGCTGTCTTTAAGTCATTAAATCCCGCATCCTCGGAAACCGCCTCGGGATTGTTGCGCAACATGGTTTTTATCCACCAGGGCATCTTGCCGCTATGCTCATTTCCTCCATCTTCCAAAAGAGCAAGTCGCTCTTCCAGTCTTTCTCTATTCGCTTCCAAGTCTCTAAGCTTTCTTGTCGAGGGGAAGGAAAGTGCTCCTCCTACCGAACTTGCCATTGCCGAAACGGAACTCTTTACAGAGCCTGCCACTGCCAAAGTAGAGTCCTTCACTGTACCGGCTACAGCCAAAGTGGAATCTTTCACCGATTCCGCTACCGCCAAGGTGGATTCTTTTACGCTGCCGGCTACCGCAACTGTGGAATCCTTTACGGTACTGGCCATAAACTTTGCCGCAGCAACATTTCCCTCCGTTTTTTGCACAGTCCGAAATTCCTCAGCAGAAAGCTCCAACTCCGCCCTTGCATCCGCGAGCCTCTCATAGGCCTCCGCAATTGACTTCCGAAGATTTTGTATCTCCTCTGAATTCGCTGCCAAACGTGCAACTCTTTCCTTGAGTTCCAGGGCTCCGATTGTGGAAAGGATGACATCCTCCACAAAAAGGGTATAGAACATCGTATTAATAATCACGAAAGTAATATAGCTCCAATCCGCAGGTATGGCAGAAATCCTCGGGTGTAAAACCCGCATCAAAAAAATTGCAGCGCATCCCCAGCCAATCGATGCGGGTACACAGATATAGCCATGAAAGTTCAAGGGATTCTGAGAATAATCCCACCATCTCATGTGAAAGAGCTTGTTCATTGTCACACCCGTAACAAACTCCAAACAAGTTCCTCCGATAAAGCCCACACAAAACAGGTAGAAGAGATTCCCCTCATGTCCATGTGTTAAAAGAACCAGCAAGCAAGATCCTACCCCGTAAATAGGAATCCAAGGTCCATGACAGAAGCCCCTGTTTTGCAAATGTCCCGATTTAATGGAACAATAGCTGCACTCATAGCACCATCCGAAAATACAGTAGAGCATAAAAAAAGTAGCCCACTGTAACACAGTATACGACCCCATAAGAATATCCCTCTAAACGTCCAATTCCAAAGTTATATACTAGCACAAAGCAGGCTTTTTTACAAATTGTACACTGCAAAACTCTATCCGGTTTTAGTCCGGTTTTAATCTGTTTTTAATCCGGTTTTAGTCCTTTTCCTCTCCTTTTACACGGATTCTCTGCCGCATTTTCTCTTTATTTTCCACTTTTTTCTCTCTTTCTTTCCACTCTTTCTCCATTGCTTTTTTCGGGAATAAAAAAGCATCTGCAGCATAGCTAAAGGACTGTTCTTTTCCCCCTCGGTCTTCCGAATCTTCCTTTCCGGAATCTCCCCTCTCCGCTACGGAGAATTGTCCAATCCAATCTTGAAAATCCCGTTCTACGGAAGAAAGCTGTTCTTTCTCATCCAAGTTTTGAAATATTTCTCCCAGAGATTCTTCTATTTTTCCGGAAATGGCATCCTTCATTTCCCAAAAGAAAGGATAAAAACGGCTGAACATAGGGTTGAAATTTCCAAAAAGTAAGACATCCGGGCTGACCTCCAAAACATTGGAAATAGAAAGTAACATTTCCAAGCTACATCCTACACTTCCGATTTCCAAGCGGGAAATAGTATTCGTCGTTGTATATACCAAGCTTGCCAAGTCCTTCTGTCTGAGTTTCTTCTGTATGCGATATTTCTTAATCTGCCTTCCGAGCTGCGCATAATTCAGCTGATTGTTTTTCCAACTATTTTTCGCCTCGCCGTCTCCACGCGCCTTTTCCGTCCCCATGTTTTCGTTCTCCTATAGCCAATCTCCGAAAATCGAAGCTAACGCTTCATCCTTCCTTCTACCGGCTATAGTAGCTTTATTTCTGTTTAAATAAGAATGTCGGGAAATGTAGATTCATTTCCCGACAAGTAGAATTAATCTTCCCCTTTAATCCTTACAAAGCGTTCTCCGGTACCGTAAACCGTAACAATGGGAGAAACTTCCATAAATGCATTTGGAAAATGCTCTGCAAGATAGCTCCGAATCAGCGCGGATTGTCTGGGTGATATGATAGAAGAAAGCATGATCTTATCCGACTTCGTATAAGCACCCACAGCCTTATACATCGTCACGCCTCTGCCAAGGCTTAAGATATAACGGGTAATATCATCACTGTCATCCTGACTCGCAGGAATGATATTCGTTTTATAGAGCTTCTGCCGGAAACCGAAAAGCATATAGTCCATAATGTAAATACAGATGACATGGTTCACCAATGCATAGAGAGCAACATCCTTATTAAATACAAACCCCAAAGAAATCAGGATACTGCCGTCCAAAAACAACATAACACGGCTAAGAGCAACTCCCTTAAACACCTTTCGATTCAGGATTCTCGCAATGGTATCCGTTCCGCCAAAGGTCACCCCTGCACGAAGCACAAGGCCTGACCCCAAACCATAGAAAATGGAAAAGTAAATGCAAACCAAAAACATTTCCCCCTGCACGAATACAAAGTGAAACATCCCGGTCAAAACCAAAAGTGTCGGGTAGAGGAAGGAGACAAAGATAATCTTCATAAACTCTTCCCGCCTTAAGGTAAAGAAGGCAATAATCAAAATGGTAATGCTAAAGACATAATAAATATAGCTGTAATTGATTCCCGTGAACCGTTCCGCCATCTGGGAAAGACCCGTCACTCCGCTGGTGGACAATTTGTTGGGAACCAGAATACAGTTCACAGAGAACGCCGTAATAAAGCATCCCAAAATAATCTGCAAATAATTTAAAATTCTTCCCTTGTTCTTCTTAAGCACTTCCATCTTTTTGCTCCTTCTGTCGGATATGCATCTTAAAAATACCGCCGACTATTATACTGACAAAGCAGAGGAGAAAACAAGACCGCTCTACCATTTTTTTGGCGTATAATGAATTTCCGCTACATTATACACCGTGATAAAAGCCTTCGGATCTTCCTTCTCTAAAAAACTCATCAGCTTCTGGTATTCCTGCCTGTCCACTACCGCTACAATCTCCTTTTTTCGTTCATGACTGTAGGCCCCTTCAATATCATAAACACTCATTCCGCTATGCAGGCGATGTAAGATGTAATCCGTAATCAGATCCGCCTTATCCGTGATAATACATACCCGCTTTTTAATACTTTGTCCGAAGATAAAATGGTCCAGAATAATCCCGTTAAAGTACGTCCCGAGAATCGATAAAATAACCGTTTTCTTATCGAAGGCAAAGATAGAAAGGGCAGCAATAAAGAGTCCTGCAAGTCCCAGAGCCTTCCCAAGTTCCATGTGAAGGTATTTCTGCATGAGCTTTGCTACAACATCCAGACCGCCCGAACAGGTATTTCGGTTAAATAAAATCGCAAGACCGATACTTACAAAGAAAATATACGCAATCACGTCTAAAAGCACATCTCCGGTCAAAGACTGATTGTTTGGAAACAACTTCTCAAAAAGAAGCATAATGGCCGGAAGCACAATCGTCGCATAAGCCGTCTTATAGGCAAAGCTGCGACTTAAGAAGAAATAGGCAACGAGCAGAAGCACTACATTCATAATCATGGTCAAAGTTGCAACAGAGAGAGGCAGAAAATGATTCAGGATAATCGCCAGACCCGAAATGGACGAAACCGCAACATGACTCGGCACCTGAAAGAAGAAGATGGCCGCCGCCACAATCACAATTCCCAGATTCACCATAAAACTATCTTTTAATTTCGCAGTTAAATCTTTATTCATTTTGACTCCTCCACTTTTCTTTCTATATTTACTCTTCCACTTTCTATATTTTCCCTTCCGCTTTCCATTCTATATTTACGCTTCATCTGATACAATCGGCTTCTTCCTCTTTCTTTTTGCCTCTTTTGTCTTTTTGAGAAGCTGTTTATACATATATAGCATGGCAATCCCCAAAACCACAGCATAAAACGGAAAAAGGCCCGTTCCGAAGTTCTTTGCCAGAACACCGAAAACAGGAGGCAGACTCAGGCTCCCGATGTATGCCGAAGCCATTTGCTTTCCAATTAAGGCAGAGGTATTTTCCGCTCCAAAATTATAGGGGGTCGAGTGAATGATGGCAGGATAAATCGGTGCACAGCCCAGTCCCATAAAAAGGAGGCTGAGAATAACAAAAACTTGTCGAAGCTCCATACCGAAGAGCTGCTTTCCGGAAGAAAGACCGGCCGGAAAAAGAAGGGCAATCCCCAGAAAAAGAATCGCGATTCCTCCCAAAATCAGCTCCTCGTCCTTCCATTTTGCAGAAAAAATACCGGCCAAGAAACGCCCGAAGGTGATTCCGAAATAAAACAAAGCCACAAAAGATGCTGCAAGCTTGGCATCAATACGCAAGGAATAAACCATAAAGGAGCCGGACCATAGTCCGATAGTCTGCTCAATCGCACAGTAGAAAAAAAAGCTCGCAATACACTCCTTCGCACCGGGAATCCGAAGAATCTCTCGAAAAGACATTGCTTTTTTCCCTTCTTCCCCCTCATGCATCTCTACTTTCACTAAATCATTCTTATCTTCTTCCTTTTCCTTCCAAAGACCCAGACTTAGGAAAAGTAAAAACGTCAGTCCCGCTTGGAGCATCCCGATTAAAAGATAGCCTTTAGACCAGGAAAATCCTCTTTGCAAAACAAATCCCATAATGTAGGGACCGATTGAAGCACCGATTCCCCACATACAGTGTAGCCAGTTCATGTGCCTGCTGGAATAGTGCAGAGCAACGTAATGATTCAAAGCCGCATCCACCGAACCTGCTCCAAGTCCATAGGGAATGGCAAAAAGAAGCAGCATATAGAAAGAGCGACTCATAGAAAAGCCAAAGATAGCCAAAGCGGTGAGCAATACGGAAAATGCGGTGATCTTTCCTGTTCCAAAGCGCCGGTTTAAGCTCTCACTCTTTAGACTGGATAAAATCGTACAGCAGGAAATCAGCATATACACGCTACCCGAATAGGAAAGAGGGACCTTCAGCTCCTCATGCATAATCGGCCATGCAGAGCCGAGTAAGGCATCCGGAAGCCCCAGACTGATAAACGAAAGATAAATGATTAGCAGTAAAAACGAAAACATCATTCCCCCTATTTCCCAAAAACATCACTTTTGCTGAACAGAACAAGCTACAAAAGCAGTTCTTTCGCCCCTTTTCCCTGATTTATCCTACTGTTCTGTCTTTATCGGATTATCCGACCTAGCCCGAAGCTCTTTCAGGATTCCGCCGGTAATCAAAAAGGCAATACTTGCCGCAAAAACATCACTCACCGGCTGAGACAACTGCACACCGAAGAGACCGAAAAGCGGCGGCAGAATAAGCAAAACCGGAATCAGACAGATTCCCTGACGAAGAAGAGCCACAATGCTTGCTCGGAACGGATATCCCGTAGTCTGACTGAACATATTGGCCATGGTAATCTGCGCAGCAAGCGGAATGGTAAGGCATTGCAGGCGGAGCGCCAGATAACCGATGCGAATTACCTCCGCATCCTCTCTTCTAAAGACGGTAATCAGCGGCTTTGCAAAGAAAAATACCACCGCTCCCATAACAATTAGCATAAGAAAACATACCTTTAAACTAAAATAATAGGCCTGTTCCACCCTCTTGTAGTTTTTCGCCCCGTAGCAATAACCGCAAACCGGCTGGAATCCCTGTCCAAAACCGATGACAAGGGAATTTAAAAACATCGTAATACGCATGACGATTGCCATGGCGGCAATCGCGGCATCTCCATAGGGGTGTGCCGAAAAGTTCAGAATAATTGTAGAAATCCCGGCAATGCCCTGCCTGGCAAGACTCGGTAGGCCGAACTGCAAAATCAGACCATAACGTTTCAAACTAGGCTTAAAGTTTTTTAAGGAAACACTGATGCAAGCCGGCATCTTATTGCATTGATAGAGTAAGATAAAAAAGGAAACCATCTGGCTAAGTGTGGTCGCCACTGCCGCACCCATGATTCCCATTTTAAAGCCGTAGATAAAAAGCGGATCCAAGAACATATTTAAGATACCGCCGGTAGCAATTCCCAACATGGAATAGAAAGAGTTTCCCTGAAAGCGAAGCATATTGTTCATCCCGAGAGACGCCATGATAAATGGCGTTCCAAGAAGTACATATTTTGCATAGCTTATAGCATAAGGAGCTATCGTCTTTGTAGAACCAAGCGCATAAATAAGAGGTACTACATAAATAATACAGAAAAGGGCGATAAGCGTCCCAAGGAAGAGCTCCGTAAAAAAACCGATTGCCACAAAGCGTTCCGCTTCTTCTTGCTTTTTAGCGCCAAGCAGACGAGAGATCTCATTTCCACAGCCCATCCCGATCATAAAAGCAATAGCTTGGATAATCGCCATCATGGAATAGACGATTCCCACCGCACCGGAGGCGGAAGTCCCGAGCTGAGACACAAAAAAAGTGTCTGCCATATTGTAAACAGCCACCACAATCATCGATACCATAGACGGAAGTGCAAGGCGCGGAATCAGAGTCTGTACCGGCTCTTCCATCATCTGCCTGAACTTTTCTTCCTCCGTAAGAATCTTCCTCATTGATTTCTCCCTCTCACCAAACCTGCAGCTTCTATCCGACTACTCTATATCCCTTTCGATTGATTTCATCAATTTTTTAGAAAATTCGCTTATTCCAAAGCACAAATCTGTGTCTTCCGCTTACAAAGTTCTTCTAAAGAAGCTTAACCTTGCGAAATCGCTCTATTCTATGTTAGGATAGCAAGATACTGTCTAAATGTGCTTTATTATACTACTGCAAGAGGGATTTTGCAAAAACACCGTTAAGGCATTCCATTATTTTCAGTTAATCAGGGGTTGATATATGAAGCGTTTTATTCATTATGTAAGTCATAGTGTTGCTGCCATGATTGGTATTTCCGTCTATATCCTGGCAGATACTTTTTTTATTGCGTCTTATTCCGGAAGTGACGGACTTGCCGTCTTAAATCTGGCACTCCCTCTCTACGGCATGATGAATGCTCTGGGCTCCATGCTCGGAATCGGAAGCGCAACAAGATACAGTATCCGTAAGGCAAGGGGCAAAGATGTAAACTCCTTCTTTTTACAAGCCCTTTTCTGGAATGCCGTATTCAGCATCCCTTTTTTGATTGGCGGACTTTTCTTCCCGAGGCAGATTTTACAGCTTTTGGGAGCGGACCGGGAGCTTCAGGACTTGGGAATCCCCTATGTTCGGACGATTCTCCCTTTTGCTTTCTTCTATATGGCAAACTATACTACCGGAGCCTATGTGCGAAACGACAACAATCCATCCAATGCTATGATCGGTTCTGTCATTGCGAGTCTTTTTAATATCGTGTTTGACTACATCTTTATGTTTCCTATGAACATGGGTATGGCCGGAGCAGCGCTGGCAACCGGACTTTCCCCTATCGTGGGATCCGCCTATTGCCTCTTACATTACTGCAGTAAGAAGAATACCATTCCCTTCGGTTGGCAAACACCGCGCTTTAAGCATCTCTGCGCCTGCTGTCAGCTCGGTCTTTCGAACTTTGTCGGAGAAATCGCGAACGCCGTCACCATTACCACCTTTAACATGCTCATCTTAAAGATCTCCGGAAATATCGGAGTAGCAAGCTATGGAGTCGTTGCCAATGTCTCTGCAGTCTGCAACGCCATATTTAACGGTCTTGCACAGGGTGTACAACCTCTAATGAGCCACAGCTACGGAAAAAAAGACAATAAAGCCCTGAAAAAATATCTGCAATACGGAATCGTAACCGCATTGCTTTTTTCCCTGACCATTGTCTTTACCGTAAACTTCAAAAGTGATTTCTTTATTTCTCTATTTAACAGTGAAAATAATGCAGGTCTGCACAAGTATGCCGCAGAGGGCATCCACCTTTACTTCTGGGCTTTCTTCTTTGTCGGAATCAATACCCTTTTGGTATCCTATTTCTCCGCAACAAATAACCCGAAGCCGGCCTTCCTCACTTCTTTGATTCGAGGAACCTTTGCCATCGTCTTCTTCGCCCTCGTCCTTTCCTCTATCTGGCAAATGACCGGCGTATGGCTTGCCTTCCCCTGCTCGGAAGCCTTTTCTCTCCTTGTGATTCTCTACTTCTATAAAAAAGAGCAAAATGAAACAAAAGAAAGAGCTTAGAGCTCTTTCTTCTCAAAAGGGGCTGTAAAAAATCAAAATAATTTTCTAAGCAATATAGGTCTGAACT
>ERZ773197.497-NODE-497-length-30805-cov-3.868976_pt1 | contig 30805 bp, 25 predicted proteins | sample MGYA00580999_ERZ773197 | MGnify/ENA primary metagenome ERZ773197 (study PRJEB29015, sample SAMEA2738166) | human oral metagenome | biome: human oral; feature: human-associated habitat; material: saliva | place: China | collected 2185 ...
AACGCTAAAGATTTAAGCACTCACTGCGAAATGAAGAAAAAATACGGTAGGATTTCTGAATACTTCAGATTCAAGAAGACGAACATTATCGTATATGACAGGAAACAAACTATAGCTGATATTTACACTCTTGATAGAGGCTGTCGAGCAGCCGAGCAGATGATAGAAGAGAAAATCATAAATGTTCTTTTGATAAAAATTTCTTGAGTTATATAAAAAAACAGACATAAAATGCACGGAGCAAAACAAATTGCAGCATCATATCTTATGCCATCTTGGTTAAAGATAAAGATTTCTCATGTTACTAAAAATGGAGGGTGGTTCTCATGAAGAAAATGAATTCTAAACATATTACCGTTTTATGCAAAATTGCAATCGTTTTAGATGTGTTAGCAACTATATATGCGATAGCGTGTATTTGTTGGACATTCGAGTTAACAGGTGAATTCTTCTCACAGAAGTTGACTAGGTTTTTCGTGATAGCGAATCCTATGACAATAGGCGCATACTCAATTGGCATAGTTGCCGCTGTCAATTGCAAAGCATTCAATAATGTGATAAGTATCGTCGCTGTTTGTACCGTTTACGTACTGATGATTTTAGCCTCGCTTGTCGCCATTATGGGAATGGACGGTTGGACCGATGTCATCTTGTTTTTACTGCCGCACATCATTATAATAGGATACATAGTCATTACACTTATCAAAAAATTAAAGCCAAAAAAAACAGTTCTATAATAAATGTCAGGCTGTAAAACGCTTCAACATTTTATATAGAACCATTTGCTCATCGGTATAAAACCATAAAAAAAATGAGGACTGTATACTATATAAGCACAAAGTCCCCTAAAATCAGTTCTTTTAATTCTAACAACAAAAACAAAGTGGCAGTGTCGAGCAGCAGAGCAAGTCTCCTGCCGTAACATTTCTATTATATCCGTAGGCATCGGATCTTCTTCTATAGAAATCCTTAACATCGGAAATCTGTTCGTAGACCTGTGCGTACTCTTTATTTCCCGGATCCATCTGCATTGCCTGATTGAGGTTTGCCATTCCGTCACTTACAAAGCCTTTCTTAAAGGAAAGAACTCCACTTAGGAAAAACCACTCCGCATCTCTGCTATGCGAATTTATTAAAAGCTGTTCAGCCGTGAATAAGTCATTTCTATCCAAAGCAGCTCTCACCTCATAATAGCTTCCTGAGGTTCCGGTTCCGTAACTGCTATATGAGCTATATCTCTTATCACCATCTTCATAGCTGCTTCCGAAATTCCCATAACTGCCGTAACCACTACCGCTGTTTCCATATCCTGATGTACCTGCTCCTGCGGTCATACTATTTGTCAATGTATCGTATGCCTCATTGACTTCACGGAGTTTTTCCTCTGCCAAATCAGCTAAAGGATTTCCCTGATACTTATCGGGGTGATATTTCTTAACAAGCTCTCTGTACGCTTTCTTAATTTCGGCTTCAGAAGCACCGGGATTCAGACCTAAAATTTCATAAGGATTATTGGACATTTTCATTCTCCGAATCATCAGCAGAAGTTGTATTTCCTTTACCCTTCAGGATTTCCTCTGTTTTGCGTCGAAGTCCGAGGTAAACCACATTGTCTATAATTTCTTTATTTTTCTTAAACTGAATTAAATCGTAGGCTTTGAGCATCTCTCCCAGATAAAAATAAAGTGCAGGCTCAACTAAATCCTTTGCCTTATCCCTGTCAGTTATCCCGAGATCACAAATGGGATTAAATCTCTTAGCATTCTTATCATCTTCAAAGTCATCGAGAATATCAATCATGTACAGCCATCTGCCCAGATTATTGGCAAAGCTCCCGATTGAGGCTTCCTGTTCCTTTGCTATGGCATATCCGGTAAATACAACTTCCATCATCTTTCCAAAAGCCTCTGCCATGTGTCTTACATCGGATTTTCCCGGAACTTCATATTCATATATAATCTGTAACGCATCATTGATCATTTTAGCTTCCGCCGGATGAATGTTCGCCGCCTTCTCATATTTTCTTGCAATACCGGCAAGCTTCCCAATCCACTTGGATTTATCGCCGTCACGAAGATCATCAATAAACTTTTCACCGCGCAAAATCATCATCATATCGGAAGCATACTTGACAGACTGAGCTTCCACCTCAACGGGTTTCTTCTTCATGGGATGAATTATACAATGTTCATATTTTATCTTGTCTTCGGCATCTGTAAGAGCACCCAAAAATAAAGCAAGAAAAGCCATATCGTTGCTGAGCCACATACGACATACCTGCCCGTAATTTTCTCCAACTTCTTTGCAAAGGCCACAATAATAGCTGTTATACAAATCAAATTCTCTGATTTTCAGTTCCTTTTTCTCCGGTTCAATATATCCTATCATATCCACTTGACGCACAGAAAATCCATCTGTACACTTTCCTTTCCTCCTTAAAACAAGTACTTCTATACTATAACAGAATTGTGTATATTTCAAGTATTGATGGTGAAGATGTTATTATTCCATACACCATAAATGATAATGGAAATGTTATCATTCCATGACAATTTTTCCTATGAACTGTTTGATACAAAATTCGCAAATCATCAGCAGTATTTGCAATAAAAGACTAGTGCGCCTTAAAGATTTTCCAGCATTTGCCGTACAGCTCATCTCCTTTAGGTCCCAGATCTTTCATGGCTTCTGATTTTTCCAGAATTCCCCTTGACGGAAACAACACCGGATTATTCCTATACTCTTTGGGCATCAAAGCTCTCGCGGCTTTATTGGGTGTGCTGTAGGTTAAATATTTAAAATTTTTATATGCCACATCTTTTCTGCACATATAATCTATAAATTTATATGCATTATTTTTATGAAAAGCATTTTTAGGTATACACCAGTTATCAATAAAAATCTCTGTCCCTTCCTTCGGAATTACAAAGTCCAGATCCTTGTTAAGCTTCTTGCTGTAAATTGCTTCGCCATTCCAGACAACTCCCAAATCTGCTGAATTTCCCACTAATAAGTCTCTAGCCGAATCATTTGCATACTTATACACCAAATTCTTCTGCCGGCTCAAATAAGCTGTCGCCTCAGAAAGTTCTTTGGGTTTCACCGAATTGAGAGAATATCCCAAAGCTTTAAGACCAATTCCCATGGTATCTCTCAAGCTGTCCTGCATTAAAATTTTACCCTTGTATTTTTTATTCCAAAGACATTTCCAACTCTGTACATCCTTTACATCAACCCTTTTTTTATTATATAAAATTCCGGCGGTTCCCCACTGATACGGAACAGAATACTGATTGCCCTTATCAAAGGTTTTATCTGCTATTTTCAAATATTCTTCCTCCAGGTTTTTATAATTTTCAAGTTTTTTCTTCCGGATTTTTTCAAGCAGCTTTTCATTTTTCATACGCTGGACCATATAGTCCGAGGGACATATTACATCATAGACGCCGGCTCGATTTTTTATTACCGGATAAAGCTGTTCATTGGTGTCAAATGTGTCCAGCACCACCTTGATTCCTGTTTCTTTCTCAAAAGCTTCCGGTATGGAGGGATCCATATAGTCTCCGCAGCAGAATACACGAACCTCTTTTTCTCCCTCTTTTTTACAACCTGTGAATACCGCCATTACACTGAAACAAAGAATAATGCATATACAGAGTATAGTCGCCTCATTTATTTTTTTAGCTTTGAGTAACTTCATAGAAAAATTCCTCCTCTGCGGCACTTCTGTCTGACAATCGGTTCACCACCAGAAGCATCGCTAAAACTGTCACAAATATAAGGCTTGACAGTGCAAACAGTGTCGGTCTGATTCCGACTTTAACCTGGCTGTAAATCAATGTGGAAATAGTATTTATTCCTGCACCTCTGGTAAAATGTGTTACCACAAAATCATCAACAGACATTGTGAAAGCCAGAAGAAACCCCGCAACGATTCCGGATCTGAGTTCCGGCAAAACCACCTTCCTGAAAGCATAAGAAGGTGATGCCCCCAGGTCAAGGGCTGCTTCATAGCTGCCCGGACCAAGCTGCTTAAACTTAGGCATAACCGATAAAATAACATAAGGCACACTGAAGGTGATGTGAGCAAGCAACACAGTTCCACGATTAAGATAAAAACCGAAGGCGATAAAACCCAGCATCAACGATATTCCTGTAACTATATCTGCATTCAATAAAGTTATATTGTTAAGCCCCATCATCACATTTTCAGAGCGTTTTCTCATAGCCATAATACCTACACACGCAAGTGTTCCCAAAATTGTGGCTAAAAAAGATGAAACAGCCGCAATAGAAAAGGTGTTCAAGATGGCAGATATTATCTGCTCATCGGCAAACATTTCCCTATACCACCTGAGAGAAAATCCCGTCCATTTAAACATTGATTTACTCTCATTAAATGAAAAAATCATTAAAGTCAAGATCGGAATATAGAGAAAAAGCATGACAACTGTCAAATAAATTGTTCTTACAGCCTTCATATGAAATTTCCCTCCCCTTTCTTATCAATAGCCCTGAGGGCAGCCATACTTATAACTATAAATATCATCATAACAAGGGAAAGCCCCGAGCCTAAGTTCCAGTTTGCACCGGTAGTAAACTCCTGCTCAATAATATTCCCGATAAGATAGATTTTTCCTCCGCCCAGAATATTTGAGATTACAAAAGTAGTCAGGGAGGGTACAAAAACCATAGTTACCCCACTTACGATTCCCGGGATACTCATGGGCAGAATTATAGAAGAAAAAACCTTGATTTTTCCTGCTCCAAGGTCGTATGCCGCTTCGATGATATTGTCATCTATCTTCATCAGAACATTGTAAATCGGCAGTACCATAAAGGGCAGAAAATCGTATACCATACCGAGAACTATGGCAGACGGGGTATTTATCAGTTGAAGCTTCGGCAGATGGATATAAGCCAGCATCGTATTGAATATTCCTCCCTTTTCCAATATTACCTGCCAAGCCATAGTTCTGAGCAAAAAATTCATCCACATCGGCAAAACAAATATAAAAATCATGAATCCTTTGCGTCCCAGATTACTTTCCTTCAAAATGAGAGCTAATGGGAAAGCTATTAAAAAGCATACCAGAGTACCGGTAAGGGACAGTGTAAGGGACAGTCCCAGGGCTTTTCTATGAACCGGTTCAAATATAGCAAGCACATTTGACAGTGTAAACATTCCATTTCTATCGGTAAATCCGTAGTAAAAAATCATCCCCAAAGGAATCAAAGTGCCACATAGAATCCAAAACATATAGGGCAGCGCAAAGCGTTTTTTATACATCTACTTCTATTGCCTCCTCTTCTTTACTCTTAGGTTTGTGCATAATCTGAATATTTTCCGGAATCACATCTAAACTGACCTTGGTTCCGACCGGATAACTTTTGGTGTTTTGCACAAGCCAATCGTATCCACCGGCTCTTATTTCCATTTCATAGTAAACCCCTATGAAAACATTATGAATAACCTCGCCATCCAGTTTTCCGTCTCCGGGATCTCCTATTATCAAATCCTCCGGTCTTATAACCACATCTACCGGTCTATTCCTCCCAAATCCCTCATCTATACACTTGAATTTCTTATGGCATATATTTACCAGACAGTCCTCCACCATGGTTCCGTCAATTATGTTACTGTCGCCGATAAAGTCTGCAACAAAGGCATTTTCCGGCTCATTATAGATTTCCTCGGGAGTACCCATCTGCTGTATATATCCGCCGTTCATAACTACGACTTTATCACTCATGGTCAAGGCTTCCTCCTGGTCATGTGTGACATATATAAATGTAATCCCAAGTTCATTTTTAAGTCGTATAAGTTCATACTGCATATCCTGTCTCAGTTTAAGATCAAGAGCGCCTAAAGGCTCGTCCAAGAGAAGAACCTTCGGCTCATTTACGATAGCCCTTGCCATGGCGATTCTCTGCTGCTGACCTCCGGAAAGGGACTCTATCTTCCGATTCTGATAACCTTCCAGATTTACAAGTTTAAGGGCATATTTCACCTTATCTCTTATATATGCATCACTTTTTCCTGCAATTTTGAGACCAAAGGCAATATTCCCACCCACATTCATGTGAGGAAAAAGAGCATATTTCTGGAAAACTGTATTGATATGTCTTTTGTTCGGAGGTAAATCGGTAATATCTTTACCCTCAAAAATCACCTTTCCCTCATCAGGATTTTCAAAGCCCCCTACGATTCTAAGGGTTGTTGTCTTTCCACATCCCGATGGCCCTAAAAGAGTAATAAACTCATTTCTATTAACGGTCAAATTAAAATCATCCAAAATCACATTATCTTCAAAGGCTTTAGTAATATTCTTCAATTCAATCAATGACTGCATTATACTTCTCCTACAAACTTCTGAAAATTTACGGTCTAAAAACTTGGCGGAGTGCTGACCCATATAAGTTCTGCACCCTTTTTCGATGTAATATAATGCCTTTTATCAGGTGTATAATAAAAGGTTTCGCCCTTCTTTGCCGTAAAGGAGTTTCCTCCGATATGTATGGTAACTTTACCTCTCAGCACATATCCGAACTCCTCACCCTCATGGGGCATATCCTGATATGTAGAGCCTCCGGGCAAAAGTGTAAGCCGAAGGGGTTCCATCATATTTTTTTGTGCTATCGGTACTATCCATTCAGTCTTGTTCTTTAATTCATAATCAATTTTTTCAAAATAGTCTTCAAATCCGAACACTACCTGTTCTTCTCTATCCTGTGCAAAGAACTCCGAAACGCCGGTCCCCAGACATATTAGAATATCTTCTAAAGTTGAAATTGATGGCGAAGTCAAGTCATTTTCCAGCTGAGAAATAAATCCTTTAGAAAGCTCTGACCTGTCGGCAAGCTCCGCCTGTGTTAACCCTTTAGCAATTCTAAGCTCTTTTAATCTATTTCCAATATCCATTTTACTTCCAATCTTGTATATGCTTTTTAAATATCCGCTTCTTAAAAATATATTTCCTGAATTTTCGCTTCTTAAATACTAAACCTTTTGTTTAGTATTTCTAAACTCCCGACTTCAATTATAATAAAAAGCCCGCAAAAGTCAAGTTGTCTTTTGCGGGCTTTCCCTATCATATTATCCGTGTGTGCGAATTTATGATGTTTCATTTCTATTATATTGTCTCTTTAGATTCCTACAACTGACTTCTTCTCAGTTTTCTGAATGTGAAGACTCCCATAAATGCCGTTACTGAAAGAAGTAACATCAGTATGTACGGCACAAGTCTATTGGTGTCTCCCGTCTCAGGGTTTGTAACATCCTTAGGAGTATGGGTATTGGTGATTATTATATTTCCATGATTCTTATCATCCACCTTCACCGTATAACCCTTAAGCTTTCCTACTTCCTTCACTGTATACTTTATGTCTTTTCCATTCTCCTTCTGAGGAAGGTCTTTCCAGGTGTAACTCCACTTATTTTCTGCCTTCAGCTGTACAGCTTCTCCCTTCTTCTCTCCATTGGCATAGAGCTGCACTTTGATGCTGTCAGGTCTTATCTTGTCCTTATCGTTACTGTCATTCCATCTCTTGGTTACCGTTACAGAAGTTTTCTTTGGAGTATAGCTGTTTTCGATGTCATATCCCTTTATATCTGTACTGTATCCCTTAACGGTATTTTCCGTTACAGTGTATTCTATCTCCTTTCCTCCCTCATACTTTGGAAGATCTGTAAAGCTGTATTCCCAGTTGGTATCTGCCGTAGCCTTAGCTTCCTTTATCTTCTTTCCGTTTGCAAGAAGGTTTACCGTGATTTCCTTTGGACGGTTTCCATCTTGGTTATCTCCGTCATTCCAGGTCTTCTTTCCTTTGATTTCCGTTGTTTCCGGTGTATGGCTGTTCAGTATCCGGATATTCCCTATATTGCTGTTATCTATTTCCGTGGTATATCCATCTACCTTTGTAACCTCTTTTACCTCATACTTTATGTCTTTTCCCTTTGCCTTCTTAGGAAGCTTTGTCCATGTATGAGTCCAGCCATTTCCTTCGCTAAGTTCTACTTCCTCGCCTACCTTTTTATCATCTCCATAAAGCTGTACTTTGATACTCTTTGGACGCTTTCCGTCCTGATCGTTTGCATCATTCCAGCCCTTGGTTACCGTTACACTTGTTTCTTCAGGTGTATAGCTGTTTTTGATATTATGACCGTTAATTTCAGGAGTATACTCTGCTACTGCATTTTCCGTTACGGTATACTTTATCTCCTGTCCTTTTTCATACTTAGGAAGATCGGTAAAGCTGTATTTCCAGTTAGTATCTGCTGTAACTTTAGCTTCCTTTACCTTTTTTCCGTTTGCAAGAAGGTTTACCGTGATTTCTTTAGGTCTCTTTCCGTCCTGGTCGTCTGCATCATTCCACGTCTTTTCTCCTTCGACCTTGGTTTTCTCAGGCGTATGTTTATTACAGATGATTATATTTCCGGGATTATCATTATTATGTGTTGTGGTGTAGCCGTTTGCCGTTCCTACTTCCTTCACAGTGTACTTTATGGTCTTTCCTGCCTTTTTCTCAGGAAGGTCATTCCATGTATGAGTCCAGTTTCCGTCTGTTAGCTCTACTTCACCGCCTACCTTTTCATCATCTCCGTAAAGCTGTACCTTGATGCTGTTTGGACGCTTTCCGTCCTGATTGCCTGCATCATCCCATCTCTTGGTTACTGTTACACTTGTTTTTCCGGGTGTATAGCTGTTTTTGATGTTATAGCCGCCATTACTGCTGAAGTTATATTCAGAAACAGGATTTTCGTTTACGGTGTATTCTATCTCCTTTCCTCCCTCATACTTTGGAAGATCGGTAAAGCTATACTTCCAGTTAGTATCTTTCGTAACCTTAGCTTCCTTTACTTTCTTTCCGTTTGCAAGAAGGTTTACTGTGATTTCTGTAGGTCTCTTTCCATCCTGGTCATTTGCATCATCCCATGTCTTTTCGCCTTCAACCTTTGTTTTCTCAGGCGTATGTTTATTGCAGATGATTGGATTTCCTTGGCTGTCTTTACCATATGATGTAGTGTAGTGTTCTACTGTTCCTACTTCTTTTACAGTGTAATTTATAGGGTTTCCTGCTTCATTCTTTGGAAGCTTTGTCCATGTATGAGTCCATTTATTCCCTTCGTTGAGCGTTACTTCATCTCCAACTTTTTTATCATTTCCATACAGCTGTACCTTAATGTTCTCTGGACGCTTTCCATCCTGATCGTTAGCATCTTCCCACTTCTTGGTCACCTTTACACTGGTTTCTTCAGGCTTGTAGCTGTTTGTAATATTGTGGCCATCAACTGTAGATGTATAACCTGCCACAGGCTCTTCTTTTACTGTGTACTGTATTGGTTTACCGTCCTTGTTCTTATCAAGGTCGGTGAACTCATATTTCCAATTACCATCTGTGTCAGGCGTTACTTCTTTGCTCTGTACAATCTGCCCATTAGCAAGGAGATTCACCTTTATCTTGGTAGGACGCTTTTTATCCTGGTCATTATTATCTTCCCAAGTCTTTTTGCCTTCTATCTTGGTCTTTTCAGGCACATGTTTGTTGCAGATGATTATATTGCCAGGATTATCATTATTGTATGATGTCTCGTAGCCATTTACCGTTCCCACTTCCTTTACAGTGTACTTGATGGTTTTTCCTGCCTTTTTCTCAGGAAGGTCATTCCATGTATGAGTCCAGCCGGTAGCCTTTTTGAGTTCTACTTCATCTCCTACCTTTTCATCATCTCCATAAAGCTGCACCTTGATGCTGTCAGGGCGTATTCCGTCCTGGTTATTAGCGTCATCCCAGTTCTTGGTTACGGTTACAGATGTTTTCTTTGGAGTATAACTGTTCTTGATGTTATAGCCGGTAATTTCAGGAGTATACTCTGCTACGACATCTTCTGTTACAGTGTAATTTATCGGCTTGCCATCCTTGTACTTGTCAAGATCAGTAAAGCTATACTTCCAATTACCGTCTCCATCAGGCTTTACATCTTTGTTCTGGATAGGCTGCCCGTCAGCAAGAAGGTTTACTGTGATTTCCTTTGGACGCTTTCCATCCTGGTTACCTGCATCGTTCCAAGTCTTTTCGCCTTTTACCTTTGTTTTCTCAGGCGTATGTTTATTTGTGATGACCACATTTCCCTGACTGTCATTGCCATATGATGTGGTGTAGTGTTCTACTTTTTCTACTTCCTTTACAGTATAATTTATAGGGTTTCCATCTGCATTCTTTGGAAGCTTTGTCCATGTGTAAGTCCAGCCGTTTCCTCCGTTGAGAGTTACTTCATCTCCTACTTTTTTATCATTTCCATACAGCTGTACCTTGATGCTCTTTGGACGCTTTCCGTCCTGGTTGTCTGCATCTTCCCACTTCTTTATTACCTTTACGCTGGTTTCTTCAGGCTTATAGCTATTTTTGATATTAAAGCCATTAACAGTAGGGGTGTAACCAGCTACTGCCTCTTCTTCAACAGAATACTTTATTATTTTTCCTTTCTCATATTTCGGAAGATCGGTAAAGATGTATTTCCATTTTTTGTCTACGCCAGCCTTTACTGTCGCCGTTTTAAACTTAACTCCGTCCTTAAGCAAGTTGACTTTGATTTCCTTTGGACGCTTTTTATCCTGATCATTACTATCATCCCAGGTCTTCTCGCCCTCTACCTTTGTCTTTTCAGGTTCTCTTGTATTTGTTACCGTGAATCCGTTTTCTGCCGAACCTGTGGTAACACTTGTGTAACCGTTTTCAACTTTAACTTCCTTTATCGTGTACTTTACCTTCTTGTTACCGTTATATTCGTCAAGGTTCTTGAAGCTATCTGTCCAGTTATTATCTTTTGTCAAAGTTAGCGTCTTCCCTACTACTTCATGTCCGTCTGCCAGAAGCTGAATTTTTATGCTATCCGGGCGTTTTCCGTCCTGGTTATCTGCATCAATCCACTTTTTGGTTACAGGAATATTTACCTTGCTTTTCTTATTTTTTCCTGTCCAGAACAGTGCCTCTCCTGCCACTACAGTCACTTCATGTTCTGTAGGGTCGAGGACATAGCCAACAGGGGCCTTTGTTTCTTTGATTTTATACTTTCCGGGTTTTAATTTATTTGAGACAGCCTCTCCCTGGGCATTTGTTGTCAGAGTAAAGTGTGAACCATCTGCAACATTGGTAATCTTGAATTCAGCGTTAGGCAGCCTCGTTTCATTATTTTCTTCATCAATCTTAATGATTTTGATCTTCTGAATCAGGTCGCCCTGTCCGCCGCCGCCTGCTTGGGAGTTCACCCAATAACTGTCCGATTTGTAGTTGTTCTCCTTACTTTGAAAAGAAGATTTGTTTTTTAACATGAGCTGAGGGATATATGTCGATTTATATCCCATCCTAAACTGCTTGCCTTGTGTATTGCCAAGCATTTTGCTGAATTCAAATTCAAACTTTGTATTATTTTCGGAGAATTTCAAGTGTTGCTTCAAATCATTATAAGTGTATGTTTTTATAACTTTTTTAACCACACCATACTCGTCCATCTCTACTTCCTTTAAATCAAAACTTTCAGGAAGATAATGGATTCCCGGTGGAAGATTTCCGGAACTGACAAAGAGTTCGTCCCTTATTACAACATCGGAGAAATTTCCTTTTTTGTGATTGATACGAAGCACCCATTGTGCCTGATTTTCATTACCGTTTACTTTTTCTCCCCATTTGGTGAATACTTCGTCTTGAAGCGTTGGTTTTGATCCTATGTTAATATCAATTTGCGTAGGAACTCCTCCGATGCTTACAACTATGGTGTTTTGTCCGCCGGCATTAATATTATGATGTGCAAAGGTCGCTTCTAAAAATAAGTTCCCTCTTATATTATCCTTCCCCTCTACATACTTCGTAAAGGTGACCTTTACCGTACCGCCGCCTGCTTCGCCTCTAGAGTCCACATGCGCATTAGCTATTACGGTATTTGTACCCGGTACATAGAGTGGAAAATTCACATACGGACCGTCTTTTGGAAATATAAATTGCTTAGGCAACGTAATAGTAAAATAGTCATTTTCCTTTAATTCAGCTCCGTACATGCTGGCATCCCAATCCATGTCCAAACGGAACTTATTCCAGTATCCAAGTGGCTGTCCCGGAGGTATATTACCACCATTATGGTCTTTGATTTCAAACCTGGTAATTTTTGTCTTTACACGGTCAACTCCGGTTCCTCCAAACACTTCGTTTCCGGTAAAAAATCCTGAAAAACCGCTAATTAGAAGCATTAGCGACAGAAACAGGGCACTTACCTTCTTTGCTCTTATTCTCATCTCCTTCTTTTCCTTTCCTAAAATTTCATGTCAACCAAACTGAAACTTTGCCGACACACATTCAGTAATATAAAATTACCTTACTCCTCTATCCGTACTAGTATACCACACTAAACGAACATAAGTCCACATTTATTTTTTATAATTCAGACTTCTATCCTGTTTTCAATAATTGATTTTACAATTCACCGTTTTTTCAATTCACTTTACTAAAATCACTCCAAAAAAGCTAATTACTGACCCTTTTATTGTTATATATAAACATAATGCCGGATGCACCTATGATTATTCCATATCCGATGAAGCTCAAATAATCAGGAATCTGCCCCAGTACGAAGAATGACAGCACCGTTGCAAAAATTATCTGTGAATAATCGTATATTGAAATTTCCTTTGCCGGAGCATAGGAGTAAGCCATGGTAATGAAAAACTGTCCTCCTGCAGCTGCCACACCTGCCATAATCAAAATAACAGTCTGTATGATTGTCATCGGTGCAAAGTTCATCACAATAAAGGGCAGAGATATCAAGCATGAAAAGCCCGAAAAGAAAAGAACTATAAACGATCCGCTGACGCCCTGCAGTCCCAGTTTTCTAACGCATGTATATGCAATCCCGGCACACAGTCCGCTGAAAAGTCCCACAAGGGAAGGAATCAGAGGCATGCCGGAGGCACCGGGTTTTATTACGAAAAGGGTTCCCATAAAAGCCATGAATACGCAAAAGACCTGAAAAGGTTTCATCTTCTCCTTGAGCAGAATATAGGAGAACAGTATTACAAAAAACGGCGAAAGTTTATTTAATATTGACGCATCGCTTACCACAAGGTTGTCAACGGCATAAAAGTTTGCAAATATACCTGCCGTACCAAAAAAAGACCTTGCCATAAGGTCAATCCAACCTCTGCACTTTGGAAAAACAATTTTTTCACGATTTTTCATTAAAATCCCACAGGCAATGAAAAAAGCAATTAAGTTTCTAAAAAACGCCTTTTGTATAACAGGAAGGTCTCCGCTCATTCTCACAAAAACATTCATACAAGCAAACGAAAACGCTGAAATTATAATAAACAATATACCTTTGTACTTGGGCTTCATCCGTCCCTCCCACTTCTATTTATTTGCATTATTATCATGCCACATAATATATATTTCCCGTGTCAGCTTAATTCAATCTTCATTCGGTTTACTTGCATATTTATTTTCATTATATAATATGCTCCATTGCTCTAAATAAATCTAAAATTATATGTTAGAATAATAGCAAAACCGCTGGAATAAAGTCAGCATACAAAGTCAGAAGCTGTGTTCAGGTCATAAAAGAAGGACTTGAACCATTGAAATAAAAAGAGGTAAAGATGAAAAACAATTGCAAAAACGAAGGTAACTATGATGTAATCGTTGTAGGCGGCGGTGCCGGCAATAATATCACCTAAACGAACACTGCCATTATATTGTTTGAAATATCAAAACCCTTTTCTGTTATGCGAAGAATATCGTCTTCCTCCACAAGCTGACCTTTTTCAAAAAATTCTTCAAGAAAATGCTTTCTTTTCCCATAAACTTCCCAAAGATCTTTTCCGAACCGTGTTTTAAATTCACTTTTTGAAATTCCGGATACCTTCCTAAGCCCTGTGAACATAAATTCTCCCATACTGTCTTCAAAATCGTTCACATGATATTCTTCCCTTGGTTTCTCGGTAAACCTGACACCTTCCATAAAGGAGCTCGCAGTCTCACCCATACCCAGATAGTCCTCAAAAGACCAGTACTTCAGATTATGCCTGCACTGGAATCCCGGCTTTGCCACATTTGAGATCTCATAGTGCTCATACCCTGCCTTTCCGAAAACTTCAAGTGCTTTGTGATACATAGCCCTGTCATTTTCCTCGGTAACAAAGTCCAGACTGCCATTCAGATACTCATCGTAAAAAGGCGTTCCCTCTTCGATTTGCAGACTATAAAATGAAATATGTTCCGGAGAAAGTTTTACAACTTCATCAATAGTTTCCGCCCACTTGCTCATACTCTGCCCGGGCACAGAAAACATAAGGTCTACATTGATATTATCAAAACCCGCTTTTCTTGCCAGATAGTATTTTTCTAAAAAGTCCTCATTTTTATGAGTTCTCCCCAGAATCTCTAAAATCTCATCGTCAAACGACTGGGCACCTATGGAAATACGATTGATGCCAAAGCTTCTGTACTTTCTAAGTTTGGCTCCGGTAAGAGAGCCGGGATTGGTTTCGATGGTAATTTCGGCATCAGAACTTACAGTGAAGTTCTCATTTATGGCACCGAGTATGGCTGCCACCTCTTCAGCTGAAAGAACCGAAGGTGTTCCTCCTCCCATAAAAATACTGTCCACTATATATTTTTTTCTATATCGAGCACCATTTGAAATAATCTTACCTATGAGATTTTGCACATAAAACTTCTCCGCCTTACTGATTCCGCACAGTTCTCCCAACGGCTTTGAATAAAAAGCACAATAATTACATTTGCTCTCACAAAACGGCACATGTATGTAAATTCCCAGTTTCTTAGATTCCATAAAACTCCACTCTATTCACTCGTGCTCAATAAACTCAACGGAAAGTTATTGAACAATCACTATTTATTATCATCGTACTTCAAAACTGCAGTAAAGGCTTCCTGAGGAACTTCCACTTTGCCGAACTGCCTCATACGCTTCTTTCCCTCCTTCTGTTTTTCCAGAAGTTTCTTCTTACGAGAAATGTCCCCTCCGTAACACTTTGCAATTACATCTTTTCGGAAAGCCTTAACGGTTTCTCTCGCAATAACTTTCTGTCCTATGGCTGCCTGAACAGGTATTTCAAACTGATGCATCGGAATTATTTTCTTCAGCTTTTCGCATACGAATCTGCCCCTGCCATAAGCATTTGATTCGTGGACAATCATTGAGAAGGCATCCACAAGTTCTTTGTTCAAAAGGACATCGAGTTTAACCAGCGTAGACTTTTCATATCGAATAAATTCATAGTCTAAAGAACCGTAACCTTTGGTTTTCGACTTGAGTGCGTCGAAAAAGTCATAGATTACTTCATTTAGTGGCAGCTCATAATGGACATCCACCCGCTCTGTAGTGATGTAATCCATTCCCAGAAGTTTCCCCCGCCTCTGTTGACAAAGTTCCATAATCGTTCCCACATAGTCCTTAGGAATCATAATGTCAGCCTTAACTATAGGTTCCTCTATGTGGTCGATCTCCGTCTGCTCCGGAAGGTTTGTGGGATTTTGAATCATTTCAACAGTTCCATCGTTTAATACGACTTTATATACTACACTTGGAGAAGTTGTAATTACCCCCAGTCCAAATTCTCTTTCCAGTCGCTCAACGATAATTTCCATGTGAAGAAGCCCCAAAAATCCACATCTGAAGCCAAAGCCCAGTGCCGTGGAAGTTTCAGGCTCAAATAAGAAGGCTGCATCATTTACCTGAAGTTTTTCCAGAGCGTCCTTTACGGACTCATATTTTTCACCTTCAGCAGGATAAATTCCGCAGTAAACCATGGATTGTATCTTCTTGTAGCCCGGCAAAGCCTTTTCTGTAGGATCTGAGTCTAAAGTAATGGTGTCACCTACCCTTGCATCTCTAACCTGTTTAATGCCGGCACAAATATATCCTACATCGCCGGCTCTCAGCCACTTAGCAGGTACATGCCCCGGTGCCATGATTCCAACTTCCGTTACTTCGTATTTCTTGTTCGTGCTCATCAGTCGAATAACATCCCCTACCCTGACCGTTCCATCGAAAATTCTGGTATATATAACTACACCCTTGTAGTTATCATATATAGAGTCGAATATCAAAGCTTTGAGTTTTCCGTTTTCATCTCCCTTTGGCGAAGGCACTTTTGCAACCACCTCTTCAAGGAGGTCTTCTATTCCGATGCCTTCCTTGGCGGAAACTAAAGGAGCTTCCATAGCCTCAATTCCGATCATATCCTCAATCTCCCGCTTAACCTCATCGGGTCTTGCACTGGCAAGGTCTATCTTATTGAGGCACGGAATAATCTCAAGATCTTCATCCATTGCAAGATACACATTACCCATGGTCTGAGCTTCAACTCCCTGTGTGGCATCCACAACAAGAACTGCCCCCTCACAGGCTGCAAGGCTTCTTGATACCTCATAGTTAAAATCCACATGACCGGGTGTATCGATCAAATTAAGCACATACTCGTTTCCGTCCTTCGCCTTATATACGAGTCTGGTAGTCTGAAGCTTGATTGTAATTCCACGCTCTCTCTCCAGCTCCATGTTATCCAAAAACTGTTCTTTCATTTCCCTATGAGCAACAAGTCCCGTGTTCTCAATTATTCTGTCTGCCAGAGTAGACTTGCCATGATCGATATGGGCTATGATGCTAAAATTTCTAATGTATTTCTGATAATCCATTTCAAATATTCAAATTCCTTTACATAAATTTTATGGTTCTATGACCGATAGTGTATATGAAAAATTGATAATCACTATTTGCCGAAGAAGCGGTTTAAAATTATTATACCAAACTTAAACAGTCTGCAAGTGTGATTATACCATATTTACCCACAATATAAAATGCCGTAACTCGGATTTGCCAATCTAAATTACAGCACTATGCCTTTACTCATTATGTGCAATAATTATTGCAAGTTACAAAAATCCGTTGTATGAAAATAAAATTTGCAATTTCATTTTATTTGATATATACTTATGGGGCGAATTTACAATAAGTTATTTCATAGAGTTAAGATAGTGGGGTAAAAACTATGGCAAATATTAAATCCGCAAAGAAAAGAATTAAAGTTATCGACAAGAAAACAGCACTGAACAGAAGAATCAAAGAGAACCTAAAGCAAATTCTTAAGGATTACAACAACGTGCTGGAGCAGGGCGACTTAGAAGCAGCAGCAGAGAAAAGAGTCCTTGCAGAAAAGCAGCTTAAGAAAGCGGCAAGCAAGCACACTATTTCCAAGCAGGCAGCAAACAGAAAAGTTTCTCAGATAACAAAAAAATTCAACGCAGCAAAAGCTGCAAAATAAGTCTCACCCGTCCCCACCAGTGTATAAGCTAGAATACACATGCAATGAGCTTAAAAACCATGGAGTGTCTCCCATGGTTTTTTTAGTGGTATCTTCAGTATTCATACTCTTTCCTTCGTCCTATTTGCTACCATTTCACCTATATGATAGAATGCTCTTACATAACGAATTATAAAAAGGAGGAAATTATGTCACTTCATATCGCAGCAGATAACAGTTCAAAACCTGCACCATCTGTGTTAATGCCGGGGGATCCTCTCCGTGCAAAGTTTATTGCGGAAAACTTTCTAAACAGCCCTGTAATGTACAGCGACATTAGAAACATGTACGGATATACCGGAACATATAAAGGTGTACCTGTTTCGGTTCAGGGCAGCGGCATGGGAATGCCGTCAATGGGAATTTACTCATATGAATTATACAATCAGCATAATGTAGAAAATATAATCCGAGTCGGAACAGCCGGAGCTTTCATAAAAGAAATAAATGTAGGGGACATAGTAGTTGCAATGAGCGCTTCCACCGACTCCAATTACCAGCACGCCTTTGATATTCCCGGACAGTTTGCACCCTCCTGCAGCTACGATCTTCTTTGCAGATTACAGGATGCCGGCAAATCTGAAAACATAACATTCAAAGCAGGAAATATCGTTTCATGCGATGTATTCTATGAAACAACGGACGACTGGTGGAAACGCTGGGCGAAGATGGGAGTCATGGCAGTGGAAATGGAAGCTGCAGCCTTGTATATGAATGCCGCATACTCAAACAAAAATGCCCTCGCAATCATGACTATAAGCGACCACTTCGTAACGGGAGATAAAGCAACCCCAAAAGATCGTCAGACAAAATTTACTGATATGATGAAACTGGCACTTGAGGCTGCCATCAGATAATCTTCGTCCGGACACACCTAAAATAATAGAGGAGCCGATAACGACCCCTCTATTATTTAGGATTTATTCTAAAAGCAGCTATCTAGTTTTGTAAATCCGTCTTCCTTTTGAATTCACTTTTTTCAAAACACCTGAATAATATAAATCGGATTTTGTGTCACCTGAATAATATAAACCGAAACTTATACTCTTTTAACCTTCACGCTTTTAACATTTGACCAGCTTGTGTAATAAGTTTTCTTTCCGATCTTCTTATAGCCTCTAATCTTATACTTATAAGTTGCCTTCTTTAGCTTCTTTTGTGTCCAGGATTTTGACTTTCCGTTAATAGTTTTAACTTTCACATACTTCTTAGTCTTGCTGTTATATCTGTAAATCCGGTATCCGCTCAGAGATTCTTTCCCTGTTCTTTTCCAAGTCAGCTTGACGCTTGCCTTTGCAGCTTTTGCACTCAGTTTAATCTTGATTTTCTTTACACCGGCGCCCTTGTCTTTTTCTCCCTTTCCTGTTCCTACATAAGCCTTATTGCTTAGAACCTTTGAAAAAGCAACATTGCTGATAAAAGTAAATTCATCCTGCTGGTGAGCTTTGTAGGTCAACTGGTTGGCAAACAAAGTCAGGTCAAATCCTTCTTTATTGTATTCAATAGCCTGAATTCCCTTATTGTATTTTTCAAACTGAGATTTCAGCTTATCTTCATAAAGTCCGATGCAGCCCTGAAGTGGTGTTTTTCCGGCATTCTTAACTATTACCTTTGCTCCATTCGGAACATCTGTAAACCATCTTGTACCATGCTCGTACATTACATCGTCCTTTTCTTTGACATAGGTGCTGTTAGTCATGGTTACATTCGGATATTCAACAAAGCCTAACATATCAACGCCCTTATTACATGAGTCTGTGCTTAGCCCCGATAAGTTATTTGCAAAGTGTTCACAGCCCTCTTCACCATGACCGACATAAGGAGTTCCCTCTTTCACTGCCGACAGCACGCTGCCTGTCAACCTTTCATCTGATGAGTTCAGGATCAAATCCGCCTTGGTAGCCTTCTCTGTGCGTTCAAAGCCCAAAGCACTTACTGCGTATCTGTCAAAGTTATAGTTATTATTGGACCAGTATAGTTCGCTGGTATTAACAAAACCCGAAGTGTTTGGTGCAGGTTTTCCACATATATACACCTTAGGAGCTTTCTTAATAATCTTTGCTTTTATATTTTTTCCATAAACTCCCGTTGCTGTCAAAAGATATTTTGATGCCACACGTCTGAAATCTTTGTATGAACAGATAAAGTCACCCTTATCTTTTCCCTCCGTGATCATCGCAACCTTCTTCTCTGCTCTCAGCAACTCTAAAACTGCCGCTGATGAATCTTCGGAAACATTTTCTATGATTACATCTGCATCCTTAACACCGGTAAACTGTGATGACTTGCCCTTCAGGTAAGACAATGCACCTTGATAATCCAGAACTTTTCCGCATGAGGCCTTGATGTTGTAGTAAGACTCAGGTTCTGCCACTATGATTCTGTCGTAGCCACGAGCCCTTGTTCTTTGAGCGTATGACTCTGAGAACAGCCCGCTCCAGACCGAAACAAATGTGCCGTCCGAAAGCTGACTGTTTGCCAAGGAACGCTTTGCCTGATGCATTGAAATAATCATCGTTCCTTTCGGATATTTTACGCCACCGTATTTAAAGGCTTTATCCGTCACATTTACCTTTACACCGTTTCTTGCAAAGTACTTCATATCCTCTGCCGCTTCCAGTAAATTCTTCTGGTTTTTACTGTCCATTGGAATTATGTAGCATTCAGGATAAAAATTGTTATTCTGTTTTTTTCCGTCAAAAACAGGCCGCATCAGCTCCGCCTGTCCGGTACCGGATCTGTCATATTGATCCACATAGTACTTGCCGACCTTGCTGTTGCTGTTCAGATTTTTAACGCCACGCTCAAATAATTTCGCCTGGGAAGTTAAAAGCTCTGTCTTGTGATTCTTTACATAAATTGATTGGTTCAGAAGTCCGTAAGGAACCATTTTATCATTCGTAATATCGTTGTATGCAGGAAGTTCATATGTAATTCCACATGTACCTATGAGAACCGGGAACTGAGAGCCATAAGCAGTTGTCATATCATCCCAAGGTTCTTTCCAACTTTTGCCGCTCGGTGATTTATCATCTTTTTTCAGATAATCCCTTGCCGGCATTTCAAAGCTGTTATAATGCTTATTATTTGCTATAGCACCGCTTCCCAATGCCTCTCCCAGCTCCACGAACTGTTTTGCTATCAGATCATATTCAAAATTAGGTTCATGAGGAGGAGTACAAGGCTCTACAAGAGCTCCCTCAATTCTTCCGTGGACTTCAGTAAATACCATTGGATTCCAGCGGCTTATCATGTGCTGCAGGTTTGCATCCTCGCTGTTAACCTGATTCGCTTCATCCCTGTTAACATCAATTCCTGTTAATGGCTCACGCATGCTGTTTTCGTATCCTTCAAGGTTCTGTCCGGGAACTACGATAACGATAACATCCTTCAGCAAGTCCTTTACTTCAATATCATTATTTACAACATTATAATACTTTTTAAGGTCAAGCGGCTTAGATAAACCATCACTGTTTCCACGAACATAGCCAATCTGCTTCGTATAATCCTTAATCAGATCAGGAACTGCAGTATCATTTGCATCCATTTCCTTCTTAAGAAGCTCCTTACCTGCTTCGGTATAGCTTTTCAGTTCGTTATATGATACGTTTTTTTCTTTTATAAGCATCTCTACAAACTTCATCAGTCCATTATTTGCCGCATGCTCATTCGGATGGCAGTTTGAAGCAACTACAGGCACTCTTAAATCTTTGTACTCTCCCTTTTTAATCTTCTTAAGAACTGTACTTGGGTCTTTTTCAACCTCTTCCTTATATTCAAGCCATTTATTGACTGCTTCTTTGCTGTCGGAAATTACAAAGTACGGAAGGTCATAGCCGTTTACAGTGGTCTGCCCCATGGATCTCTTTTCAACATGAACATCCGTTTTCGCCTTAGCCAGTCTTTCCATCTCGTCATATAATTCGTACACAGTCTTGTAGGAATCATAAGGAACAACCTTGGTCTTCAGCTTTCCTAAAACTTTTCCGTCAATTTTTGCCTCAAGTACAAAATATCCGCAGTAGTCCATATAATATCCGCCCTCTGTATGTGGAATACTGTAGTCCGGTTTTCCGGTTTTTCTGTTGTAAAACATGCACTTTGTCTTCAGCGTTAAAGCTAAATCTTCATTTTCGATTTTTGCCTTTTCCACAGTAATCAGTTTTTCACCGCCACCGGGTTTTTTAGTGAGCCAGTCACTTAAATTACCACCTTTGAAGGGATTTGGATATTTTTTCGGATCCAAGTAGTCTCTGTCAGGATCTCTTTTTAATGTGTACTCCAGTTTTCCTTCATCAATTGCAGCCTGAAGCTCCTTATCGGAAATACCGTTAACACTGATCTTTGCATGTTTTTCAGCATCCTCTGATAATGAAATCTGAAGACCTACTTTTTTTGCCGGGTACATTCCTGCCAAGGATTTTCCCGGTTGTGTTTTGTCTAATTGGACATCTGCAACAGAAGCAAATGCCGGCATGGGAACAATCATGGTAATTGCCACAACTGCGGTAATAACTATTTTAGAAAGCTTCTTTCTCATTTTCTTTCCACTTTTCATCTTAAAACTCCTCCACCTATAAAGATGAAATAACTCTTACCATTATAATAAAAAGCTATGCATAAATTTTAGTCGGCCGCTCTAAAATTAAATATGCTAAGCTGATTATTCAGTTTTAGATATACCATATATTTATTGAAACACACTAATAAATAAGTTAAGAACCATACACTTTCTATTATTCAAGAACAAAACAAATCAACATTTCCGAAAGAAATGTAAAAAAACATATGTATAAAATCTCCATATTTTCCCAGATAATATACTGCTAGTTATTTTTTTCACATTACACCTAAAAGGTAACATACTCTATGAGTATCGTCAACAGTTTTTTGTTAATTATGTGTGGTTTAGGTGAAAAAATTGATGAAACATAACAGAATTTCTCTCACAAACATAAAAATTACACAAGCGGTAAGGATAATTCTTCTCAGTGTAATTTTGTTGTAGCAAAAGACACTGCAAAAGCACTGCAACAAAAACCCTGCAAAATAGCGCAGACTATTCTCAGCGAGATTCTTTAGTCTCTTTTATCAGACGATCTACTATATTATTGAAATTTTTCTGTATATACGTATTCTGAATCATAACTATGGGTTCTCCCAGATTTGTGGAAAGATTTATATTCGTGTCAAACTGTATAATGCCTATAAGTTTTGCACGGATCATATGTGTTATTTCCTGAAGACCGGGAATACACCCTGCTTCCATGAGAGGTGCCGAAAGTTTATTGATTATAAGGTACCTGTTGCGAATTCCCATTTTGAGAATCTCTCTGTCTACCGTATCCGCATCTCTAAGTGCCGCATATTCAGGCGTCGCAACTATAATTGCCGCATCGGCACCGGCTGAAGCCAGTACCATCCCATCGTCAATCCCCGATGGTGCATCAACAATGATATAGTCGAAATCCGTCTTTAATTTTTCGCATAAAACTTTAACATGCAGAGGTGTCAAGTCGCCTTTCTCCCTCTCAGGGGAAGATCCGATTATGTAAAGATTATCAAATCTGTGGTCTTTAACCAATGCCTGCTTAATTTTGCACACACCTGTCATAACATCATATACATCGTAGACAACATTATTTTCCAAGCCTAAATAGAGGTCTAAATTTCTAAGACCCATATCCATATCTATTATCACAACCTTGTAACCTTTTTGTGCATAAGAGCTGCCAAGGTTTGCTGCAAACATAGTTTTACCCGTTCCGCCTTTCCCTGACGCAACCAAATACACTTTACTCATCTTTTCCTCCGTTCAATCTCAAACAGAATCGTTATAGCAACTCCATTGCTTTAAGACTTGAAAATTTTCCGTTTCCGATAATAATGTGATCAAGCACCTCTATTCCAAGGATCTCTCCACCTTTTTTCAGTCTTTCTGTCGTTAATATATCTTCTTCGCTGGGCTTCGGATCTCCGCTGGGATGATTATGTACAAATATGACCCCCGCCGCACTTTTTCTGATGGCACTTCCGAAAACCTCTCTCGGATGAACCACTGTATTTGATAAAGTACCGATGGAAACTGTTTCCACCGATATTACCTCACCCTTTGTATTCATCATAACCGATTTGAAATGTTCCTTTTTCTCATAGCGCAGCTCCTCCATGAACAGCTCTGCAATATCATGGGAGGATTGTATCACAGATCGTTTTACGGTAGGTGCCGCCGCCACTCTTTTGCCAAGCTCAAGTGCCGTCAAAACAGTGATAGCCTTGGAAGGACCTATCCCCATTAGTCCTATAAGTTCTTCATATTGAATTTCTCCCAATTCTGACATTCCGCCCTCACGCAAAGACAAAATTGCTTCTGCAAGTTGAATGGAAGAAATATTTCTCGTTCCGGTGTGGAGCATAATCCCAAGAAGCTCAGAATTTGACAGCGATTTGACGCCGTTTCTCATGGCCTTTTCCAAGGGTCTCTCGTTCCTGGGCATTGATTTAATCAGCATTGCTACCTCCTAAATTATGTCCGCACCCTAATTTCACAAATAATTCTTTTAAAACAAATTTTCACTGAAAATTATATCATTATAAAAAGCACTCTACAAGATTAAATATTTGTTTGCCATACCGTTCCCAAATAAAATTATAAAAATCACTTAACTTTATCAAGAATAAAGTCTGCCACCTGGTCTACAGTCATATCTGTGGAATCAATTTCTATGGCATCCTCAGCCTTTCTCAATGGGTTGAGTTTACGATTGATGTCGTTATAATCTCTTGCTTCAATATCCTGCAAAATTTTGTCATAACTCACATCTTCACCTTTGTTCTTAAGCTCCAAAAATCTTCTGTTTGCCCTTTCTTCTGCAGTTGCAGTTAAGAAGAATTTATGTTGCGCGTCTTTAAAAACATTGGTTCCTATGTCTCTTCCATCCATGACAACACTTTTTCTGTGACCGATTTCACGCTGAATTACAAGGAGTTTCTCTCTCACGGGAGGTAAAGCAGAATATATAGAGGCAACTCGGGACATTTCCGATGTCCTTATTTTGTCTCCAACATCTTCACCATCAAGGTATATAGCACCCTTATCGAAGTCTATTTTAGTTTCGGCAAGAACCCTGCATACTTCATCTAAACTTTCAGGATTCACATTTTCCTTGCTCATCTTATAGCCTACAGCCCTATACATAGCACCCGTATCTACATACTCCATATCAAGTTTGTCTGCCACAGTTTTTGCAATGGTACTCTTGCCCGCTCCACTGGGTCCGTCTATCACTATTCTAACTATATTTTCCATAATTTCCTCACAGTGCAAAACATCTATTCCTTGGTCTTAACTAACTTTTCTATTTCCTTAATAAAAGTATTCACATCAGTAAACTGTCTGTACACGGAAGCGAATCTTACATACGCCACTTCGTCAACCTTCTTGAGTTCATCCATCACAAGCTCACCTATGAACTCGCTTTTGACCTCCTTTTCCATAAGATTGTTCAGACCTCTTTCTATGTCATTGGTAATTCTTTCAATTTCTGCAACGGGAACGGGTCTCTTTTCACAGGCACGAATAATCCCACTCATAATCTTATTTCTATCAAAGGCCTGGCGACTTCCATCTCGCTTTATAATCATGATTATAGGCTCTTCAACCTTCTCATAGGTGGTAAATCTCTTGCCGCATTTTTCACAGCCTCTGCGTCTCCTTATTGCATGACCCTCCTCAGTGGGTCTTGAATCTATAACTTTTGTATCTGCGTTATCGCAAAATGGGCACTTCATAAAAACCTCCTGCCGTACCACCGATAAATACCCGTCAAAATCCTACTGCGTATCAAAATGCCAACGGTTTGCTGTATAATCGGTAGGTATCCGAAAATTTTTCCTTAACTCATGTATATTTTACTACACTTCCATGGGCAATTCCATCATTTTCGGAATTATATTTATTTCCATGTTACAATCATGACTGCAGCTTTTACGAATGTCAGTAATTACCTGCCCTTTGCGCAATCAAGCCACTAAATTATACATAAAAATAGCGTAGCAGCCATAAATCTGCTACGCTTAAAGGTCTAACTTTTGGGGTCACATCACTCTGCTCCGCCATAAACTCTGAAATTATAAACGCCTCTCATCCTGCGTGTGGGACTTTACCTTAGTTTTTCTTGGTTTTCTTATTCTTGGAAGTCTTTTCTTTTGCTTCCTTCATAACCTTATCAGTAATTTTCTGCAATAACAGGTTCGATTTGATTCCGTTTTCCTTTGCATACTTATCAATAGACTGTTTATACTGTTTTTTAAAGGATTCCTCTGTAAAACCTGCCTGCTTTAATATCTTTGCAAGGTATTCCTTGTATTCCTTGTCAGTAACCTTTATTCCTTCTTTCTTTGCAATGGCATACATCGTAAGCTTCTGCTTAACTACAGTCTTCGCATACTCCTTAGCCTGCTTTTCAAAAGCTTTCTCATTGGAATTCATATAGTTCTTAAGGAAGTTGGTCCAGCTCATATTGTAGCTCTTAGCCATTTTCTTATATCTGGAAATAATCTGGTCTTCTTCAAACTTAAGCTGACGCTCAGGATATTTGATTATTTTGGAATCTGCCACAACCCTTGACCAAAGTGTCTTCTTTGTGGATTCTGCCGCTTCAGTGGTCTTTTTCTTAACCAAATTTTCTTTCACCGATGCTTCGTAAGCTTTGACTGTCTTGAAATTGGTATTTTTCTTCACGAAAGCCACATTGTATTTAGGCTTAACAGTCTGCTGCTTAGAAAGAATTTTAACAGTGAAAACCACCTTCTTGTTAGAAAGCTTCTTATTGTTGGCATAGTTCTTAGGAAATCTGAGATGTAATTTCTTGGTCTTTCCTACTTTTTCTCCAATCAAGCCATCTACAAATCCGTCAATCATAGAAGTTTGCCCGATTGTAATATTAGTATTCTTGGCACTTCCTCCCTCAAAGGTTTTACCATTTATTCTGCCTTCATAGGATACAGCAATTGTATCACCTTTCTTAACAGTTCCGGACTTAATCGTTTTAGTCTGTGACTTGGTCTTCAAAAAATTCTCAACCTCAGCTTTAATATCCTTTTTAGTTACAGAAACATCAGCCTTATCGTACTCAAGACCCTTGTAATTGCCAATCTTGATGTATTTATCATAATTCAACTTATAATCAGCTGTAAATAATCCAAATGCATCGAACACAAACACCAGAAGCAGTACAGCTATTGCAATAACTACCACCCCAATTGAAGAACCGATAATTATCTTCTTTTTCTTTGACATTATAATAATCTCCTTATAAAAAATATTAATCCGGTAAGCTGTCCTTCCCTTTGGATAAACGCAACCTACCCGTCAATCATACCATTTGTATAACTTGAATTCAAACATTATCGGATGATTTCACCAAAAAAACACATTATAAAACTTGCATTACAAAACTGTATAGAATATAATAAAAAGCGTCAAAGGGGAGATCGAATCAAACCTTTGAACGTTCTTTCTTAATTAAATAAATATCGCAACCAAAAGCCCCTGTTCGTTATGAACAGGGGCTTTTGGTTTTTGAAAAAGTGATATAATGCACCTGCATAATAATTTACGGAACAAACCACTATGTCACCAATCCACAGTAAGGCTATTCTATTCTGCTTTTTCCGCATCGGTTCATCATTCCACAGCCTGTACAATTCTCACAACCTGCCGGATCGACTTCACCTGATTCGGCCTTATCCTTCTGCCATTTAATTGCTGCAACAGCCCAAACTGCGCAAACCAGCGCGATAAACACTCCTGCCGCAAGGATATATCCTATATGACTTAAGAAATATGTCATTCTAACTCCCCCTTTGTATGCTTCTAAGATCCCTTGAGAACCTGTTCAAATCATTTTGCATTATCGCTATAACGACTAAATCCGTCACAAAGATTGATACAATCAAATACGGTACACTCTCGTCCTGAATCCTATGATAGTGCCATTTCTGATTTGCAGTTTCCGAAAGTTTCTTACCTCTAGTATACACCCAATACAATCTATAAAACGGTATCAGGAAAAAAAATACCGTTTCAAGTGCAGCACCGGAATAATCACCGTCTATAATTTTGATAGTATTTGCGGTTCTGTTCATCCAGTAGATATAGTATATCCCAATTGTAATTATTGAAAAAACAACTGCCAGTACGATATTTCTCTCCTGAAGCAAACTCTGTTGTTCAGGTCTTAAGTATCTGGGATCAAAAAACTGTTTATACTCATTTTCATGTTTCAGTTCGGGATCATCTACCCAACCATCATTATAATTATTCATTCTCTCCATCAAACCGGTTCCCTTTAATCAATATATACTTCACCAAGTCTTGAAAACTGACATTACCGCCTTATCAAAAGCTTTCAATACCGGTACAAGAACAAAGTTTTTCCCATTTTTTTCATAAAATCAATTACAATGCTGCTGCACTGCCACTGCCGCAGCAACTGTAGCTCCAACCATCGGGTTGTTACCCATTCCGATAAAGCCCATCATCTCCACATGGGCAGGAACCGATGAACTTCCTGCAAACTGAGCATCAGAGTGCATTCTTCCCATAGTATCTGTCATCCCGTAAGATGAAGGTCCTGCTCCCATATTATCCGGATGTAATGTTCTTCCGGTGCCGCCGCCTGATGCCACTGAGAAATACTTTCTGTCAAGCAAAGTTCTTTCCTTCTTGTAGGTGCCTGCAACCGGATGCTGAAACCTGGTCGGGTTCGTTGAATTTCCTGTAATGGAGACATCTACATTTTCATGATGCATGATAGCAACACCTTCTCTGACATCAAATGCGCCATAGCACTTAACCTTTGCTCTGTCGCCTTTTGAGTATGGCTTTTCTTCAATCACTTTTAAATCGCCGCTGAAAAAGTCAAACTCTGTCTGAACATATGTGAATCCATTGATTCTTGAGATAATCTTTGCTGCATCTTTTCCCAGTCCGTTCAGGATAACACGAAGAGGTTTAGTCCTAACCTTGTTTGCGGAGTTCGCAATTCCAATGGCCCCCTCCGCAGCTGCGAAGGACTCATGACCTGCAAGGAACGCAAAACATTCCGTATTCTCATCCAGCAGCATAGAAGCAAGATTTCCATGACCGATTCCCACTTTTCTGTCATCTGCCACAGAACCCTTTATGCAAAAAGCCTGGAGTCCTTCACCGATTGCCTTTGCCGCTTCTTTAGCAGATGTGGCTTCTTTTTTAATCGCAATGGCAGCCCCAAGTACATATGCCCATGCCGCATCTTCAAAGCAAATAGTCTGCACGCCTTTAGTGATTTCATACGGGTCAAAGCCCTTATCCTGACATAGTTTTCTGGCTTCTTCCAAGTCTTTAATACCATATTTTTTCATCACTTTGGTGATATTTTCTATTCTTCTGTCGTAGTTTTCGAATAAATCCATAGCCTGCCTCCTATTCCTTTCTAGGGTCTATAACTCTAGCAGCTTCATCAAATCTGCCATAGGTTCCCGTAGCCTTTTCACAGGCTTCTGCCGGGTCAATGCCGTCTTTGATAAATTCCAAAAGCTTCCCTGTATTTATGTATTTATATCCGATAATGTTGTTTTCTTCATCCAAAGCCTGTTCCAAAATATAGCCTTCAGTCAGCTGTAAATATCTCGGCCCCTTTAGCTGGGTAGAATGAATTGTACCAACCTGGCTGATCGTTCCTTTTCCTAAATCCTCAAGCCCTGACCCTACTGCAAGTCCATCCTCTGAAAAAGCAGATTGGGTTCTTCCATATATAATCTGTAAAAACAATTCCCTCATGGCTGTGTTTATAGCATCGCATACAAGGTCTGTATTCAAAGCTTCAAGCAGAGTCTTTCCTACCAGAATCTCTCCTGCCATGGCTGCTGAATGGGTCATTCCGGAGCATCCTATGGTTTCAATCAGAGCCTCTTGAATTATTCCTTCTTTTACATTCAAAGTAAGTTTACATGCACCCTGCTGCGGAGCACACCATCCCACACCATGGGTCAAGCCCGAAATGTCTTTAACCTCTTTAACCTGTACCCATTTGCCCTCTTCAGGAATCGGTGACGGGCCGTGGGTAGCATCCATCCTTCCGATAGGACACATATGTTCCACTTCTTTTGTATATATCATTGCCAAACCTCCATAATAAATTACTATACAATTCCTATTTCAGTATACCACCGGTGCATATTTTGTCAATTATATGCATAGCTGCATCTTCTTTACTCATCAGCTCCAGAGGTTCCACGAAATCCCTTGAAATGAGGGTTACAAGATTTGTGTCTGTCCCAAAGCCTGCACCGTTATCTTTCAAATTATTTGCCACAATCATATCGGCGTTCTTTCTCTTCAGTTTCCTCTTGGAATTTTCCACCAAGTCCCGGGTTTCCATGGAAAATCCACATATAAACTGTCCATGCCGTTTCTCTTTGCCTAGGGTTTCCAATATATCCTTTGTTCTTGTTAACTGAATTGTCAGCTCCCCGTCCTGCTTCTTCACTTTTTGATCGGAATAATCTCTAGGGGTATAATCTGCAACTGCTGCTGCCATTATAATTATATCTGTTTCTGCGGAAATTCCTGAAACTTCATCGAACATATCTTCTGCACTTTCTACATCTATAATCTTACAGAATCTCGGAATCTTTGCTGTTGTCGCAGCTTTCACGATTGTTACATCGGCCCCTCTCATAACACATTCCTTTGCTATCGCAAAACCCATCTTGCCGCTTGAATGGTTTGTTATAAATCTTACAGGATCAATCGATTCTCTCGTGGCACCTGCTGTCACAAGAACTTTTTTACCTTTCAGATCCTTGGATATTCGGGCAGCTCTTACAATATGGTCAAATAAAACCTCCGGCTCCGGCATTTTACCCGCTCCGGTATCGCCACAGGCAAGATTTCCCACATCAGGTGTTATAACTTCCATTCCGTAGCCCTCTAATTTTCTCATATTGTCCTGAGTGATTGGATTCTCATACATTCTTGTATTCATTGCAGGAACGATTATTTTAGGGCATCGGGAAGCCAAAAATGTTGTGGTCAGCATATCATCTGCGATGCCGTTTGCCAGTTTTGCGATAACATTTGCTGTAGCCGGAGCAACCATAAATACATCTGCTTTCTTTGCCAGCTCCACATGCTCTACTTCAAATTTCCCCTTTCTCTCAAATGTATCTGTAATACATTCATATCCGCTGAGGGTTTCAAAGGTTAAAGGGGTTATAAAGCGGCAGGCATTCTTTGTCATAATTACATGAACCTCTGCCTCTGCTTTATTGAGCATACTGACAAGGCTTGCGATTTTGTAAGCTGCGATACCTCCCGTAACACCAATTACCACCGTTTTATTTCTCAAGTTCATTTTTATTCTCCCCTTGACTATTTAATGCTC
>ERZ773197.498-NODE-498-length-30796-cov-24.939072_pt1 | contig 30796 bp, 25 predicted proteins | sample MGYA00580999_ERZ773197 | MGnify/ENA primary metagenome ERZ773197 (study PRJEB29015, sample SAMEA2738166) | human oral metagenome | biome: human oral; feature: human-associated habitat; material: saliva | place: China | collected 2185 ...
AAGCACCGATCGTGGTCCGCGAGTGTCAACGCGCGGGCCACGACGTGTATGTGGCGGCGACGCACGCTTCGTTGGAGTTCGTGGGCAGGTCGACCTGGGAGGGCATCACGTCTCGTCCCGTCGCAGTCGAGATCGCGGGGGAGGGGCGCGCCGAGCACGTCGAACTGGCCCGGGTCGCCGACCTGATCATCATCGTTCCGGCGACCGCGAACACTCTCGCCCGCCTGGCCGGGGGCTTTGCCGACGACATGGTGTCGCTGACGGTGCTCGCCTCTCGCGCTCCGGTGGTCGTGGCGCCCGCGATGCACTCGAACATGTGGCTGGCTCCCGCGACTCAAGCGAACGTCGCAACGCTGCGCCAACGCGGCGTCCACGTCATCGAACCCGAGTCGGGCGCGCTCGGCTCCGGAGACAGCGGCGTCGGCCGGTTGCCGTTGCCGGAGGAGATCGCGCGCCGCGCCCTGGCGATTCTCGGCGGGAGCGATGAGGCCGCTGCGGGCACCTCGCTCGCCGGAAAGACACTGGTCGTGACGGCCGGAGGCACGAGGGAGCCGATCGACCCGGTGCGTTTCCTTGGCAACAAATCCTCGGGCCGTCAGGGCCTGGCCATCGCCGCAGCTGCGGCGCGTGCGGGCGCACGTGTGCGCGTCATCGCAGCCAACATCGACGACTCCGTGATGGCGTGCCTTCCCTCCTCGGTCGAGGTGACTCGCGTGGGCAGCGCCCAACAGATGCGCGAAGCCACCCTCGCCCAGGTGCGGGGCGCCGACGCCCTGGTCATGACGGCCGCGGTCGCCGATTTTCGCCCCGAGGCGACCCACGCCTCGAAAACGAAAAAGGACCCGAGCACGTCGGACGCGCCGACCCTGCGCCTCGTTCGAAACCCCGACATTCTCTCCGAGGTGGGCCACAGCGTCACTCGCCCGCCCCTCGTCGTGGGCTTCGCGGCAGAAACCGGCACCGACGAAGAGATCCTGGCCTACGGCGCCGACAAGGCCGCGCGCAAGGGGGCGGACTACATCGCCCTGAACCGTGTGGGTGCGGGCGTCGGTTTCGGTGATGTCCCCAACGATATCCGACTTCTCGACGCCAGCGGCGCCATCGTGGGCCGTTACACCGGCTCAAAGGATGAGGTTGCCGCAGGTCTTATCGGCCAGATCGCCGCTTTCCTTGATAGCCTTGAGCGGTGAGTCAACAGCTTTTCTCTTCCGAGTCCGTCACCGAAGGTCACCCCGACAAGGTCTGTGACCGTATCTCCGATGCGATCCTCGACGCCCTGCTCGACGCCGATCCCCGCTCGCGCGTGGCCGTCGAGACGATGGCCGCCACCGGCCTCATCCACGTCGCAGGCGAGGTGACCACGGAGGCATACGTTGAAATCCCCGAGATCGTGCGCCGCGAGATCCTCTCTATCGGCTACGACTCCTCGCGCGTCGGCTTCGACGGCGCCTCGTGCGGCGTCTCCGTATCGCTCGACGGGCAGAGCCCCGACATCGCTGGCGGCGTCGACGAGGCGCTCGAGGTGCGCGGCACCCAGGGCGGCGATCGCCGTGACCGCCTGGGAGCGGGCGACCAGGGCATCATGTTCGGCTACGCGTCCTCCGACACCCCCGATCTCATGCCGGCGCCCATCTGGCTGGCGCACCGCCTCGCCAAGCGCCTGACCGACGTGCGCAAGCAGGGCGTCGTGGAAGGGCTGCGTCCCGACGGCAAGACCCAGGTGACCCTCGCATACGAGGGCGGGCGCCCCGTGGGCATCGACACCATTGTCGTGTCGACCCAGCACGACGAGAAGCTCACCCAGGGGGCCATCGCCGACGCCGTGCGTACCCACGTCATCGACCCCGTCATCGAGGAGTCCGGCCTGGCTCTGGCAACCGGCGACATGTCTGCGCTGATCAACCCCTCGGGACGCTTCGTCCTGGGCGGCCCCGCGGCGGACGCGGGCCTGACGGGCCGAAAGATCATCGTCGACACCTACGGGGGTATGGCCCGTCATGGCGGCGGCGCCTTCTCGGGCAAGGATCCCTCCAAGGTTGACCGCTCCGCCACCTACGCTGCCCGCTGGGTCGCCAAGAACGTCGTGGCCGCCGGCATCGCCCAGCGCTGCGAGATTCAGCTTGCTTACGCCATCGGACGCGCCCACCCGATCGGCCTGTACGTTGACACCTTCGGCACCGGCGTCGTACCCGAGGAACGCATCGCGGATGCTATCCGCGAGGTCTTCGACCTGCGTCCCCTCGGCATGATCGAAGACCTGGATCTGCTCCGCCCGATCTACCGCGAGACCGCCGCATACGGCCACTTCGGCCGCGAAGGCTTCCCCTGGGAGGCCACGAACCGCGTCGAACAGCTCAAGGCTGCCCTCGCATGACGAGGTCCGCGGAACAGATCGAGGATTTCGTGCCCTCCTGGGATACCGAGGAGGCACGCGGGGCGTGGCGTCGGCGCACGAGCCTGGAGATGATCGTCTCCGGGTTTATCGGCCTGGTCACTTCCTTCGTCCTGTCGATCGAGGCGTGGCAGCTGGCCGCCGATTCGTCGACGCGCTTCGGCTGCGATGTCTCCGCGGTCCTGTCGTGCTCGACGGTCGCCCAGACGTGGCAGGCCCGTATTCTGGGATTCCCCAACGCCTTCCTCGGCATTTTCTTCGAGGCGGTGGTCTTGGCTATCTCCGTCGCGATTGCCTCCGGCGTGCGATTCCCGCGCTGGTACATGGCCTGCACGAATCTCCTGTACACGGTCGCGCTGTTTTTCGCGTTCTGGCTCTTCAGCCAGTCCTACTTCGTCATTCAGGTTCTGTGCCCGTGGTGCCTCCTCATCACGCTCACGACGACGCTCGTGTTCGGCGGTATTACGCGCATCAATATTCGTGACGGCGTGATTCCGGCGCCGGAGTCTGTGCGTCGCATTGTTGGCCAGGGCCTGGATTGGGCGTTGTGGGGGCTCATCGTCTTCGGTGTGCTCGCGATGGTGGTCGCCAAGTATGGGCTTAAGCTCTTGGGCTGAGCGGTACCGCAGATGAGCCCGCGCTGTGTTTCACTAGGCTCATGATGTCCACGCAGGGTCTGCTCGACGGTTTCGACCCGCCTGCCACGCGCAGCGCGGAGGTCGCCCGCGTGCTCGTCGACGTCGATCTGGCTCACATGGACCGGCCGCTCGACTACCTCGTCCCTGACGGACTCGTTGACCAGGCGACGGTCGGCTCTCTCGTTCGTGTGCGCTTCTCCGGCAACCGCGTTGACGGCTGGATTATCGAGCGCACCCGCCGCGAGGTGAGCGACGGCATCGGCCGTCTCGAGGCCGTCGTGTCGGCAACACCCGTGCTCACGCCCTCCCTGTACGAGGCCGCACGCCGCGTTGCGTCACGTTTCCTTGCCACCACCTCCCAGGTGCTCTCACTTGCGCTGCCACCCCGGCACGCGCGCGCGGAGAAGGACGTGCTAGCCAGTGCGCCTGGCGCGTGGCCTCTCGTTGATAGCCCGGCCGCAGGGGAGGGATGGCGCGCATATTCGGCCGGTCAGGCCCTGCTGTCGCGACTGGCGGCGGGGGAGAGCCCACGCGCCATCGTCGCCTCCCTGCACCCTCACCTGCGTTCGTGTCTGTCGGAAGCTGTGGCGGCAACTGTGTCATCGGGGCGCAGCGTCATAGTGATCACGGCGACCGGCGAGCAGGCCACGCGCGTGGCCCACGACCTCGAGCAGGATCTCGCCGTTCCCGCGGTCGTCAGCGGAGGGGAGGTGAGTGCCGAGGAGCGTTACCGCGTTCACGTCGCCGCTTCCCTGGGCCGCGTTCCCGTCGTGGTGGGTACTCGCTCGGCCGCGTGGGTTCCCTGCGCGTCCCTCGGGCTCATCATCATCCTTGACGATGGGGACGATCGTCTGCGCGAGCGTCGTTTTCCTCGCTGCGATGCCCTCGACGTGGCCGTGCAACGCTGCGCGGTTGAGGGCGCCGGCCTACTCGTCCTGTCCGCGTCCCGTTCGGTCAAGGCTCAGGCTCTCGTCCGCTACGGTTGGGCGGTGAGTGTCGATCCCACCGTGCACGCGCTGCGCGAGGCTACGCCGCGCGTGCACCTGCACGGGCAGGTTGAGGCACAACGAGAGGGAGCCGGCGGACACATGCGCATCCCGCAGGCCGCCTTACGTATGATTCGCCAGGGCCTGCGCGACGGCCCGGTCCTTATCCAGGTGGCGTCCGCAGGCTACTGGCCGACCGTCGTGTGCCGCCGCTGCGAGGAGCATGCGCGCTGCCCGCAATGCTTCGGGCCTCTGACGATGAGCGCCGACGAGGCGCTTTCATGTGCCTGGTGCGGGCGCGAACCTAGCTCTTGGCGGTGCCCCCACTGCTCTGGGCGAGAGCTGCGCGGTGCCCGCGTGGGTTCCTCGCGCACGGCTGAGGAGATCGCTCGAACCCTGCCCGAGGCCTCCGTGCTCGAGTCTTCGGCTGCCCATCGCATCAGTCGCACGCTTCCGTCTCGCCCCACCGTCATCGTTGCGACGGCGGGCGCCGAACCCCACGTCGACGACGGCTACGCCTGTGCGATCGTTCTCGATGCCGCAGCCCTCGCCGGGCGGGCGGAGCTGTGGGCCCCCGAGGAGGCTGCGCGGCGCTGGCTTCGCGCCCTCTCGCTCGTGCGCCCGGGCCGCCCGGGCCTCGTCGTCGGGACGATTCCTGAGGCTTTGGGCCAGATGCTGGTTCGTTGGTCACCCACCGACTACGCGGAGCGACTTCTCGACGAGCGTGAGGCCCTCGGCTTTTTCCCCGCGTGCACGATGGTTGCCCTCGATGGCCCCGCTGCGCAGGTGCGCCAGGTCGCTGACCAGGCCGTGCGCGAGGGCGGTGCACAGCTCGTAGGTACGGTGGCCGTGCCAGCTACCCGTGAGGGTGAGGAGAACCAGGTGCGTACCCTCGTGCGTGCTCCGCTGCCGGACAGCGCGCACATGCTCGCCTCGCTTGCCGACATTCGGCGCTCGCGTAGCGCACGCAAGGCACCACTGGTGAAAATGAGCGTGAACCCACCGGAGCTCTTCTAAGTCCGAGGCCACGCGGTGCCGTAAACTGGCGCCCGTGCGCATTATTTTTGCTGGAACTCCCCACGCCGCAGTGCCCACGCTGCGCGCCCTGCTTGCCTCCCCCCATGAGGTCGCCCTCGTGATCACTCGTCCGCCAGCGCGGCGCGGACGGGGTAAAACGCTGTATCCGTCTCCCGTGGCCGAGGTTGCCGCACAGGCTGGCATTGAGCTGGCGGAGACGACGACAGTGAAGACGCCGGAGATCGGCGAGCGCATCGCTGCCGTGGGAGCCGACCTCGGTGTCGTCGTGGCCTACGGGGGGCTCATCCCTCCCGCCGTCCTGGCGATGCCGACACACGGATGGGTGAACCTACACTTTTCTGACCTGCCCCGATGGCGCGGCGCAGCGCCTGTCCAGTGGGCGATACGCGAGGGTGACACTGAGACGGCCTCGTGCGTCTTCAACCTTGAAGAGGGGCTCGATACCGGCGACGTCTACTCGCGCGTCGCGGTGCCGATCGGGCGCGAGAGCGCTGGCGAGCTGCTGAGCGCGATGGCGCAGGCGGGTGCCGCCCAAGTCCTTGACGTCGTCGATAAGCTCCAGGCTGGGACCGCGGTCGCGCTCCCGCAGAGCGCGACGGGCATCACGCACGCACGCCGCCTGGAGCACGCCGACGGTTACGTCTCCTTCACGCGCAGCGCCGAGGAAGAGGATCGCATTATCCGCTCCGTCACGCCCAACCCGGGCGCCTACACGATCCTGCCCGGCGGCACGCGCATGAAGCTTGGCGTGGCGATGCCGGTGGAGCGCGATGACTTGGAGCCCGGCCAGCTGGAGATCACGAAGAAGCAGGTGAGCGTCGGCTGCGCGGGCGGCGCGCTCATCCTCGGTCAGGTCGCACCCGCCGGTAAGTCCTGGATGGACGCCGCGGCGTGGGCTCGTGGCGCCAGGCCGGATGTCACGATTCGCATCGGTGGTGCGAGACGATGAGCGAACGCCGATACTCCGACGGCTACCGCAAGCTGCGTCGCGCCGACGAGCCCCGGCGCATCGCCTACGAGGTCCTCTACGAGGTCCAGGCCAAGGGGGCCTTCGCGAACATCCTGTTGCCCAAGGCGCTGCGTCAGGCGCGCCGGGACGGGCACTTCACCGACCGCGACGCGGCCTTCACCTCCGAGCTCGTCCACGGCACGCTGCGCGCGATTGGGCGCCTCGACTGGGTCATCGCGCGCCACGTGGATCGGCCGCTGGCCGACCTGGATCCGCGCGTTGTAGTGCTGGCGCGCATGGGCGCCCACCAGCTCCTCGACATGCGCGTTCCCGACCATGCGGCCGTCTCGGCGACGGTGGACGTTGCCCGCGAGCACCTGACCGACGGCCCCGTTCGATTCGTCAACGCCGTCCTGCGCTCGATCACGCGCGAGAGTAGCGAGGAGCGCGAGGCCGCCATGGCCGCCATCTCGGACGTGGACGAGGCGCTGGGCGTGCACTACTCGCATCCCGCGTGGATGGTGCGCGCGTTCCGCGAGGCGCTCGTCGCGCACGGCTACTCGCCGGACGAGCTTGAGGACGTCCTCGCAGCGGACAACGAGGTGCCCACCGTGACCCTCGTCGCGCGCCCGGGCCTGATGAGCGTGGACGAACTCGCCGACGAGGCGGAGGATATCCTCGATACGCGCGTGGCCCTCGGTGCCATCTCCCCGCGCGCTGTGCTGCTCGAATCGGGTGATCCGGCGCGTCTTCCCTCGATTCGTGACGGCCGCGCGGGCGCCCAGGATGAGGGTTCTCAGCTCGCCGCGCTCATCGCCGCACACGCGCCCTTGGATGGGGGAGCGGATGAGCGCTGGCTTGACCTGTGCGCGGGTCCGGGCGGCAAGGCGGCGATGCTCGCGGGGCTGGCGCAGGAGCGCGGGGCTCGCGTGACCGCCAACGAGGTCCATCGCCACCGTGCCCGTCTCATCGAACGCACGACGCGGCTCTACGACTCCATCGAGGTGGTCAGCGGGGATGGGCGCAGCTTTGGCGGCGGGCGCAGCGCCTGGCCGCTCGCGTCCTTCGACCGCGTCGTCGTCGATGCTCCATGCTCGGGCATGGGGTCGCTGCGCAGGCGGCCCGAGTCGCGGTGGAATCGCACCCCCGCGGATGTGGAGGAGCTGACGGAGTTGCAGGCTGAGCTCCTGGACCGCGCCGTCGCACTGACGCGCCCCGGCGGCGTCCTGACCTACATCACATGCTCGCCGCACGCGGCCGAAACCCGCGACCAGGTCGCGCGTCTGCTCGAGGTCGGCGACGTCGACCTGTGTGACACTGTCGCACTCGCCGACGACTGTGCTCCATCGCCGCTTGGCGTGCCAGACGCGGCGGGCCGCCTATCCGGCCAGCCGGGCCGCACCCTCCAACTGTGGGATCACCGGTTTGGCACGGATCTCATGTTTGTGGCGTGCCTGCGCAGACGCTAGCATATGCGTTATGAACGCCACAATTAGCCCCTCGATCCTGAACTGCGACATCGCCGACCTGCGCGGCGAACTCGCGAAGATAGCCGGAGCCGACGTCGCCCACGTCGACGTCATGGATAACCATTTCGTGCCGAACCTGTCGTGGGGGCTCCCGGTCGCTGAGGCCGTCGTCAAGTCCGGGATCCTCCCGGTGGACGCCCATCTCATGATCGAGGATCCCGATCGCTGGGCGCCCGGCTACGCGGAGGTCGGATGCCACTCGGTGACCTTTCACGCCGAGGCTGCGGCCGCGCCGCTTCGCCTGGCGCGGGAGCTGCATCGTCTGGGGGCGCGCGCGGGGCTGGCGCTCAAGCCTGCGACTGACATCGCGCCCTTCGTGGATATCCTCAACGAGTTCGACATGATCCTGATCATGACTGTCGAGCCTGGCTTTGGCGGCCAGTCCTTCATCGAGCAGATGATTCCCAAGATCGAACGCACCCGGGCGGCCATCAACGCCGCCGGCCTGGAGGTGTCGATTCAGGTGGACGGCGGGATCTCGCGCGCGACTATCGAGCGCGCGGCCATCGCTGGCGCCGATAACTTCGTCGCCGGCTCCGCTGTGTTCCGCGCTGAGGACGCCCACCGCGAGGTGGAGGCGCTGCGCGAGCTCGCGAACGCCCACACTCACTGATCGCGACTACGCCAATGAGCGGGACGGGGCTCGGGCCTCGTCCCGTTCGTGCACCGCGAACTCCTCTCGCAGCCACACGCCCCGCGTGGCACAATGGCAAGCGAGTACTCCGGGGTCGGTGAAAGTCCGAACCGGCGGTGATAGTCCGCGACCCGCCCTCACAGAACGAGGGCGGTTGAGCCGGTGAAATTCCGGCACCGACGGTTACAGTCCGGATGGGAGGAGTGCATGAGGCGCATACGTGCGTCTGCTGTGCTGCGCGTACCCCCGGTGTCGGAAAGTAAGTCGTGGCATCTCGGAACAAGCCTCGCGGTGTGCTCACCGTCGCGGCACCGATCATCTTCTTCGCCCTGTTGCTGGCGGGTTGGTGGCTGTCGACCACGCTGACCGGCATCGAAGCCTGGCGCCTGCCCGATCCGCTCACTGTCGCCCGCAAGGGGGCGGCGCTCTTGCAGCGCCCGACCACCTGGCGCCAGATCGCGGTCACGGGCGGCGAGGCGGTTGCTGGGTGCGCGCTCGGAACGGTCGTTGCGCTGCCCTTAGCGTATGCGATCTACCGTTGCCGCCTGTTGGCTGCGGCGGTGGAACCCTTCCTTGGGGCAACCCAGGCGTTGCCCGCCATCGCAATCGCCCCCATTCTGGTGCTGTGGGTCGGGTACGGCATCACGCCAATCGTCATGCTGTGCGCGCTCATGGTGTTTTTCCCGATCCTGGTGTCCACGGTCGTCGGACTGCGTCATATCGACCGCGAGCTGCTTGAGGCGGCCGCGCTCGACGGAGCGACGGGGTGGACGATGGCCCTGCACATGGAGATTCCGCTTGCGGCCCCCTCAATTCTCGGCGGTCTGCGCAACGGTTTCGCCCTGTCGGTCACGGGCGCAGTCGTGGGGGAGATGGTCATGGGAGGGTCCGGGCTCGGGCAGGTACTCACTCAAATGAGAAGCAACGTGGACACCGCCGGCATGTTCGTCATCATCGCGATCCTGTGCGTGATGGCGACGATCCTGTATGTCATCGTGTACCAGGTCGAGCGGTCGAAACGTTACGCCATCACGCAGTGAAGGAGACATCCCTTGAAGCTTTCCACTATTGGTCGCGGCCTCGCACTCGGTGCGTGCGCCTCGCTGGTGCTGTCCGCTTGTGTGGCTGGTTCGAACGCAGGCCAGTCGGGCTCGTCCGCAACCGGCGACGCCGACGTCACCATCGGTCTGACCTACATTCCGAACGTACAGTTTGCGCCCGTGTACGTCGCCGACGCGCAGGGCCTGTATAACGACGCGGGAGTGACGGCGACGGTGCGCCACCACGGCTCCGATGAGGGCCTCTTTACGGCGCTGTTGGCCGGGCAGGAGGACGTCGTTATCGCCTCAGGCGACGAGGCTGTGGTGGCCGCCTCGCAGGGCCTGGACCTCGTCTCGATCGGGCAGTACTACGCGTCCTACCCCGGCACTGTCATCGTTCCCGCGGATTCTCCGATCGCGACACTCGCAGACCTGAAGGGCAAGACGATTGGCATTCCCGGCGAGTATGGCTCGAGCTACTACGCGACCCTCGCGGCGATCAAGGCCGGCGGTCTGCAAACCTCCGACGTGACTATTTCGTCGATCGGCTACACGCAGCAAGCGGCCCTGGCGGCCGGCCAGGTGGACGCGGTCGTCGGTTTCACGAACAACGACGCGGTGCAGATGCGCCTGTCGGGTCTCGACATTCGCGAGATTCCACTCGATGACGGTTCCACCCCGCTGGTCGCGGCCTCGATTGTGACGACGCGCGAATGGGCGCAGTCCCACCCGGATGCGGCGCGCGCGGTCGTCTCTGCAACCACCGAGGCGATGAATGCTATCGCCGCCGATCCCCAGGTCGCGCTCGATGCGACTGCGCAGTGGGATACGACGCTGACCGATGAGACGTCGCTCAGCGCGGCGAACGCGGTGCTCGCTGCGACCGTTCCACTGTGGCTCGGCGACGACGCGCGGGCGGATGGGGTTCAGGATCTCGCGACGTGGTCGTCGATGGTGTCGTTCCTGTCCTCCATCGGCGTTCTCGAAGGGGACGTGGATCCGTCCGCTATCGTGACAAACGAGTACGCCGATGCCCAGGCCTCGTCTCAATCCTGACGGTGCGCCGCACGCACGGGACGCGCACGCGTCGCGTAGGGTAGGTGGGTGAGCACTGCCCCTACCGCCAACGTGCGCGTCCTTGAGCTTTTCGTCGAGCTCCTGGGTGCGCGGCCGGGACGCACCAAGGCGCAGTTGCGTTCCCTTCCTGGCTATCGAGGTCTGGCCGACGACGCGTTCGAGACACAGTTTCAGCGCGACAAGGACGCCCTGCGCGACGCCGGGGCACACCTGAGCATTGGGCGCGGGGAGCGTTATTCGATTGCGCGTGATTCTTTCGCCCCCGACATTGAGGTCACGAGTGTGGACCGGGTGCTGCTCTCGCTTGCTGCCCGCGCCTGGGACCGCGAGGATATCGTGGCGGATTCGATCGACGCGAAGGCGGCGGCCGCGTCGGACGAGGACATCTCCGCGCCCGCGATTCGCTTGGGGCTGCGGGGGCTGGAGGCCGCGACGTCTTTCGCGCGCGCTATTCGCGAGCGCCGCGTCGTGAGCTTCGAGTACCCGGGGTCGGGGGATCTGACCGAGCGCGCGGTGGAGCCGTGGGCCCTGAGCGTTCAGGGGCGGGCGCTGTACCTGTGGGGCTGGGACCTGGATCGGGACGCGGAGCGCACGTTCCGCGTGTCTCGCGTGCGCTCCGCGGTTGAGTTCCTGGGGGAGGAGGGTGACGCCTCCCCGGCCCCCGTGCGCGTCGCCCCGCGCGTCTCCTCGCTGGTGTCCCCGCTTGTTCGCATCCGACGGGGCAGTGCCGCGCGGAGTCTGCTCGCGGGGTACGAGGCCTTGGATGAGCGCGCAGCGAGCGTGCACACGCGTGAGGGCTGGGAGCCTGTGAGCCTGGAGGATGGGGAGATCGGCACGTGGATCGCCCGGCTCTTGCCGTTGGCAGCCGACGTGGTCGTCATCGGTCCCGACGCGCTGCGCGCAGCGATGCTCGACCGCCTGCGATCGGCTGCGGCCTGGGGAGGAAACGATGCCTGAAACCGTGTCCTTGGCCATCGTGCGCCTGTCCTCGATGATCGCGTGGATCGCCGAGCATCCGGGGGTGCACGTGGATGAGTTGTGCGCGCACTTTGGCCGCACGCGCCGCCAGGTGCGGCGCGACATCGAGTACGTGGCCTCCGTTGGTGATTCGCTGCCCGGGCAGTCCTTCGAGGTCGACTGGGGACTGTTCGAGGAGGAGCAGCGCGTGTCGCTGCGCGCGACGCTGGGAGCGAGCGCGCCCCTGCGTTTGTCGGAGGTGGAGGCTCAGGCGCTCCTGATCGGCCTGTCGGCCATCGGCCCTCTCCTGGCGCCGGATGTGGCTGCGCACCTGCCCCATGCGGCCCTCGTCGTGAGTGCCCTGGGCGGGCTAGAGGAGGCGTGCGCCCAGGGCCGCATTGACGCCTCGCCCGTCCCGGCCTCGTCCACCATCGCCGATGTTCTGCGCGAGGCCCTCGCGAAGGCTCAGCGCGTGTCTTTCGACTACGTGTCTGCCCAGGGACGCTCCTCGCACCGCGTCGTCGACCCGTGGTCGTTGGAGGCGAGCTCGACCGGCTGGCTGCTGCGCGGATGGTGCACGCAGGCGCAAGGGCCTCGCACATTTTCGCTCGCGTCGATGTCGAACGTCGGCATCGTCGGACCGCGCGTGCGCTCACCGCGCCGGGTGCACGACGACGCACCGACCTGGACGCTCGACGTGGACCGCACCGCCCGCTGGATCGCCGACGAGTACGCGGGCAGCGTCGTCGATGAGCTCCCCGATGGGGGAGCACGCATCCGCGTGCCCGTGTGGAACGAGGAGTGGGGGCTGAGCCTGCTCACCGACATCGCGGCGCACCTGCGCGCCGTGACGCCCGACCGCCGCGCCCTGGCGGGCACGCGTGCGCGTTCGATCATCACCGAGTGGAGCCGGGAGGAAGAACCGTGAGCCCGAAGCGACGCAGGCACCGAGCGGCACACGCACGCTTAGTCGAGGTCGAGGAACGCACGAGCGTCGGAGAGGGCAGCGCCTCCCAGCGTTACGCGGCCTACAAGGAGTACGCGCGCGCTGCAGCGTCGCTGCACGCTCGCTGGGTCGAGGGGTTGAGTTTTACCCCCGATCCCTTCCAGATCGATGCGCTCGATGCCGTCGAGGCGGGAAACTCCGTGCTCGTCGCGGCCCCGACGGGTGCGGGCAAGACGATCGTCGGCCAGTTCGGGGCGTACGTGGCTGTGCAGCGCGGCATGCGGGCCTTCTACACGACGCCCATCAAGGCGCTGTCGAACCAGAAGTACCTGGAGCTGTGCGAGCTGTACGGGGCTGACAACGTCGGCCTGGCGACCGGCGACACGTCGATCAACTCCAAGGCTCCCATCGTCGTCATGACGACCGAGGTCTGCCGCAACATGATCTACGCGGGGGCGCCGTTGGAGGACCTGGGCGTCGTCGTCCTGGACGAGGTGCACTACCTGGCGGACAAGATGCGCGGCCCCGTGTGGGAGGAGGTCATCATTCACCTGCCCGCGCACGTCGCCATCATCGCTTTGTCGGCGACGGTCTCCAACGCGGAGGAGTTCGGCGCGTGGATCCGCGAGGTGCGTTCCTCCTGCGAGATTATCGTCTCCGAAAAGCGCCCGGTGCCGCTGTACCAGCACATGATCGTCGGCGAGGAGATTTTCGACCTGTACGCGCCGACCGGCAAGGGCAAGCTCAACCCTGAGCTGGTGGCTGCCACGGGCGACTCGGGGATGCGAGGCGGGCGCGGGTCTCGCTCGTGGAACCGGTCGCCGCGCGTGCGCCGCGAGTCGCGGCCCTCGACCCTGATCTCGCTGGACCGGGCGCACCTGTTGCCAGCGATCACGTTCATTTTCTCGCGAGCGGGCTGTGAGGACGCGGTGCGTCAGGTTCTTCTGACCCGCATCAACCTGACGACTCGCTCCGAGGCGTCCGCCATCGAGCGCTACGTCGACGAGGTGATCGCGCTGATCGCCCCCGAGGACGCCGTCGTGCTCGGCGTCGACGCCTGGAAGCGCGGCCTGATGCGCGGCATCGCGGCCCACCACGCGGGGATGCTGCCGCTCATGAAGGAGACGGTTGAGCACCTCTTCTCGGAGGGCCTGGTCAAGATGGTGTACGCGACCGAGACACTGGCCCTGGGAATCAACATGCCCGCCCGTACCGTCGTCATCGAGTCCCTCACGAAGTGGAACGGCTCCGCCCACGTGTCCCTGTCGGCCGGTGAGTACACGCAGCTGTCCGGGCGCGCGGGGCGCCGCGGCATCGACACCGAGGGGCACGCGGTCGTTTCTCACCGCGGGGCAGTGGCGCCCGAGGAGGTCGCGGCCCTGGCGTCCAAGCGCACCTATCCGCTGATCTCCGCCTTCACTCCGACCTACAACATGGTCGTCAACCTGTTGGCCCGCTCGACCCGCGCCCAGACTCGCTCCGTCCTAGAGTCTTCCTTCGCCCAGTTCCAGGCAGACTCCGCGGTGGTCCAGCTGGCGACGCGCCTGAGCGAGCTTGAGGCCCTCAGGGACTCGGCGGCCGATGACCTGTCTTGCTCACGCGGCGACGTCGGCGAGTATCTCATGATGCGCGAGCGCATCAGCCAGGCAGAGAAGGCGGGCGCGCGCGCCCGCAAGCGCGAGACTCGTGAGGAGTCGCGCCGCGTCCTTGCGGGGGTGCGCACGGGTGACGTGCTGGCCCTGTCCAGGGGCCGCAAGGTTCGTTTGTGCGTCGTCGGCGCGAAGGCGACCGCCGCCTCGGGCCGTGTCGAGGTCTCCGTCATCGGCGAGGATGCCACGTGGCGCGCGCTCGCCCCGGAGGATGTGCGCGGCGGCATCGCGATCGTGGGGCACATGTCGATCCCGGGCGGTTCGGCTCTGAGGCGCACGAAGGAACGCACGCGCATCGCCGCAGAGCTGCGCTCGGGCGCGGCCAAGGGACGATACCAGCTGCCCGCCGATGCGGCGGGGGAGGACACGATCGGCCAGATGCGCGCCGCCATGCGGGCCCACCCCGTGCACCGCTGCCCCCACCGTGAGGAGCATGCTCGCGCGGGCGCCCGGTGGGCGCGTATGGGGCGTGAGATCGAGCAACTGCGCCGCTCGATCGACTCTCAGACCGGTTCGGTGGCCGCCCAATTCGACCGCGTGTGCGCCGTCTTGGAGCGCCTCGGATTCCTCGACGGTGACCGCGTGACGGCCTCGGGGCAGCGCCTGCGCCGTATCTTCGGCGAGCGCGACCTTGTCGTCGCGATGTCCCTCAACGAGGGGGCGTGGAACGACCTGGACGAGGCGGAGCTGGCGTCGATCGTCTCGGCCCTTGTGTACGACTCGCGCAGCGACGACGAGGCGAACGAGCTGGCCCCCACGGGGGTCGGGATCCGCCTGCGCACGGCCTGGGAGGAGTGCGTGGGCACGCTCGCGCGCGTGCACCGCGTCGAGAAGCAGTGCGGCTGCGAGCCCACACCGTCCCTCGACGCTGGGCTGATGTCCTCGACGCTCGCGTGGGCGCACGGGTCGACGCTGGCGACCGCGATTGACGGGGCCGAGATTCAGGCCGGCGATTTTGTGCGGTGGATGCGCCAGGTGATGGATTGCCTCGGGCAGATCGCCTCCGCCGCGCCAACAAGCGATCTCTCGCGCACGGCCGAGGCCGCCAAGGACCGCATCGGTCGCGGTATTGTTGCGTGGTCCACCATCTAGCGTGCCGGGAGGGTAGCGTGAGGACTTCGCAGATACTGCGCCGCGCGTCGATTGCACAAACGTGCGCGGACGCCATGATCGGGGCGGTGGCCGGGCTGGCTCTGTACTCGTCTTTTCCGCCGCTGGGGTGGTGGTGGATGTCGATTCCGGCGCTCGCGCTGTTCATCTCCCGCATTGACGAGGCCCGGGCCCCCAGGGCGATTGGCGTCACGCTTTCCTTCGGCATGAGCATGTGGCTGCCGCTCATCGACTGGATCCCCATGGCGGTGGGAACGCGGGCGGCGTGGTTCGTGCTCGCCTTCGTGCAGACGCTGTTCCTGTGCGCCTGGGTCGTGTTCGTCCGGTGGACGAGCCTGTGGCGCGCGGCTCGCTCGCCGCTGGCGCAGGCGCTCCTGTATGCGATCAGCTGGGCGGGGGTCGATGCCGCGCGCTCGCGCTGGCCGTGGTCGGGCTTCCCGTGGGGTTCGGTGGCCCTGCCTCAGGTGGATTCCCCGCTCGGGCATCTCGCACCCGTCGGCGGGACAAGCCTCGTTGCGGCCGCCGTCGTCTTTATCGCCGTTCTCCTGCGCCGGTCGTGCGCCGGGCGAGATGGGGCCGTTGCCCCTGAGCACCGTTTCTCACGGCCGCTCCTGGCGCTGAGCGCGTGCGTGCTTGTCGTTGCCCCGGCGGCGATTCCGCTGTCGAACGAGGCGGAGGCGGGCACCGTGCGCGTCGGCGTGGTTCAGGGGGACATCGCATTGCCGGGCGCGCAGGCCTACAGTCATCCGGGTGAGGTGACGGGAAACAACCTGCGAGCCTCACTCCAGCTCGCCGCAGACCCCGCCGTCCAGGAGCGGCCGATTGACGTCGCACTGTGGGGCGAAGGCTCGGTGGATCGAGACCCGGTGGCCTTTCCCGCGATCGGCGCGATGGTGGACGAGGCTGCACTGGCACTGGATGCGCCGATCATCATCGGCTACACCAACCTGAACGAGCGCGACCGCGTGAAGAACTGGCTCGCCGTGTGGGAGCCGGGGCGAGGCGTCGACGAGGAGGCGCGCTACTCCAAGCATGTGCCCGTACCCTTCGGGGAGTTCATCCCCTTCCGCGAGGTCATTTCATCTTTCGCCACCGAGGTCGCCCAGGCCAGCAAGGACATGGAGGCGGGGCAGGAGGCTCCCCTCATGACGCTTCGCCTGCGCGACGGGCGCGACGTGCCCGTGGCCGTCGGCATCTGCTTCGAGGCGGCCTACCCCTCGGTCATCGGGCAGGGCGTGGCGCTGGGCGGGCAGATGATTGTGACGCCGTCGAACAACTATCATTTCCGTTCTTCGGGGGAGTCCGCCCAGCAGGGCCAGCTGCTGCGCATGCGCGCGATGGAGTATTCGCGCGCCGCGATCCAGTCCTCGACGACGGGCAGCTCCTACGTGATCCGGCCGGATGGAAGCGTGCTGGCCTCCACAGACACGCAGAGCGTCGCCACGCTGATCGCAGACGTTCCCCTACGTACCTCGACGACGCTCGCCACGCGGGCGGGGGAGCGGATCCCGAGTGCCTTCATGGGTGCGACGCTCCTCATCGCACTCGCAGGGCTCGTCGCGGCTCTTCGCGGGCGCGCCTCGATGCGCCCAGCAGGTGCGACCACTCGTTAAAACAGGCAGAATGTGACTCATGACTAACGCGCAGCGTCTTGCCCCAACTCCTCAGGGCGACCACACCCTCGTCGTCATCCCGACCTACAACGAGATGGAGACGCTGCCGAGGCTCCTCGACGAGGTCTGGGCTCAGCTTCCCGCGGCCCACATCCTCATCGTTGACGACTCTTCGCCCGATGGCACGGGGGAGTGGGTCGACGAGCGGCGTGCGCGCGAGGAGCGGCTCTTCGTCCTGCATCGCCCCGCGAAGTCCGGGCTGGCAACCGCCTACGTGGATGGCATGGGGTGGGCCATCGCTCACGACTATCCGTTTATCCTCCAGATGGACGCGGACGGATCGCATCGTCCGATCGATCTACCCAAACTGCTGGCGCGCATGGGAGGACCCGACCAGCCCGACCTCGTCATTGGCTCTCGTTGGGTCGCCGGCGGGCGCATCAACGGCTGGTCAACCAAGCGCGTCGCCCTGTCGAAGGCGGGCAATTATTATGTCCGTTTATGCCTCGGGACCCCCGTGCGGGACGCGACCGCGGGGCTGAGGGTTCATCGGTCCTCATTCCTTGCGAGCCACGGCGTGTTGGAGCGCGTGGCGACCACCGGCTTCGGCTTCCAGGTCGAGATGACGGAGCTCGAACGATCCCTCGGAGCCGTTATCGCCGAGGTGCCCATCACCTTCGATGAGCGAGTGGCGGGGGAATCGAAGCTCGACTCGTCGATCTTCGTCGAGGAACTCGCCATGGTGACAAAAGGCGGCCTGAGCCGGCTGGCCCAGGCCGCGCGTTCGCGGTTTCGCAGGGGTTAGCCCTTGCGGTAGGAGCCTTCGGGACGCAGACGACCCTCGCGGTAAGCGGTGAGCTGCTCGCTCAGGACGACCTCGAGTTCCTCGATGGAGCGACGCTCGAGCAGCATGTCCCAGTGGGTGCGCTGCGGCTTGACGGGCTTGTTATCCTCGTCTTCCTCGGTTTCACCGATGAGCTCGGCGGTCTGACCGCACTTGCATTCCCAGGTGGCGGGAGCCGTGGCCTCGCTGGAAAGGGTCACCTCGAACTCGTGTCCGTTCGGGCACGCGTACCGGACGATGAAACGGTCGGCGAAAACGACGCCATCCTCGGACTCGAGGGACTTGGCGCCGATCTGCATGCCACGCAGTGCGCGGTCAGCCATAACTGCCTCCTGGACGTAGTGAAGAAACGGGTCCATTCTATCGGACACGTCAAGCGGAGCGCCGTGTCACCCCTCGCGAGCCCACCCCCTCGATCCGATAATGTACATTATGTCCGTTTTCCTCGCCCGGACGTGCCCCTCCCACGCGCTAGAGTTACGACCATGACAACGGACCATCAATCACAGCAACACACCAGGCATCCCGTGCGAGAGGCGCTCACACTCGCCCTCGCCTGCCTGGCCTACTCGGTCCTCTCGTTCTTGGCGCGCGCCAGTGAGTCGCTCGCACTCAGCCACGCCCACAGCATCGTCGCCTTCGAGCGCCGCGTTGGCCTCTTTATTGAGCCGTCTGCAAACGCATGGCTGGGCGCGCACTCAACCCTCGCCTCGCTCGCATCGACACAGTACGCGACCACATTCCTCCTCTTTACCGGGCTGACGCTCGTGGCGCTGTGGATCAAGGCGCCACAGTTTTACTCCCGGGCCAGATGGACGCTCGTCGTCATGACGCTCGGCGCGCTCGTCACCTACTGGAGTTACCCGCTTGCTCCCCCGCGGCTCGTGCCAGGACTTGGCATCGCCGACTCCGTCGCCGAGCACACCTCCTCGTATTCCCACCTCTTTGGCACCCTCGCCAATCCCTACGGGGCCATGCCATCGATGCACACAGGCTGGTCGGTGTGGGTAGCCGTCATGCTCGGAACCTACGTCTGGCGTTCATGGTGGGCGCGTCTCACACTCGCCCTCCACCCAACTCTGACCATCGTGACAATTGTCGCAACGGGCAACCACTATGTGATGGACGCCATTGCAGGAATCGCGTATTTCCTGATCGCATGGCTCTGCGTCACACTCACCCGCCGAACCTTACTGAGAAACGTGCGAAGCACCGGCGAGACGTCCTAGGATGCACCGAAAATGCGCGCTACTGTTGAGCCTATGAGACTTGGAGTAGATTTTGGCACCACCACGACCGCGATCGCTATTGTTGATCGAGGAAACTATCCCATCGTCTCCTTCGTCAACAACCGAGAGGACACGGTCGACTTTATCCCCTCGGTGCTCGCACTCGACGGCGATCGCCTCGTGTTCGGCTTCGACGCCGAGGACGCCGCGCGCGAGGGCGCACCTCACCTGCGCTCCTTCAAGCGCCTTCTGTCCGACCCCTCGGTGACCGACACCTCCACGCTGCGCCTGGGCAACCATTCCATCCCGATCCTTGATGCGCTCACCGGTTTCCTGACCTACGTCGCCCGCCAGCTGCGCACGAACTCGTCCGTGTCCACTGTGCCCGCCGATGAGCCCCTCGAGGCCCTCGTCGGCATCCCCGCTCACGCGTGGTCCGCCCAACGCTTCCTCACCCTGGAGGCGTTCCGCCGCGCCGGATGGAACGTCCTGGCGATGGTCAACGAACCCTCCGCAGCGGGTTTCGAGTACACGCACCGCCACGCGGGCACCCTGAACTCGAAACGCACCGCCATTCTCGTCTACGACCTGGGCGGCGGCACCTTCGACGCCTCCATCGTGTCGGCGACCGGCACGCTCCACGAGGTGCTCGGCTCTCGCGGCCTGAACCTGGTCGGCGGCGACGATTTCGACGTTATCCTGGCAACGCGCCTGGCCGCTGCCGCAGGCACGGATTCCGGCCTGCTCGGGGACGCCGCCTGGGAGCGCCTCATCGAGGACGCTCGCTCCGCCAAGGAGGCCCTCTCCCCCTCCACGAAGTTCATCACCGTTCCCGTTGACGGCGAGCCCACCACGATCACGGTCGCGGACTTCTACGAGGACGCCGCGCTGGTGGAGGCGACCATCGAGGCCATGGAGCCCCTCCTGGTCCCCGACGCATCGGGCGTCGGCCAGCTCGGTGGCGACATCGCCGGCCTCTACGTGGTCGGCGGCGGCTCCCAGCTGCCCCTCGTCGCGCGCATCCTGCGCTCACGCTTCGGGCGCCGCGTGCACCGCTCGCCCCACACGGCGGCCTCGACCGCGATCGGCCTGGCTATCGGCGCCGACCCGGAGGCCGCCTACACGGTGCGCGAGCAGCTCTCGCGCGGCGTCGGGGTCTTCCGTGAGCGAGACGCTGGTTCCTTCATCTCCTTCGACACGCTGCTCGAACCCAACACCGAGCTGGCGCCGGGCGAGACCCTGACGATCAAGCGCCGTTACCGCGCGGCCCACAACATCGGCTACTTCCGTTTCGTCGAATACTCCTCGCTCGACGACTCCTGGGTGCCCCGCGGCGACCTCCAGCCCTACGGGGAGGTCATCTTCCCCTTCGATCATGCCCTGCGTCGCTCGAACGTCGACATCGCGTCGGTGCCCGTCGTGCGCACGGAGGACGGGCCCCTCATCGAGGAGTCGTACATGGTTGACGAGAACGGCATGGTGTCGGTGGAGATCACCGACGTCGAGGCCGCCTACACGGTGACCTGCCCCCTCGGACGCAAGTAGGGGTCCACTCCCCCGCGCACTGATAAGGCCGTGGGCCTGGCATTCGCCAGGCCCACGGCCTTATGTCAATGTGTGTGTCAGGACGCGGAGTGTGTGTCAGGACGCGGATCGCTTCGCGCGGCGGCGCTCGGCCAGCTCGTCGACGAAGGTGCGTTCCGAGCGCTCGAGCGGCAGCTCCGCGAGCGACCCCTCGACTTCACGCCACACGCGCCCAACCGCGATACCGAAGACGCCCTGGCCGCCCTGCAGAAGATCAATCACCTCGTCGGTGGAGGTGCACTCGTAGACGGAGGCGCCGTCGCTCATGAGCGTGATCGACGCCAGGTCATCTACTCCCCTGTTCTGCAGCGAGGCGACGGCGACGCGCACCTGCTGGAGGGACACGCCCGCGTCCAGGAGCTTCTTAACAACCTTGAGAACGAGGATGTCCCGGAAGGAGTAGAGGCGCTGCGAGCCCGAGCCGCGAGCCGCGCGAATCGAGGGCTGGAGCAGGCCGGTGCGAGCCCAGTAGTCCAGCTGCCGGTAGGTGATGCCGGCGGCGTTGCACGCAATCGGCCCACGGTAGCCGACCTCGTCCGTTTCGAGGCCCTCGAGCGGGTCGCCAAAAAGCATGCCCTGCCGACTCACGGCGTTGGCCTCTGCGCTCACTGTGGGGCTCCTTGGGGGTCGTATGTGATGAGAACAGGACTACGGTAGAGCACCGGGCGGGGCGGGTCAATGACCGTATCGGCGAGTCTAACCTTCAGGTTAAACATGAAAGTTAGACGCCGTCGTCACTGAGCGATGACACAGCCACCGCCAGCATGTCTCGATGCAGCTCGGCGAACAAATCACCCAACTCGATCGCTCGCGCACGCGCCCGTTCGCGGTCCGCGCCACGGCCTCGTCCCCTCTGGGAAGACACCGTCTGATCAATGATATCCGCGCTGCGCTCCGCGCCCTGGCGCACCGCGCGCAACACCCGCACATCCACGCCCGAACCCTCTAGGCGCGCGATCGTCGACACCGCCTGCACGCAGCGTGCCGGGAAGTATCCCGCCAGATCCGGGGTGATCAGGCCGAGACGCGAATAGCGTTCCAGCGTGTCCATATCGACACCGGTCAGGTCCGACAGGTCAGCGGCGGGGATCGCTCTGCGGCCGCCCAGCGACACCGTCTGGCCCTCCGAGGACACCACCTGCGCAACGCGACGCCGCGTCGGCGTATGTCCGGCGTCGAGGGCATCGAGCTGGGTGCGAATCACGCTGAGCGGAGTGAAAGAATCGCGCTGTTCGGACAGGACGTATCGCAGACGCTCCACATCGGCGGCAGAGTACTTGCGGTAGCCGGCACCCGTGCGCGCGGGGCTCACGAGGCCTTCGCTCTCCAGGTAGCGCACCTTCGACAGCGAGATCGCAGGAAACTCCGTCTTGAGCTCCTCGACCACCCGGCCGATGGAGAGCACGGGAGCGTGATCGGCATCGTGCGGCCACGAGGTCGCCCCGGGCTCGGGGTGCGAGTCGCGGATGCGTGCGGCGGACGCCGACACGTCAGGCCTGCTTGGTCGACGGCTGGTAGGTCAGGCGGTACTTACCAATCTGGACCTCGTCGCCGGCGTGCAGCTCGATGGAGTCGACGCGCTCACGATTCACGTAGGTACCGTTCAGGGAGCCCGAATCGCGCACCACGTGACCGCCGTTGGAAGCGATGAACTGGCAGTGCTTACGCGAGACGGTCACGTCGTCGAGGAAGATGTCGGCCTTGGGCGAACGGCCCGCGTTCGTCACCTCGGGGTCGAGGAGGAAACGCGCGCCCGTGTTCGGACCGCGCTGAACGATCAGCAGGGCGGAGCCGGCGGGGAGCGCCTCGACGGCCTCGCGGTCGCGGGCGGACAGAGCAACCGGTGCCTCTTCGACGTCATCCGCCACGGGTGCCAGGCCGAAGATCGACGTTGCTGTGGGGTCAAAAGGCTGATTGTCAGACATGGTGCGCTCCAAAGGGTCTCGTTACGGGAATGTGCTAAGTGTAAACGCTCACCATGCCTCAGGCGCGGGCACGGCGGCTTCCGAGACCATTATAGGCCGGGGCCTCTACTCGTAGGTCGCGTACTGGGGCGGGCGAGGGCTGGCGAGGGAATCAATCGTGACGTGATCGGTCGGCGTGATCGTGACAGTGGCGCCCTTGGCGCGCATCTGAGAGGCGGAGCCGGCCTGAATCTCCAGGGCGGTCGCGATCGTCTGAGACTCTCCGATGACGGTCCACGTGTAGGGCGAGGCGATGGGTGTGCCGTCCACGACAATGGCCCCCGCCTGCCCCGTGAAGGCGGAGCGCGTGGTGAGCCGCACGCCGTTGAGGTCGATGGCCTCGGCCCCCGCGTTGCGCAGCTCGCCCAGCGTCATGACGAACTGCGTGGGGCTCAGGTTGGCCCCCGGGTCGAGAACCGAGACGCTCACCCCCGGCCCCTGGACGGCCACGGTTCCCGCGGCGATCTGCGCCTGGAGCGCGGCCTTCGCGGAGGCCTGTTCACGCGCTTGGGCCTCGTCGGCAGCACTTTGCAGGTCCTCAAGCTCGCTGGTCAGCTCTGCGCGCCGCGCGCGCAGGTTCTGCTCCCGGGTACCCAGCTCATCGAGGACGGTCACCAGGTCCTGCTCCGAGAGCCCTTCGAGAGGATCGGAGCGCTGGGCACGGACCTGCGTGGCCAGGGCGAAGCCGAGGATCATGAAGATGATGAGCATGACCACGTGCAGGCCTCGCGGGAGCGCGAAGAACGCTCCCCTGGCGCGCGCCCAGAGCCGCGGCGCAGCGTGTTCCTCGCGGTGGGCGCTCCTCCTGCGGGCGCGATTGCTCCCCTCGGCGTGGCTCACCTCGTCGGCGGTCGCGGTCTCGTCGATGATGTCGTCGCTCATATCAGGCCTTCAGCAGGAGTCGGCGGATGGATGCGGTATTGGAGAAGATGCGGATGCCCAGGACCACGACGACGGCGGTCGTCATGGCCGAGCCGACGCCGAGCTGCGTGCCCAAGAAGACGAGCAGGCAGGCCACCACGACGTTCCAGAAGAAGGAGGTGACGAAGACGCGGTCCGCGAAGCGCCCCTCGAGCCACGCGCGCCCCGCGCCGAAGAGCGCGTCCAGGCCCGCGACGACGGCGACGGGCAGGAAGGGCGTGAGCCAGGCGGGTACGGTCGGGTCGAGCAGGACGCCCAGGACGATTCCGATGATGAGTCCGATGACGGCGATCATGAGGTGCCTCCGTGAGTGGGGTCGGAAACGGGCGAAGCATACTGGGGGACGGAGGGCGCGAGCGCGTCCATGGTCAGGGAGGAGACGACCTTGGTGGACACGGTCATGCCAGTGACGGACTGCGCGGCGGAGAGGTAGTCCCCCGTATTACCGCGCACGAGGGCGACGGACAGGGCGTTCGAGTCTCCAATGGCGCTGACCTCGTAGGGCGAGGAGATGGGGGTGACGTTCACCAGGATGGCCGAGCCAGCGGTGCGCACGAAGGTGGCGGGCCCGATCCGTTGTCCGTTGATGGAAATCGCTTCGGCCCCCGCTCCCCACAGGGCGTTGACAACCATCGCCAGATCCTGGTCACGCACGGCACCGCTCCCCTTCCCGGGGGCCGCCCGATCCGTGAGCGTCACGATGATGCCGGGGCCCGAGACAGGAGTCGTCGCGACCTGGAGGGCCAGCATTCCATCCGTCCCGGCAGCGTTAGCGGGGTCGGAGTATTGCTCGATGGCGTGCCCCAGCGACTGTACCTCGGAGTCCAGGGCCTCCACGTTCTCGCTACGAGTCGAGGCCTGTTGCTTCAAATCCGCCTTCACGTCGCCCGCGGGAGCGCGCAGCGACGCGGTCGCCACGACCGCACCGAAGCCGAGCGCGACGGCCACCGCGAAGACGCCAACCCGCCCTATCAGGGAGGCTGGACGCGGCCCGTGCTCCGCACGGTAGTGCTCGTATCCGGCGTCGAGGGGGTTGGCCAGAAGCGAGGTGAGCAGCGACATCGAGGCCGCGGGGTCCACCGACGAGGCCTCGAGCGTCTCCCCCGCGGTCCCGCCGCGCTCCTCCGGCCTCGTCACTGATCGCCCTGCCAGCGACGCTGGACGCGCTCGCGGCGCTCGAAGTCGTCGAGGTGCTCGACGACGATGCGGCGCAGCTGCGCAGGAGCATCCTCGTTGGCGCCGAGCCAGGAGCGCAGGAGCGAGACGCTGGCCTCGACGCTTCCCTCACGGTCGATGTCGACGCTGAGGTCAAGGACGCCGCTGACGTAGCGCAGGGACATGCCGATCGTGTGGGACTCCCAATAGCCGCGCATGCGTGCCACGGCCTCGCCGATGCCGCGCTCGCCCTCCCAGGTGGAGGACTGCAGGCCCGCGAGAGTCGCGCTCAGGTAGTCGTTGGACAGCGTGTCCGACCAGGCGGATTCCCACGCCCGAGCGCGGGCTGCCTCGTCGGGGATGGAGGCCAGGGCCTCGACGCTCATGCGGGCGGCCTCACCCGAACCATCGGCGTCACGCCACGCAAGAATCGTCTCCTCGTCGACGAGGCCGCGGGCCGCCAGCGCGCGGCGCGCGCGCCAGGCGATGTCGGGATTGTCGCTGGCCGCGAAGGCGCGTACCGTCGCCTCGTATTCGTCGCCGCCGCGGGCCGCGAACTCGGCGATAAAGGCGCGCGTGTAGGCCCGCCACGCGTCGGCGTCGTCGGCCTCCTTCGCCAAGCGAATGGTGGTGGCCAGGACCTGGTCGTGGGCATCTGCGCGCGCCGCGCCGGGCAGGAAGGAGGAGAGCGCCTCCGACACGAACAGAAGCAGGCGGTCGCGAATAGCGGGCTCAGTCTCGGCGGGGACCGCGTTCAGGACGGCAACGACGAAACGCCTGGGATCGAGCAGGCCGTCGCGCACCGCGTTCCACAGCGACGCCCAGACGACCGCGCGGGTGATGGGCGCGCCGATCGTTCCCACGTAGGCCAGGGCGACGTCGGTGGAACGCTCGTCGAGGCGCGAAATCGCATACGTGAGGTCGTCGTCGTTGATGACGACCAGGTCGACGAAGGCTGCTCCGCCGGGGAGGGCAAGCACGCCGTCGGGATCGATGGGGGCGCTCTCACCGTCGATGCGAACATCGAAGACGTGCGTGCGCTCGAGCGCGCCGGAGGCGGCACGCCACGTGGAGACGGTGACGCGATGGGGACGCAGCACACCGCCGCACGCCTCGGCGCCCTGGTGAAGGGTGAAGTCCGAGATCGCTCCGACAGGATCGGTGCGCCAGGAGGCGGACAGCGTCGAGGGGCCGGACGTCTCGAGCCAGGCGCTCTTCCAGGAGCCAAGCTCTTGATGGGAGGCGGCCTCGAGGGCCTCAAGCAGGTCGGCGAGCGAGGTCGCAGCGAAGCGATGCTTGTCGAAGTAGCGGCGCGCTCCCTCATAGAAGGCGTCCTCACCGACCCACGCGACGAGCTGCTTGAGGACCGCTGCTCCCTTGGCGTAGGTGATGCCGTCGAAGTTTGTCTTGGCGGCGGCCACGTCGGGGATGTCGGCGGCGATGGGGTGCGTCGTGGGCATCTGGTCCTGCGTGTAGGCCCAGATCTTGCGGTTCATCGCGAAGTTGGCCCACTCCCCTGTATATTGCGTCGACGTCGCGATCGCGCTGGCGCCCTGGTTCTCGGCGAAGGATTCCTTGAGCCACAGGTCGTCCCACCACGCGGGGGTCGCCAGGTCGCCGAACCACATGTGGCACATCTCGTGCAGGGTCGTGTTCGCGCGACGCTGACGTTCCGTGAACGTCGGGGTGGAACGGGAGATGTAGCTCTCGTTAAAGGTGATGCAGCCGGGATTCTCCATGGCGCCGAGGTTGTACTCGGGCACGTAGATCTGGTCGTAGGAGCCCCACGGGAAGGTCACGCCGTAACGCTCGTGGAAGAAGTCGAGGCCCGCGCGAGTGACCTCACAGACGTCGTCCGCGTCAAGGTAGCGCGCGAGGGTACGCCGACACGCCAGGCGCAGGGGAAGCTCGACGTGTCCGCCGTCGCTCGCGCCGCCGCTCCATGTTCCCCCGTCGATGACGGCCCACGGTCCCGCCACGACCGCGGTGATGTAGCTGGACAGCGGGGGCGTGGTGGAAAAATCGTGACGCACGGCGTCGTCACCGGCTGGCGCTGCGCCGACCTCGACGCCGTTGGAGAAGACGACCCAGGACGGGGGCGCGATCACGTGGAAGGTCCACTCGGGCTTGACGTCGGGCTGGTCGATGCACGGCCAGGCGCGGTGCGCGTCGTTGGGCTCGAACTGGGTGTACAGGTACACCTCCCCGTCCTCGGGGTCGGTGTAGCGGTGGAGGCCCTCGCCGGAGCGCGAGTAGTGGGCGAGCGCGCGCACCTCAAGCGTGAGGCTCTCCCCCACCGGCAGGCCGGATACCCAGACGCGATCCTCATCGTCCTCGAAGGGGTGCTCCGCGCCGTTGAGCAAGACGGCGCAGACTTGCCCGGCGATATCGATGAAGGTGCGCTCCTCGCGAGCGGTCAGGGTCAGGACCGACGTGACGGGGTAGGTTTCCTGGGAGGAGTCTGCGGCACCCGAAACGTCAACGGTGACGTCAATGGAGGACACCTCGAGCGTGGCAGCGCGATGGGTTGCTTCGTTGCGTGTCAAAATCTGCATGTCTCCATCCTACTGTGTCACTGTCCATGCGTGTGCGACACGGGCAGCCGATGACGAACTACAGTAGTGCCATGACATCAGTGATTGATATTCGCCCGTCCATCGACCCGACCCCGCTCGCGCGCGTCCTCGCGGGCATCGACATCGAGGGGTTTTATGGCGTTGACGGTGCTCCCGCCTCAATCGACGCCTCCGACGTGAGCGTCACGGGCGTCACCGTTTCCTCCGACGATTGCGAGCCCGGTTGGATCTTCGTGGCGATCCCCGGCCTGACACAGCACGGCATCCGCTTCGCCCACGCCGCCATCGAGGCGGGCGCCAGCGTTATTCTCACCGACGAGGAGGGACGAGCGCAGGCACATGAACGAGGCTTGGGCGCGCCGGTCGTGCAGGTGGCCGATCCGCGTGGCGTCGTCCCCGCCCTGTGCGCGAACGCGTACTCCTCTCCCGCCACGCGCCTGACGACGATGGCCGTGACCGGCACGAACGGCAAGACGACGACCTCGTACCTGATGCGCGCCGCCATCGCTTCGCGTTTCCCCCAGGCGTCCCTGTGCGGCACCGTCGAGATGCACGTCGGACCGATCTCGTTTGAGGCGGTGCGCACGACCGCGGAGGCGCCGGTCATCGCCCGTTTCCTGTCCGCCACCGAGCAGTACGGCTGCGGCGCCGGGATCATCGAGTTGTCCGCGCACGCCCTGTCCCTGCACCGGGTGGACGGCATCGTCTTCGACGTCGCCGCCTTCACGAATCTCCAGCACGATCACCTGGACTACTACGGCGACATGGAGCACTACTTCGCCGCCAAGGCGTTGCTCTTTACCCCCGAGCACTCCCGCGCCGGCGTCGTGTGCGTGGACGATGAGTGGGGCCGCCGCCTGGCCGCGCAGGCGTCCGTGCCGGTGACCACCGTGTCCGCCCTGACGAGCGAGAGCGCCGACTGGCAGGTCCGCGATATTGCCCCCGACAAGGTGATCGGCCGCACGGTGTTCACGCTCGTCGACCCTGACGGCGTCGGCCACCGCGTCGCGATGCCGATCCTGGGTGAGGTCAACGTGCAGAACACGGCCGTGGCGATCGTGTCCGCCGTGACGCTGGGCATCGACCTGCCTGACGTTATCGCCTCCATCGAGGACGCTCCCCAGATTCCGGGCCGCATGGAGAAGGTCAACCCCACCCCCGGCGCCCAGCCCCTCGTGATCGTCGACTACGCGCACACCCCCGAAGCACTCGAGTGGACGCTGCGTTCGACGCGCGAGCTGACCCCCGGCAAGGTCGTCATCGTCTTCGGCACCGACGGCGACCGCGACGCGACCAAGCGTGAGGACCTGGCGGCAATCGCGGCGCGCGAGGCCGACGTCCTGTGGGTGACCGACGAGAACCCGCGCACCGAAGATCCCCAGTCGATCCGCGACTATCTGCTGCGCGGCATCGCCTCCGTGCGCCCCGGCATGGAGGACGTCACCGAGGTCACGACGTGCCGACGCGACGCCGTGCGCCGCGCCATCCTGGCGGCCAAGCCCGGCGACACCGTCATCATTACGGGCAAGGGTGCTGAGTGGTACCAGGAGATCCAGGGTATCCACCACCGCTACAACGACGTGCCCGTCGCCGCCGAGGTCCTCGCTGGCGACGTGCGCTCCCACGAGTAAGCGCAACGAACCTGTGAACTGGCGCGCCACGGGGGTCCCCATACGACCCGCGCGGCGCGCCACACCGTAGACTGGGCGGGTGAACGACTTCGATACCCAGCACGGCGCGACCCCCACTCCCGGGGACGACGCGGCCGACGCCTACACCGCGGACCTGGCCCCGGCCTCGTCCGAGATGATCGACCTGACCGACGATGACGCCGCGGCCCGCGCCCGCGTCATGCGCGCCAACCTCGACCAGTTCGACCTGGACGAGGAGGATTTGGCGCTGCTCTCCGGCGACGTCGAGCTCGACGATTCCGGCGACGTCGCGGCGGGCCTGCCGGTTCTCGCCGTCGTCGGCCGACCCAACGTCGGCAAGTCCACGCTGGTCAACCGAATCCTGGGACGCCGCGAGGCCGTCGTCCAGGACACGCCGGGCGTCACGCGCGACCGCGTCTCCTACCCCGCGGAGTGGGCCGGACGCGACTTCACGCTCGTGGACACCGGCGGCTGGGAGATCGACGTCAAGGGACTGGATCGTTCCGTCGCCGAGCAAGCGGAGATCGCCGTTGACCTGGCCGACGCCGTCGTCCTCGTCCTGGACGCAACGGTCGGCGTGACGGCATCCGACGAGCGCATCGTGGAGATGCTGCGCTCGAAGAAGAAGCCGATCATCCTGGCGGCCAACAAGGTGGATTCGCCCCTGCAAGAGGCCGACGCCGCCTACCTGTGGAGCCTCGGCCTGGGCGAGCCTCACCCTATTTCCGCCCTCCACGGGCGAGGAACGGGTGATCTCCTCGACGTCGTCATGGATGTTCTGCCGACCGAGTCCGCGGTAGCCTCCGCGCTCCCGTCGGGCGGCCCGCGCCGCGTGGCCCTCGTCGGGCGTCCCAACGTCGGTAAGTCCTCCCTCCTGAACGCCCTGGCCGGCGGCGAGCGAGTCGTCGTCAACGAGCTGGCGGGCACGACCCGCGACCCCGTCGACGAGCTCATCGAGTTGGACGGACGTTCCTGGTGGTTCGTCGACACTGCCGGCATCCGCCGCAAGATGCACCGCACGACAGGCGCCGACTACTACGCGTCGATCCGCACGCAGGCAGCCATCGAGAAGGCCGAAGTCGCCCTGGTCCTCATCGATGGTTCCGCCCCCCTGACCGAGCAGGACGTGCGCGTCGTCCAGCAGGTCATCGACGCGGGCCGGGCCCTCGTCGTCGTGACGAACAAGTGGGACCTGGTCGATGAGGAGCGCCAAAAGGAGATCAAGAACGAGCTCGAACGCGAGCTCGTCCAGGTTCAGTGGGCACCGCGCATCAACCTGGCGGCCAAGACCGGTTGGCACACGAACCGCATTGTGCGCGCGCTCGACACCGCCTTGGAGGGGTGGGAGACCCGCATCCCGACGGGCCAGCTCAACGCCTTCCTCGGCCAGCTCGTAGCCGCTCACCCACACCCGCTGCGCGGCGGCAAGCAGCCCCGCATCCTCTTCGGCACGCAGGCGTCGAGCAAGCCCCCGCGCTTCGTGCTCTTCACGACGGGCTTCCTCGATCCGGGCTACCGTCGTTTCATCGAACGCCGCCTGCGCGAGACCTTCGGTTTTGCGGGCACACCCATCCAGATATCCGTGCGCGTGCGCGAAAAACGCCGCCGCTAGGCGTCGGTGCACGCACGCGTAGAACGTGCGCGTCACCCTATCCACAGGGGTAGCGCGCGCGTCATCGTTATCCACAGGGTTCGTCGTCACGATTGCCGCTGCCGGTGTCGGCGCGCAGGATGGGGCTATGGACTCCTCAACCGATTCTCCCCGTCCCCTCCCCTGCGGGCTCACGCTGTGCGACGACGGCCTCGTTCGCCCGTCCTGGGCCTCCCACGACGCCCTCCTGCGCTCCTACTACGACACGGAGTGGGGCATGCCCGTCCACGACGAGGCTGGCGTCTTCGAGCGCCTCGTCCTCGAGGGATTCCAGGCGGGCCTGTCCTGGCGCACCGTCCTGGCCAAACGGGAGGCCTTCCGGCAGGCATTCGACGGATTTGTTCCCGACCGGGTCGCGGCTTTCACGGGGGCCGACATCGACCGTCTCGTCACCGTCCCCGGGATCATTCGTAACCGCCGCAAGATCGAGGCAGCGATCGACAACGCTCGCGCGACGGTCGAGATGCGCAGCAGCGCCGACAGCTCGCATAGGCCCGCCCACCTGGGCGAACTTGTCTGGTCGTATCGCCCGATACGCGATCCGCTTCCGCGTTCACAGGGCGAGGTACCGACGCAGCTGCCAGAATCGGTGGCGCTTGCCAAGGACCTGAAAGCCAGAGGATTCCGTTTCGTCGGCCCGACGACAATGCTCGCGCTCATGG
>ERZ773197.501-NODE-501-length-30749-cov-3.747833_pt1 | contig 30749 bp, 27 predicted proteins | sample MGYA00580999_ERZ773197 | MGnify/ENA primary metagenome ERZ773197 (study PRJEB29015, sample SAMEA2738166) | human oral metagenome | biome: human oral; feature: human-associated habitat; material: saliva | place: China | collected 2185 ...
CCTACGACCTTTTGCTCCGCAAGCAAACGCTCTATCCAGCTGAGCTACGGGTGCAGATGTGGATATCATCTAAATCCAAGGACTCAGATGATACCCACCTAGAAATTAAATGAGCATCACGTTGCCGTGACATCTATATTATAGCATATTTAATTAAAAATCATAGAGGTGTGTTATAATTTATTTAATAAAAAGGAGTTTTATGGAAGAAAATAACACAAATAACGTAGCCAACCAACCTTTAAATACCGTTAATACCACCGAGCCTACGCCCTCCACACCTACTCCAGAGGCCTCACCACAAACCACAACCCAGTCCAGCACTGATGCTCTAAAACAAAAATTACAAGAGGTCTCCAAAAATCACCTTGTCAGTTTTATTATCTCCGCCCTCACAAAGCCAACCTCCACTTTTAAAGAAAAGTTATCCGGTTTTTCCAGCTTCAAAAAAGCCTGGCAGCTTCCCCTTATCACCACTGGGCTCTTTACTATTCTTTCCGTCGTCAATACCATTATCGCCAAAGTCTACACTCCAGCCCACAAATCCTTCTTCGGTAAACAGGTAGCCGCTTCTTGGAACTGGAAAAAACTCGAAAAATTTGATTGGTTCCAAACTATTTTTTCACAAATCATCGCCTATCTCGTCCCAGTTCTCGCCGTCACCGCTATTTACTACATTATTTCTCTTATCTTCAAAAAGAAAAGCAACTACTTCCGTCTGTTAACCATCGCCGCCGTTTCCAGTATTCCTGCCATCCTTACTACTTACGTTCTTATGCCCCTCGGTGCCATGATCTCACTCAATCTTGGCTTCATTCTTATGTTTGCTGGTTTCGCCTACTCTTCAACCTTAATTTATGAAGGTCTTAATCAAGACATTGACTATCAAAACGATCAACGTATCTTCGCAAATACCATCGTCATTATCACCATTTACGCTCTAGCCATCATCATTTTCACCTCCTTCCTCAAACAAAGCCTTGGAGATAGCGATTTTCCAACTCAAATCTTAAACAACCTAATGAACAACTAATTTGGTAAATATACATAATGGACAACAATCTCGACCCAAAACCAACAACTTCAAAACTCACCGGCAGCCGTGCAGGTCGTATTAAAGTACGTCTTCTCAAGACCTACTATGGCAACATCTTAAAAGATATGCGCATTATCTGCATCACCGGCACCACCGGTAAAAGCGTCGTTGCTCATTATGTTTACCACATCCTCAAAGAGGCTAATGAAAAGGTAGCCATTCTTGCCTCTGAAGACGAGATTAAGGTAGGCACCCTCTATAAATTCTTTAGCGACGCCTGGAAAGCTGGCGCTGATTACTGCATCATCACCACCCCTGCGCACTCCCTCAAAAAAGATGTTTTCTATCAACTTCCAGTCTATCTAGCCGCCCTCACCGACTATGTCCCATCCAAACTTTCCGATCTCACTCCTGAAGAATACGCCGCAGCCGAAAATACTCTCTTCAGCCTCGGCCCCGAGTACGTCGTACTCAATCGTGATGACAATAACTTCCTTGAATTCTCAAAATTTAAGGGCAAACAAGGTACCGCCACTTATGGCTCTGATCACTATAGTGACACCAAAATTGAACGCCGCACTCTTTACCGCAAGGGAAGTGAAGCAACTCTAAACATTGAAGGCCATCGCTTCAGTGTCGCCAGTTTTCTCACCGGGGAACCAAACATTTCCTACATGGCTGCTGCTGCCACTATTGCTCATCTTATGCATCTTTCAGAAGATCAAATCATTAATGGTATCAGCAACTTCGACCCTGACCATATCACAGGATAGCCCCTTGTATCCTACTTGTTCGCAAAATTCTCCCGATAAACTATTCACAAAAAAATACAACCCCTCCGGTTGTATTTTTTGAACGTCTCTATTTCTTTGCCATTTTCTTTAAGACTTTTCGAACCACTTTTAGATCTTCAAAAGGTACCGCTCCCTCAGACCTTAAAATAGTTTTTTCATGACCCTTGCCTAGTACCAGCACAATATCATCTTTTTTTGCTAAACTGATTGCTTTCTCGATTGCCTCTTCGCGGTCCAGAACAACAAACAGGTCCTTTTCACGTATTTTACCAGCTTTTTCAGCACCTCTCGCAAATTCTTCCGCGATTAATGTCCTGTCTTCATCTCTAGAGTCATCCTCCGTAATAATTACAATATCTGAATTCTTTGCGCCAATTTCACCCCTCTCTGCGCGCGTAGACTCGTCGCGACGTCCCGCCCCACCAAATAGAGAAATAATCCGTCCCTTTTTTCCAGGCACTACCGATTCAAAAACTTTAATAAATGCATCAGGTGTATGCGCATAATCAACAATCACCTCAAAGTCCTGCCCCTCATTCACGCGATTCATTCGACCTTCCACGCTAACAAGTGCCAAAATTCCGTCCTCAATCTGTTTTTTAGTTAAGCCCAATTTCAGCCCCACCGCCGTTGCGGCCAGGGAATTATATACAGTAAACTTTCCAGGGATATGTGTTCGGATTTTCAATTTCTCGTCTGCCTCTTTTACTTCATACTTCACTCCCTCCGCAGCCAGCTCTATTTTTTCAGCCTTTAAAATACCGCCGTTTATACCATATGTGATATATTCATCGACATCACTTGCAAAGTATGACCAACTTCCATCATCTTCATTAATCACCCCATACTTCGCTACTTTAAATAACTTTCTCTTCGCGTCCCTATAATTTTTAAATGTCTTGTGGTAGTCGAGATGTTCATGTGTCACATTAGTCATCACGGCAATTTCGATAGGCACACCATATATGCGATTCTGTGCCAATGCGTGTGAAGTAATTTCCAGTACTAAATACTCTGCTCCACTCTCCGCTATTCTTTGCATTCGCTGATTCAAGGTCTCAGTATCAACGGTAGTCATATGTTCGATCTGCTCTTCCAGCTTATCTACCCCCCAAGCCACCGTCGTCATCAAGCCCGTTTTATGCCCAGCCTCATTTAACATCTTCCAGATCATAAAGCAAGTTGAGGTCTTACCATTTGTTCCCGTCACTCCAATCACGCGCATCCGCTTCCCCGGAAACTTATACTTATGCGCCATCATCATCGCCTTTAATTTATGGTATGGAATTACTAAATTGTTATAATTTGGTATTCTATCCATTAATACAGTTTTCACACTCATTTTATACCTCTCGTTTTTCTCATTATACCATAACCACCTCTGTTAGTTTCCATTTTTACACTGTTTTTTTTATTTTCTACCCCATCTCGAAAATCGAAATCCAATACTAAATTAGCACTCTCCACTTGACAGTGCTAATTTTTTCTATACAATAGAGTACAGAACATCGAAAATCGTTTAAAGATAAGGAGGAAAATGACCCTAAAACCATTACAAGATCGTGTCGTTGCTAAAAAAGAGACTCCCGCAGAAAAAACCGCTTCAGGGTTTTTTATGCCAGGTGAAGCAAAAGAAAAACCTAGTTACGCCACCGTCGAATCCATCGGTCCAGATGTTAAAAACATCAAAGTAGGTGACAAAATTATCTTCAAGGAATATACCACTACTGACATTAAAATTGATAATCAAGAATATCTAATCGTAAAAGAAGAAGACATTCTTGCAACCATCAACTAATTTAGTAAACCTATTATCTTAATATCAAGATTCAATTCGAAAGGAAATTATGGCAAAGAAAATTTTTTATGCTGACCAAGCTCGTGACAAAGTCTTAAGTGGCGCCAAACAACTTTACGACGCAGTAAAAGTTACCTTTGGTCCAAAAGGTCAAAACGTTGTCATCGAAAAATCTTATGGCAACCCCACCATCACCCATGACGGTGTTACTGTTGCAGAAGCTGTCGATTTAGGCAGCACCGAAGCCAATCTCGGCGAACAAATCGGTGCCAAACTCATCAAATCTGCCGCCCAAAAACTCAACAAAGTTGCTGGTGATGGTACCACCACAGTCACTGTCTTGACCTACAACATCTTAAACGAAGCTAATAAACTTATTGCCGCTGGCGTCAACCCAATGGAACTCAGAAAAGGTATCGAACAAGCTGGTCAAGAAATTGTTCAAAAAATTAATCAGACCGCCGAAAAGATTGCCGGCGATGACAAAAAAGTTGCTGAAGTCGCTACCATCTCAGCTGGTGATCCTGAAATTGGTAAATTAATCGCCGACGTTATCAGCAAGATTGGTAAAGACGGTATCGTCACCGTTGAAGCTGGCCAAGGCCTAGAGATGGAACAGGAAATTGTTGAGGGATTCAGTTATGACAAGGGCTACAGCTCACCATTCTTTGTCACCGATATCAATCGCCAAGAAGCTATTTTTAATAAACCCCTCATCCTTCTCACTGATAAGAAAATCTCAAGTAGCAGCGAAATTCTTCCAATCCTAGAAAAAGTAGCCCAATCTGGCCACAAAGATCTCGTAATTATCGCCGAAGAAGTCAGCGGTGAAGCTCTTTCACTTCTTGTCCTTAATAAGCTAAAAGGTGTCTTCAATTCGCTCGTTCTCAAAGCCCCAGCTTTTGGTGATCGCCGCAAGGAGATCCTCGAAGATATCGCCGTTCTTACTGATGCCATCGTTATTTCTGAGGATAAGGGCATGAAGCTTGAAGACACAGAAATCTCTGCCCTAGGTTCAGCCAAGAAAATCATTGCCACCAAAGACAGCTCTACGATTATTAGCGGAGCAGGTAAACAATCCGCCGTCTCTGATCGCATTGAACTCATTAAGTCTCAAGCCAACCTAGCTACCTCTGACTACGACCGCGAACAATACGAAAAACGTGCTGCCGCCCTCTCTGGCAAGGTTGCCGTTATTAAAGTTGGTGGTGCTACTGAAACTGAGATCGACGAAAAGAAGTATCGCGTCGATGATGCCGTTGCTGCCACCAAGGCAGCTCTCGATGAAGGTATCGTTACTGGTGGTGGCGTTACTCTCGTCAATCTCGCTGATCAACTTGAAGAGAAAGATGCTGGCGCCAAAATTGTTAAGAACGCCCTCAAGGCTCCTCTTCTTCACATTTTAGAAAACGCCGGACTCAATGCCCAAGCTCTTCTTGCCGCAGTTGAGAATGCCAAACCAGGTCAGGGAATTAACGTCATGGAACCTGAAAAAGGCCTCCAGGACCTCAAGAAAGCTGGCGTCATCGATCCTGCTCGTGTTACTCGCGAAGCTGTTCAAAATGCCATCAGTATCGCCGCTACTGCCATTACTATGGGTGCTCTCATTGTTGAGATTCCAGAAAAGGAAGACCAGAGCGCCAGCGCTGCCGGCATGGGCGGAATGTATTAAACTCATCCAATAAGGGCAAAATACACTAATCCCCCAGCAAACCATTCCATTAAATTAGAGAAGGCAAAAACCTTCTCTAATTTTTACTTTCTCTAATTTCTTACTAAAAAATAATCGCCCGTAGGCGATCATTTTAAATCTTAACTGTCTGCTTTTTCGACAAGGAAGAGCAAAGCCTCTGCGCGCACTTCTTCATTTCCAATTTCTTTTACGGCCTCATATGCAGAAGTAATCATCTCTTTCGAACCAGTTGTTTCGATCATCTGCTTATAAACTTTGAATTTCTGTTCCGGCTGCATCTTAATTTTATCCATTAATGGGTATAGATCCTGCAACATTTGCTTTTTTACATTCTCAAATTGATCGCCAGCCACCTCAGTATTTACCACTGGTGCATTCACCTCTACACTTGGCGCTGCTGCCATCTCAGGTACCACAGCTGGAGTCTCCACTACCGGCTCCGTTGTACTAGCCACCGGTTCAGGCATCACCGCAGGTGCACCCGTGATTGGTGTTGGCTCCATATTTGTCAAATCCGCCATCACACTTGAACCATTACCCGCATCAATCGGATCATTAGACAAAAAATCTGGAATTGGTGGCGCTGGTGGCACTCCCAACTGGTCCTGAATATTAATGTTAAAATCTGCATTTGAATCTGTTGCGTTCATTGCGCCCGTCATTGGTGCGCCATCATTTTGATCCATTTACCCACCTTCTTTTATTCTATATTTTTTCCAGTTTACCATAACTGTTATGTTTTTTCAATTTTCTAAACTAAACTTCCAGTACAAAAATAAGCCAGTTTTCTGGCTTATTTTGCTAGAGAGTAATTATCTTAAAATCGTAATTTCTTTACAATCTTATCGATCATGTCCAATTTGACTTCTTCCATCGGTAATCTATGACCAAAGACATTTACGATCTCTTCGCCCTTATTCTCAGGGAAATATACTGTTACAGCCGGTGCAAAGCGCTTTTTTGGCATCAAAATAATCGCAAAATGAACATCGTCCTGCAATACCCCGAAGGCCTTATATTCCTCAAAAGCGTACATTTTTTCACCTTCCGTTAGCCCTTTCTCAGACAATACATACTGAATTTTTCTTGGTGGTCGTACCGAATAAAGAATTAGAGCAATCACTGACACGATAATTAAAGCTGTAAAAGTCCACCATTCAAATCGAATTGAAATCAGCGATAAAATCACACCAATAACCACTAGGCCCAGATACCAACCCATATTTTTATCATGTGAGACATACTCCTCCGCCTCCCATTGAATCACCTCAGTATTTTTTCCCATATCACCTCAATATTCATTAGCTTTTTTAAATTATATCACAACACAATATTTCTTTAAATTCGTTCTCTAATTCTTTAAAATATGCTAAGATAGAAGGGAAGGAGAGTTACCCAAGTGGCTGAAGGGGGCGGTTTGCTAAATCGCTAGTGTGGGGAGACCTGCAGCGGGAGTTCGAATCTCCCACTCTCCGCCATAAAATAGCCTCAGCAGAGGCCTTTTTTATTTTTCTATTCTTAACTTCATCAAAAATATTACTGTCTTTTATAGTTGCTCACTCTCCTCTGGAGGATAACCTCCTATTTTGCAAAAATTGCTTTTTTAGAACATATATGGTAAAATAAGCACATCATTTAAGTAATTGCGAGATTCGATAAATTTTTATGAAAAGAATTACAAAAACCTTAACTCAAACCTTAACCGGTCTTGGTGCACTTATTTGCCTCTCAACCAGTCGTGCTCTTGCCTCTGCCATCTCTATTCAAGAAGGCGCAGATGCGGCTCGTGCTGAAGGCATGCCAACCGAGTTAATCGGCAATAATGGCGTCTTTAGTCGCATCACTAATACAATTCTACTCATCGTCGGCCTTATCTCTGTAATTATGTTAGTTTATGGCGGTTTACGCTACATCCTTTCCGGCGGCGACAGTAAAAAAGTCACTGACGCAAAAAATACCGTCCTCTACGCAATTATCGGCCTTATCATCTCTCTTCTTGCTTTCGCCATTGTTAACTTCGTTCTCAACTCCGTCATCGGCGTCAGCACTCCTCGCTAAATACGGCATATTACCTTATTAAACCTGCCCAAAAGGCAGGTTTTCTGTAGCCTCAATATAGTCATTACTCATTAAGAGAACAGCACTTATCTTCGTCGCTCCTGCTCTTCTCAACACCTCACCTGCCGCCCGCATACTTCCGCCCGTTGTCCATACATCATCAAATAAAACATACTTAATCTCAGGATCGCATTGTACCCCCTCCCTTATCATATAAGCACTCTCCGCCTGCTTCAATCTCTCTTCCGCCCCTTTTCCAACTTGAACAGAGTTCCTCTTTCTCGCAATTAGATCTTCCACAGGCGCAATTTCTGAAAACCTATTAACTAAAATCTTTATATGATCAAACCCGCGAGCGCGAATATGTCGGCCAATCGTTGGCAAGGGAATTATCACCACCTTACCACCAACCCTCGTCTCATCATCCACAATACTCTGCAACCTCTCATAGACCGTATCAGCCAAAACCTCAGCCAACTCCCTATTACATCCGTACTTATACTTCTTTAAAAGATCCGATAAAATCCCTTCCTTCACGCCCCCAATAATAATTTCCATAAACCCAAAGCCATTACTCACAACATACCCCGGATTAGTACTAGCTAGATATTTTTTACAACAATCACAAAACACTACCCCAGGAGTCCCGCACCTCTCACACCTGTTTGGCGAAACCAGCTCCAATATCATATTAACTATTGTGCTTTTTACATCAAAACACACTTTTCTCTTGCAATTTAGCATAACCACTCCTATAATTAACCATAACAATAGTTAAAAGTGGAGGAATACTTAGCAATGGCTCGTACAAATGACGACGACATGCTTATGGAAGACGAACTTGCGGCTGCATTTCTGGATAATGATAGCCAAGAAGAAGTTGAGCAAAACCCTGCTCAACTCTCTAACAGTTTTCCATCAGAAGAAGATCCAGAGGCGTGGGACGAACCGGAAGATTTTCCAGGTCAATTAGCAGTTGATGTATATGAAACTGCTGATAAATTAGTTGTTAAGGCTCGCACTGCAGGCATTTCCAAAAATGACCTCGATGTGACCATCTCTGACAACATCTTAACCATCTCAGGAATCCTTAGTGGCGGCGAAGACGAGCAAACCACTCGTTGGCACATTCAAGAATGTTACTGGGGCGAGTTTTCTCGCACAATCGCACTCCCAGTTTCCGTCCGTGAAGACGAGGGAAGCGTTAAGGCCGAACTAAAAGACGGCGTCCTCACTATTTCCTTTGAGAAGGAAAAAACCGAAACCCCAACCAAGATTACCATACAATAATCTTGGAACGTTATGTAGAAAGTACTGCTTCGGCAGTACTTTTTTATACCCAAGATACTCCTCCACTTTCTCTATTTCAAACTAACCTAGTTATACTCTCATTTGCAGGGAATTACAATCATAATCATTTTAATGAGATACATAATTATCAAAATAAAAATCAGTAAATGATCAAGTCAAAAACCACTTCTTTTAAACCATAAAAAATAGACCCGAAGGTCTATTTTTATATTTTTACTTAAAGATGCTTGATACTACAAAGTTCACGATAGCATATGCTAGTAGGGCAATTACTAAACCTACCACGCCATACATAATCGTGTCTTTGGCTTTTTTAATCTTAGTTGCATCACCGGCAGATGTAGTATACATAAAGCCACCGTAGATGATTACAATTACTGCTAGCAGCCCTAAGACGCCTAAGACTACATTAATAGCTATATTAATCGTGCCCATCAAATCATTAGAACCAGCGTGTTCCTGTGCAATGTTACATTCAGAGATTGATTTTACGTCTGCCCCCTCACCACGCAAAGAACCAGCAGGACAACCTATTGCATCCACATTACCAACAAAGCAAAACACTGTAGTCAAAGTTAATACAACGAGCCCCAAGCCTTTTTTCAAATTATTTGTCATTTTAAACTACTTTCCCAAAATTATATTTTGTCAAAGCTTTTTATTTAAATACGTTTGAGAGAATAAAGTTGACAATTGAGTAAGCCATCAAAGCAACAACAAGACCAATAATGCCATACATGATTGTGTCTTTTGCTTTCTTAACCTTACCAGAATCACCAGCTGAAGTTGTGTACTGTACACCACCAAGGATGATTACCATCACAGCTACAAAACCGATAATACCGATCACAACGTTAATAATAATATTAAGAGTCCCCATTAAATCATTAGAGTTAAGATTATTCTCTTTAATACCTTTACAATCAGTAAGGTTATTAACATTAGAACCATCTGGACAACGAACTTTGCCTGCAGCAAAAGTAGGAGCAGCTTGAAGACCCATTGCTACCACGCCAAGACCACCAGCGGCTAATGTTTTGACTTTGTTAGTAATTTTCATATTTCTTCCTTTAATATTACTTTTTTTTATTATATCATAAGCATCCATAGAAGCAAGAGTATAAGACTTCTCCCACCCCCATTAATTCAAACAAAACCTAGATATTTAATGAAGTAATCACAAACTTCACAATTGCAAAAGCCAAGAATGAAATCACAAGTGACACGATCGCATAAACGATGATTCGTTTTGCACTCGCAATTTTAGCTGCATCACCGCCCGCTGCAATATATCTTTGTCCAGCAAGAATTAAAGCTCCCACTGCCACAATTCCCGCAAGCGACATCGCAACATTTATAATTGTATTAGCAAGTTCGGATATATTTTTATGTTTTCCAGTTGGCCCCGAGCAGCCGGCTGCCTGTAATACCGATTCGTCAACATCCTCAGCGTTAGCTAATTCTTCACACACTTTATTCTTCACCCCTTCAGCATAAGTATATTGAGAAAAAGTAGCCATATTAAACAAGCCCAAGCTCAACACACCCACCAGTCCTAATAAAATTTTTTGACCAATCTTCATCTTCATCTCCTAACTTATCGATTTAGTTACAAATGACGTAATCGCCCATGCCAGCCCCACGATCACTAATCCAATAATTGCATAAGTTACAGAATCCTTAGCCTTTTTCACTCTACTTGGGTCGCCTTCAGAAATACCAAATAAAATCGCTCCATAAACGATATAACCCACCGCCACGATCGCAGCCATCGAATAAATCCAGTTGAAGATCACCATAATATCATAATTATCTGCATTACCTCGATTCGGAATATTATTTAACGCATTATTTAGCGAATCCACATTTTTAATATCAAAATCATCTTTTGCAAATACCGATCCTGCCTTTTTAATAAAACCAGTTAATAAGTTTCCTAGATTCATTACTTTGCCACTCCGCTAATTACATTTACTATAGTGTCAGAAATCACCGAAGCTGAAATCGTCAAAACCAAGCCGATCACCGCTGCAGTAATAATCTTTTTACCAGTCATCACCTTTGATGGGTCGCCTTCAGACGTAATATATTTATAACCACCCCAAATAATAAATCCGGTCGCCACCAAACTCGACACCAGGGAAGCATCATACATAAGGTTTAAAATAATTACCCAGACAAATCCCGCTAGTTTCGTATTTCCATCATCGTCAAGCGCGATTTTACCAATCGTACAAGAACCCGAGCTATCCCTCGTCACAATTCCACGATACCATGGCCTAAGACCCAGCACTGAATTAGCACAACTTGCGTCCACACTCTCCTCAATTACAGCTGCTTCAACCGGCGCACTTGCCACCTCGGACCATAAAAACGTTAAACTAAATATCGAAAAAAATGCCATAACTAGCATTGCTAAACCTTGGATATGCCTTCTCATACTTTAATTATAACATTATTGCCTTGTTCTGCCTATAAATATATAATTGTTTTAGCTATCTGTTTTCCACTATTGACTATTATGCTTATGTGTGGTATAATATGCTAGTAAATTAAAGTTTCACTTTATATGAAGAAGGTCCATACAAAATTCGCTAGTCTATTACTTGTTTTGAGCTTGTTTTTTGCAAGCTTCTTTTCTACTATTTCAACTTCACTTCCTGTCTTTGCTGACCCTATTCCTTCAAATGCTACTCCTTCCACAAATCCAGATCAAACTACCCCTGATAACACCTCTGGCGATCAGGGAACTAATACTACAAATCCTAATACCACAGATCCTAACGCCACTAATTCTAATCCAGGCACTCCGACCCCAGGCGCTAATACTACGGATGGTTCTACTAGCACAGATGCCACCTCTACCAATAATCAGGAACCTGTCACCTGTACCTCCCAAATTGGTGCCGTCGGCTGGATTATTTGTCCAACCACTGGCCTTCTCGCCAAAGGTATCGATGCTCTTTATGGTATTATTGAAAATCTTCTCAGCGTTAAGCCCCTCGAAATGGGTCGCAACTCCCCAGTCTATCAAGTCTGGGCCTACATGCGTAACCTCGCCAATATCTGTTTCATTATTTTTCTCTTAGTTATTATCTATTCACAAATCACGGGTCTAGGTATTAATAATTACGGCATCAAAAAATCTCTTCCACGCCTCATTATCACCGCTATTATTGTCAATTTCAGCTTCCTCTTCTGTGCTATCGCTGTTGATATTAGTAATATCATCGGTAATAGTCTAAAGGATCTTCTGGCTGGCATCGCTGAAAATGCTATCTCTACCGGCACAATTGACCCTTCAAAAAATACTGGTTTTTACGCCCTCTTCACTACCATCGCTGCTGGTGGTATCGGCACAACCATTCTGCTCGCCTTTCCAGGTGGTCCTCTCGGCCTTCTCCTCGCCATTATCCCTGTTATTGTCGGTGGCATTATCTCAGTTGTCATCGGTCTCTTAGTCCTAGGTCTTCGTCAAGCCCTAGTTGTTTTTCTTGTAGCCATTTCTCCAGTCGCCTTCGTCCTCTACATTCTTCCTAATACCGAAAAACATTTTCAGAAATGGAAAAATTATTTTGCCCAAATGCTCTTCTTCTATCCGATGTTCAGTATGCTCTTTGGTGTCACTAAGCTCGCCAGTATGATCTTCATTACATCTGCCACCACTCCATTCGGTATCATTATTGGTGTTGCTATTCAAGTTCTTCCACTCTTTCTTGCTGCCAATCTTATGCAACTCTCCGGTACTGCTCTTGGAGGAATTAGCAGCAAACTCAATGGCCTTGGCAATAAAGCCTCTGATGGTGTCGCCAAGTCTATTGCTCCAATGCAAGCATTAAACCGTCAGAAAGCCATTGAAAATGCCATGAAACGCAAACGCGCCCTGAACCTTCTTCCTTGGTACTGGGGTGGTGCTATGGCTGCTAACTCTGCTCTTCTGCAACATCACCACGAAGATGAAATTAAAACCCGTGACGATACCTTAAGGCGCTATCGTGATGAAGATCTTGCAGCTCAACGTCGTGGTGCACGCATTTTATATCGTGACAAAGATGGTCATGCTGTTTATGATAAGAGGCTTCGTGGTAAAGAAGATGGTTTTGAGCGCAAAACTGATCTTGTAGATCCACACAATAAAATCATGAAATACACTTACGAAAATCGCGTTGCTAAACTTGCCGCCGATGTCCAAAATATCAAGACTGAAGACGCTCTTGGCAATATGTCAGATTATCTCAACGCATATAGCCCAAATCAAAATCCATATCTTGAACAATTAGCTAAAAATCAAACCGAAAACTTCCTTGATCTCAAAACTGCCGAATCTTCAAAGAAACGTAATGACTACAATGCTAATAAATTCTACGCAGCAAAGGTTCGTGAAGCATCCAAGATTAATAGTGATGGTACACCAGTTGATTCTGAATTATATGAAAAGTATGTTGTTGCCGGTGCTGGAACCGATACTTGGGCTCTCAACAACGGCCAACTTACTGAACAACAACTTACCGACAGACATATTGCCCTTCAATTAGTCACCGCTGACGCAGTTGATGTATATGAATCTGAACGTAAATCTAACATTAATAAACTTTCTAACTATATGGATACTATGGTTACTAAGGACGTTATTAATGCCTATCAATTAATGTATAAGAATAAAAGCATGGATGGTATTATTGCTGGTAATAATGTTCTTGCACGACGTGGCGACTACGATAAGATTATGCTGAATCTTCGTGACTATATGGATGAAGGCAACCTTCAGCTCACTACTTCAGACGCCAATATGCTAGCCTTAAACTTAATGGCCATGAAAGATGCTGACCCAACTCTTGGACGTCTTGGAAAATATATTAATATGGAAACCTGGCAATATACTTCAGGGAATCGTAAAACCCAAACTGTTACTATGGAACAATATTACACTGGTCGTATTGAACAACGCTTTGCAGATATGCTATCCGAAGAAGATAAAAGAAGAGAAGAAGATTATCAAACTAAGATCAAAATGTCTACTGGCCTTGAGGGTACTAAGTTCGATAAAATTGACCGTACCGCTACAAGTTCCATTATGGATACAATTCAATACTATGATACAAAGATCGCGGACTACAATGATAAGCGCATCGAAAAACAACATGATGCAATCTTCAAAGCTATTCGACCGGCCTTAATTTCTGCCATTCCAACCTTTCCATCTGGCAGTGAACAACTCGTCAACGTCGCTGGTATGCTTGCTGGCCTAAGCAAAAAAGATTGGAGAAATGGTAAAAAAATTGAAGATAATATCGATAATATCGGCAATATCACCAAGAGTGAAGCAGCAGCCACTCAAATCAAATCATACCTAGAATCACTTACTGCAAAAGATGCAGCAGCAATAAAAACTGATATGCTTGAAGCTATTAGATATCGTCTTATCGCAGAATACTTTAACTTCAATCCAGACGACTACGATACTGATGAAGAGCGTCAGAAAGCAAAAAAGAAGGCTTTCAATGATGCAGACAAAGCTGCCAATAATGAGATTATTAGAATCTTTACCGAAAATTCAGTCATTGAAACCCTCGGTCGTCCAAATAGTAACCTATTTGATGGTATGAAGAATGGCCTTAATAATATACTTAAAAAAGCAGTTGAAGAAAGTCGAGAAGATCAAATTAAGGCATCTGAACGTGCTCGTCAAAAAGTAAAGCAGAATCTTCAAGATGAAGCAAAAAACAATCAAGATAAAGCAACAAACGATCAAGATAATAAACAATAAATCCCCAAATATCCACCCTGATTATGTTAAAATAGTTCTATATGGCAACATACAAGGTCCCTCAAGACGTTGAGGCGGAAGATAAACTCCTTGGCCCCTTTACTTTTCGACAGTTTATCTATCTTCTCATCTCCGCAGCAGGCATTGCAGTTATTTTTGGTCTCTTCCAAATCTTCCCACTACTTGCCATTATTCCAGTCCCCGTTGTCGGTTTCTTTCTCATCCTCGCTCTGCCACTTAAAAAAGATCAACCGATGGAAGTCTATCTTGCTTCTATTGCTAGCTTCTATCTAAAATCCAATAAACGTCTCTGGACTCCTGGCCAAAAAGAATCAACTATCAAAATCACCGCACCTAAAATAGTCGAAAAACCTCGTGCTCGCAACATCACAGAAGAAGAAGCTTCCACCCGTCTCTCCTTCCTCTCCAACCTTGTCGACTCTGAAGGCTATTCCATTCGTAATAACAGCAATTTTAATGAAGATTTTATCGCCGAAACCAATGACGTGCCAGACATCCTAGATCAAAATAGTAATCAAACAATCAATCAAATGATTGCCAGAGAACAAGAAAATCGTCATGCTAATATCGTCTCCAATATGAAGGCTGCCATTTCTAGCGCCGATCAATTACTACCTCCTCCTTCTCCGCAAATAAGTCAATCACAAGTTGATCCATCAAATCCATTCCAGGCTGCCATTCAAAATCTTCAGCAGGGAAATACTACCTCCTATCAACCCACAGCCTATCCCCAGAATTTCACTCCATCCCCACAAGCCTATCCCCAAAACTTCGCCCCATCCCCACAAGCCTATCCCCAAAATACCTATCCCCAAAACTTCACCCCAAATCCACAATACAATCAACAATTCTTCAACCAGCCACCCATTCCTCCACAACCCCAAGCTTATCCAAATATTCCTTTCACTCCTCAACAAAATTACTCAACCCCCCCTTATCCACCTGGACCAACCCAAGCCACTCCGCCACAGTACATTAATGGCTTTATTAATCAAAATCTTAACCCAGATATTAATCAAGGATTCCAGAATCTTGCCAACAATCAAGATTTTACCATCGACACCATCAGTAAGCAGGCCAACCGCCTCTCGAACACTACACCAACTCAAAATTCCTCCGCGAGTTCTGATACTTTCGCTGGTATTTTCACACCGCCCTCGAATTAATTTTATATTTTAAATAAGGACCACTATGAATCCACAACAACCCCAAAATCAAGCTCAACCAATCCCGAACCAACCCACGCAAGCTACCCCCCAGGTAACTAATCCTATTCCACAGCAATCTCAGTCAACCATGCAGCCTCAAAATCCTCAGCCATACCAAGCAATCCCAGCCGCTCCTGAATTACAAAACGATCAAATCGTCCATCAAGATAATCCTTCCTCCACTCAATCCTCACTTCTTATTTCTGAACTCCGTGATGGACTCATTATTATGAAGGACGGTTCCTTTCGTGCCGTTATCGCCTGTAAGTCCATTAACTATGACCTCATGTCGGAACCAGAACGTGATGGTGTCGAATATGGCTATAAGGGTGTTCTTAATTCACTAGAGTTCCCAATTCAAATTCTCGTCCGTTCACAACGCATCGATATCGCACCATACCTCGAACGTCTCGCCAATATTAGACGCAATAACGACAATATGCTCCTTGGCGTATTGATGGATGACTATATTAACTTTATTGACCAAGTTTCCCAAGAAGCTAATATTATGGACAAATCTTTCTTTGTCGTTGTCCCATATTATTCTTCTGCTGATCTCGAAAAAGCCAGCACTCAAAGCAAAAACATTTTTAGTCTCTTCTTCGGTACCCGTGAGGGTGAAATTACTCGCATTGATCGTAACACCTATGATAAAGCCGTTACAGAAATTAATAATCGTGTACAGGCAGTTATCGGCGGTCTCTTTAATATTGGTATTCATTCTGTTCGTCTAAACACCAAAGAGCTTGCCGAGCTCTTCTACAACTTCAATAACCCCGACACTGCCGTCCGTGAACCATTTATTGATTTTAACAAAATGGGCACCATTTACACTAAAAAAGGTGAGGCACCACAAAAATAAGCAAAAGTAAGGATATATATGGCAAAAAGAAAACCCACTGCTGCTGAACTGGCAGCCCAAGCTCAATCAATGGAAGACGCTGAAGTACAGCGCGCATTTGAACAGGGTATTACCACCCTGCGTGACCTCATTTCACCATCTTCGATTGAAATTCAATCTGATCATTTTCGCCTCGGCACCAAATACGGGCGCACCCTCTATATTTATGGCTATCCTCGCACTATTAGTACTGGTTGGCTTAGCCCCCTCATCAATATGGATGAGGTTCTCGACATCTCAATTTATATCTATCCAGTCGACACAGGTGTAATTATGAAAAACCTCCGTAAGAAAGTTACCCAGCTTGAAGCTGATATTTCTCTCAACGCTGAAAAAGGTCGTATTCGTAATCCTGAAACTGAACATGCCATCCAGGATGCTGAAGAACTCCGCGATGACTTACAGCTTGGTCGTGAAAAATTCTTCCGCTTTGGCCTCTATGTCACTCTTTGGGCTGATTCGCTTGATGAGTTAAATTTCGTCCAGCATAAAATTGAAAATTACTTTGGCTCTTCCATGATCTTTTCCAAAGTCGCCACCTCTCAACAAGAGCAGGGAATGAATTCCACTATGCCAATGGCCACCGACCAACTCATGATCCGTCGCAACATGAATACCAGTGCCATCTCCACTTCCTTTCCATTTACTTCCGCCGACCTTACTCAAGAAAAAGGCATCCTTTACGGTGTCAATCTTCACAACAACGGTCTTGTTATTTTCGACCGCTTCACACTTGAAAATGCCAACCTCGTCGTCTTCGCTAAATCTGGTGCTGGTAAATCCTTTGCCGTTAAGCTCGAAGCTGTTCGTTCTATGATGATGGGTAGTGAAATTGTTATTATCGACCCTGAAAACGAATATCAAAAACTCTGTGATGCCGTTGGTGGATCTTATGTCCGCCTCTCACTTAATTCTGACGTGCGTATTAACCCCTTTGATCTTCCAAAAGTTATTGACTCCGAAGATGCTTCTGACGCTCTTCGTGCCAACCTTGTCACCCTACATGGCCTTTTCCGCCTTATGCTTGGCGGTACTCAATCTGGCCCAGGTGGACAAACCGTTGCCGCCCTCACTCCTAGCGAAGAAGCCGACCTCGATCAGGCCCTCATCGATACCTATGCTCGTGCTGGTATTACTTCAGATCCTTTAACCCATCAATCCACCCCTCCTACCATCGTTAATCTCTACGATACTCTGCTTCATATGGGTGGCTCCGGTCCACAACTTGCCCAACGCCTTCGCAAATATTCCACTGGTACCTTCGCTGGCATCTTCTCCCAACAATCAAATATCGATATTAACAACCAAATGGTCGTCTTCAATATTCGCGATCTCGAAGACGAACTTCGTCCAGTCGCCATGTATATTGTCCTAAATCACATTTGGAATATTGTTCGTGCCAAGCAAAAACGTCGTCTCTTGATTGTTGATGAGGCCTGGCAATTAATGAAATATGATGACTCCGCTAGCTTCCTCTTCTCACTTGCTAAACGTGCTCGTAAATATTATCTTGGTCTTACCACTATTACACAGGATGTCGAAGACTTTATGTCCAGCAAAATGGGTCGCGCCATCGTCATGAACTCCTCTATGCAATTACTCTTAAAGCAATCGTCCGCTGCCGTTGATGTTTTGTCTGATGTTTTCAAACTTACCTCAGCTGAACGCCAGCTTCTTTCCAGTCTCCCCGTTGGTCAAGGTCTTTTCTTTGCTGGCCAGTCTCACGTCCATATCCAAATCGTTGCTTCCGAAACCGAAACCGGGCTCATCACCACCAGTCCAGTTCGCTATAATCGCTAATTTTATCTGATTTTTCTGGCGCCCTTTCATAACGCTAATGTTCGCCAAAAAATCTATTTTCTTATATAATATAGGTATGCCAAAGGTCTATTATGGTAAGGATTCTATTACTCCTAGTTTTTTGCAGTCAAATCACGATTCCGATTCTGAAATCTTTCGTTCCCAAGTAGCTAAAGACTCTTTACGCCAATCCGAAGAATCCTCCCTTGATAGTAGCTATAATCAAAATAGCCATGAAGCCGACGTAAAAGACCTGGAACAAAAACCTTTTTACACGGGTAATACTCAAACGATCAAAAAAACATCCAAAAAATCCCTCAGTTCTCGTTTGCGTACTGCTAAAAAACTCAAAAAATACTCACCACTCATTCTTGCAGTTGGTGCTTTTCTGGCTGTTGTTATTTTTCTTTTTGTATCTGTCAGTACCCTTGGCCACCAGATTGAGACCCTAATCACTCGCGCCACCGATACCATGTTTGGCTCATACTCTGAAAACACCATCCGTATTACTGAAGAGCTTCTCGCAAAAAAACAGGGTGCTTTCCCAAAATATTTTGAAAATCGCCTCAAAACCAATGGTATTGAAGTTGCTGACAAAGGCGATAGCTATAATTTTCTTTACGATGGCGCCACCATCACACCTGAGAACTTCCGTAATTTCTACACTAAAAACGTCCCTTTCCAAGAAGCTTTCACGAAAGCTAAGCGCGCCCGTTCCTCAAATTTCTTTGATAAGCCCGCTGTCATGAATCTTGCCAAAATCGGTATCACCAGAAATCTTTATTCGGCCTATCGTTCCACTGGCAATCACGAAACTGACACTAAAAATTACCACACTACCGAAGAAGGCGTCTTCGGTGAAAAAACCAACACAAGTGTTAATACCACAACCGAAACTGAACATACCGACAAAAACGGCAATAAAACCACCGAAGTTAATCCCTCCGGTGAAGACATTGATAGTAGTAACGTCAGTGGTGATACTCCTGAAGTTAAAGCTAATAATTATCTCCTAAGCACCGCTGGCCGCGTTGCCGAAGCTGGTGGCCTAGTCTGCGGCGCTCTCAAAGTTGCCAATCTCATCTCCGTTGCCGTTGCCGCCAATCAAATCTACCAAGCCATGCACTATTTTGTTTCCAATCAGGAAAACATCAGTAAAACTAAAGCTGGTTACGGCAACGAAGCTGCCATTAATCCGCTTATGAACTTCCTTACCACTTCCACTACCGCTGAATATACGGACATTAAAACCGGTCAGACTAAAACCGTTACCGGTGCCCCAATCCAGGCTGAAGGGTTTAATAATATTCTTGCCGGAGAAAACGTTGACCTCAATATGACTAAAAACTATTCCGTCGACTCCGTATTTCTCGCCAGTGGCGTCGCTCTCGGGCTCACTGCCGCCCGTGCTAAAGCCTGTGGTGGTATTCGTGCAGTTGGTGCAGTTATTAGTCTAGCTACTCTCGCCTTTGGTGGTGGACTAATCAAAACCGCCATCACTCTTGTCAAAACCACTGTCATTAATGTCGCCATCGCCGCCACTATTGCCGGAATGCTTGCCGTTCTACTTCCATACATTCAAAAAGCTCTCTTTGAAAACCCTGCTAAAAATCTTGCAGGTAAGCCTGCTGGTGAAGCCTATGTCAAAGGCGCCGCTCTTCTTAATAAAAAGGTAGCCCGTTCCACATCAGGTCAAGCACTTGCTTCCAAAGAGTACGCCACCAGCTACTACCAAGAGACCGTTCTTGCCGCTGCCAGGGAAGCACAACTAGATCGCGAAAAACGCAGTCCATTTGACACTAGCAGCCCAAACACCTTCCTCGGCTCCATCCTTGGTCGCTTTAGTCGTATCTCCACCGCCTCAAATCTTTTTGCCAATCTTACCCACCTCACTAGCATCACTCAAAATTCTTTTGGTAGCTTCCTCGGTCAAACAACCGCCAAGGTTTATGCTGCTGATGGTTCCGAAAATTTCGTTACTGACACCGATCTTGCCGGCATCAATTATCAGAAGATTTTCAGCGATGAATCCACCTGTGAAAGTCTTTCAAATATTGGTGCTGCCTGTGACATGTATGGTGCTGAAATTACCGCCACCGATACTAGTGTTGAGAAAATTAGTTCTTCAGACCCTGAGTATCAAAAAGTAATCAATCAAAATATTCGAAAGAATGCTAAAGGTTTTGATGAAGTCATCCCAAATTCTCTTCTTGCCCGTAAAATTATGTTCTGCGATGAACGTGATTCGCCATTCGGCCACTACGACTCCAATATAGCCAACGCCTTTAATATCAGTCTTGGTTTCGCAAACAACATTCCTATTATTTCCGATGCTGTTGAATTAGTTAATGCGGTCACCGATATGACACCAGAGGCCGAAGGTTGGTCCACCGGCTCCTTCTGTGTTATGGGTAAAACCAACCCATACTGGGAACAGATGAAATATCTTCAGCATTATATAGAACACAATCGTATTTGCACCCAAATTAAATGCACCAGCGTCACCGACGAAGAAGGAAACGATCAAAATCCTATCACTGCTTACAAAGAAGCCTATTACGCCAAAAATCCTATCGACACTTCACGCCCAGGTATCCTCGCTCGTATCTCCGGCATCACCAAAAATCAAGCCGAAACCGTCCTAGCCCTGCTCGACTACGCCTCATATTTAGCCAACTATCATCCTCCTAAATCAGAAAAAACCATCTTAAAAGATCAACTAAAAATCCATGAATCTCAAACCCCTACCACTGTTGCCTTTGACAAAAACACTCGTTATATTTATTATTCAGACCTAAAAACTATTACAAGAAATAGGAGTACACTAGCATGAATAAACTAAAAAAACTCATTCTTCTCCTCATTACAACTATTATCACCCTACAACCAACTAGAGTCTTCGCCCTTAAAGATTCCGATTGGGATATTTTTGATATCAATGGTATTTATTACTTTGATAAAGATGCCGCCAACTGCATCACCTCAAATCTTTCTGGTACTCTTAGTAAGCTTTATGATGGTAATGAAATTATCAGTCAATCCGATTTAGCCAAAATCTCCGCCAACCGTCCATTTTACGAAAAAGCCGCTGCTCCTTACGGTTTTCCATGGCAACTTCTTGCCACAATTCACTATCGTGAAACCAGCCTAAGACACTACAATCCCCCTAATGGACAAGGGGTTTATCAGCTTTATACCTACACTAACGGTGGTACTAATAGTAAAGCCTTTACCAACTTCGGCGAAGTTTCTGACGCTGAATTTCAAAGGCAAACCGATATCCTTGCTCAAATGCTTCAATCACTCTACGGTGTTGGTCTAAACTTAAAAACCGACGACGGTATCAAGACTCTTCTTTTCCGCTACAACGGTACTGCCCGTGCCTACATCGCTCAAGCTCGCACCCTAGGTTACAGCGAACAGGAAGCTGCTCGTGGTGAAGGCTCTCCATATGTCATGAATCTAGCTGATGCTAAACGCGATTCTCGCAAAAACACCAATTGGCTCCAAATTAAAACCGATCACGGCAAGCCAAGTTCCGCTAATCTTATTCCGGGCGCCTTCCTTATTTTTTCCACCTTAGGTGGCTCTAATGGCGTCAGTAGCTGTTCGGGCGGCGGTGGCAATCTCAGTATCAATCAGACTGCCCTCAATCTTGCCTGGCCTTCCTCCGGTCATGGTATTACTCCTACCGACAACTATCGCAATGCCTTAATTCAAACTGGCGTTAATCGTCTTGGTGACCGCTGGTCAATGATGGGCGCTAGTTGTGACGCCTTTGTTGCTGCTGTTCTTCGTTTTTCCGGTATCGATAAAAACTTTGCCTGCTGTGGTGTAAGTAATAGTGGAGCTACTTCTACTTACATACGTAATTCTGGTAAATTTATTGAAGTTGAAAACCGCCAAGGTTCACTTAAACCCGGTGATATCCGCCTCAGTTCTGGTCATATTGAAATTTATGTTGAACAAAATGGAGTAGGCAAAATCGCCTCCGCCTCACATGGTTCACGCACCGGGGAACTATTGCCTTTCTATGACAACTCTTCCACTTTTAAAGCCTATCGTTTCATTGGTAATACAAACATTTAAATTTAAAATCTCAAATTATGAAAATCATTAATCAAAAACCCACAAAGAAAATCAAAAAACAAAACTTTATTTTTGACCTCACTAAGACCGCCAACAAAAAAGGGAATCATCTCCTCAATATGATTATTTTCTTCCTACTAATTTCACTTTTTATCCTTATTTATTTCTTTATTACTTGGATTACCAACTACGATAAAACTGCCACTCTCGATTACTACATAGCCCCCGCCACCGCCACTATTTCTCTTAATCAAGAAATTCTCAAACCAGAAGGTAAAATTAAACTTAAACCTGGTACCTATAATATTACAGTTAAAAAAACTGGGTTTAATGATTATTCCACCACTTTAGAATTAAAACACAATCAAACCACCTATTTTTATAATACCCTCGAACCTACATCCGACAACCTCGACTATTACCAAACCCACCCCGATGATGCTTCGCGCGTTCAGCACGTTGCTGATACCCAGGCTGATCTTGAAAGAAAAAATTACACAGATGGTGACCCTATCTTCAACATTACACCTTACTCCAGCTACCAAGATGGCTTTTCTATTATTGCCGAAAAACAAGATAATACTTCAAAAATTCTTCTCAAGATTAATCTACTAACCTGTTCTGATTCACAACTTCAAAATCTCAAAGAAGCCGCTTACCAATATTTAAAAAATCATCAGGTTAATCCCGATAACTACGATATTAATTTTTCAAATTGTTAATTAAAATAACAAGCCACTTCTTATTCATTCCTATTATGCTAAAATAGAGTTATGAAAAAGGTCAACTTCATTTCTCGTCAATTTTTTGTCATCTTTTGTCTCCTAACTCTATTTATCTCCATTTTTTACCTAAATCATCCCACTTTTGCTGAGTCAGATGAACCTAGTAACACCCCCACCACCACCTCTCTTACCGACCAACTTTTTAATAATTTAAAAATCAACGCCAAGGTAAAGGTCTCTCCAAAGTTTCAGGAAAACGACATTATTTTCTATAACCCGAATGGTGGTGGAAACTGTTCACCTGGTCTAGGCTTTATCACTGGTAACTGCGGCGGAGATGTTACCAGTACCACCATGCCTGAACGTCAAGATGAAGTGATTAGAAAATATGGTGAAATTGCCATGAAGCTCCAGATTGAATATGGTGTTCCATGGGAAATCCCATTTGGTCAAATGAGAAAGGAATCTAGTCTCGGAACCGCAGGTATTGCCAAAAAAGTTGCCGATAAAGGTTATTACAACTGGATGGGAAAAACATATAAAGAAAATGGTTTATACAATATATCTGAATATATATCTTCGGGTGGAATTAAGTGGTCAATGTATAGCAGTATCGGCAACATGATCGCTGGATGGGCGGTAGATTATATGCGAAATGGACTTTATGATAAAGCTTTTCAATATCTTGATAAAAATAATTATGATATCAAAAAGTGGTTTTTTACCATGATTAAAGTATACTGTCCACAAAGTGAATGTGACTTACATGAATCTTATTGGGCAACCGTTAATAGTGTTGTACAAAGAGCAGATCAAATCGGCAAAGAACTCGGTTGGCCTACCTCCGCCGAACTTGCAAAACAACAAAATATCGAAATTGGTGGAAAATATCCAGTAAAAGGTGATATCAAAAAACAGTTAAATGCCGCCCCTCATTCACTCAATGTCGACTGTTCACCCCTAAAAAATTCTACCGACTCTACCACTAGTCCCTCTACAAGTGCAGCCACTTCATCTACTACATCATCTTCTACTTCAGCAGATACCACAAATTCTTCCTCAAGCACCCCCACTACAACAAGCTCCTCCTCCACCTCAAGTTCTACCCCAAGCACCACTTCAAGTAGCGGAAAAATTGTTGTCAACACCACCTGGAAGGATGGTTGGATCACTAGTGGTATCGATGGCTATGTTAAGGAAGACGCCTTTGCCTTTGCCGCGTCAAAAGGTGCCACTGTTGGCTCCTCCCCGCGAGGTGACTATGACACAATCATGAATGGAAAAATTGGCCCAAATAAAATTACCTTGCACAACACCGAGGGAGGTAATCAAAACGGCAGTCAGGGGTTAATTTTGTATGATCTCAATCATTTTTATCCCCCCCATTTTACTGTTGATCTTAAACAGCATAAAGTTTATCAACACTTCAGTATTAATAAACCCTCCGATTCAATTAGAACCTATGATGCCTCTGCGGGTATACAAATCGAGGTTATTGGATTTTCCACTATTAAATCGGTAAATCATCCATGGTATCTCCTAAATACTAACATCTTTAAAGCTGACGATTGGCTTTATCTAGCAAAATTATTAGTTGCTATTAGTACAGAGACAAAAATCCCCCTCACATCATCACTTAGTTGGAAAGGTGTTCCCCCCCGCCTCAGTGCTGAAGAATTTAAAAAATACGAAGGAGTTCTCGCCCACATGCACGCTCCACTTCCCAATGACCATAATGATACAAATGATATTTGGCACTTTGTCGAAAACGAATTAAAAAGAATCGATGGAGTCGCCAGTACCTCCTCTGGATCTAACTCAACACACGGTAATTCCAACTGTGGCGGAAGACAATCTATCGATCCTTCTAACATGACTAACTATCTTCAATGCGATCCACAATGGGGACAATCACCATTTGGTTCTAGCACAATTTGCAATGCTGGCTGTGGCCCAACTTCTTTTGCCTCCTTAGCAACCATGCTCTTAGGACAACAAATTTTACCTACTGAAACTGCTAAAGTTGCGGGTGATGCTGGTATGTATGTTCGCGGCGTTGGTAGTAGTCATCTAGTTACTCAAACCTTAGCATCTCATTATGGATTACAATATGAAAAAATCCCAACTCCTGCAAATGCCAGTCAAGCCATAGAAATTATGAATAAATACCTCGACGAAGGATGGACTCTCCACATTAGTGGTAAGGGAACCGCTCCCTTCTCAGCCAATGGACATTACATTGCCGTTCGTGGCAAATCAAGTGACGGTAAATGGCTTCTCTTCAACTCAGCTGGAGCTGGTAAAGACCCCAATAATCTTATTATGGATCCACAAACCATCGTCTCAGCAGGCTTATGGCTAAATAATATAAATGCAGTAAAGAGGTAATTATGTTAAATTTTTATAATAGACTGAGTCAACAACTCGATAAAATCAAAGATAATAAGATACTGTCAAGAGTCCTAGGTTTTTTTACCATTCTCATTCTTATTGGATTTCTCACCTTCCTCTTCATTAATCAACGAAATTACAATTCTGACCAATTCCAGAAAAATCCCATCTCTGGTGAAGATATAAACCTATATTCTGGTGCCAGTATCTCATCATGGGATAAATATATTAAAATTTATAGCCTCCATAATATTAAAGATAAATCATCTATGTCAATTAATACTTTTACTAAGGTATCATCTCTAATTGAACAATTCATTACTTTCTCTTATCCTCAGATAAAAACTGTTAGTTATAATAAAGATAGTATTAAAGAACAGGGGAGAACTTATAGCTTCAAAATTACCGCCGATACTGGTCAAGTTTTTGATATTACCACAACAGAGATCTCCGACACACAAATTTCCACAGATTTTTATAGCTATAATAATAAAATTTTTAGCTTTAATGAGTCTGATTTTAAAACTATCTACACCCACCCATCAAAACTTGCCCTCTTGTTACCAAAAACCTTCTACCTATCGGAAGAAAAACAGGTTACTATTAGTAAAAACCTAGATGGGCAATATCAAATTTCCGTAGAATCCTGCGGTGATCAATCAATTATTAATCAAGCAAAAGAGCGCGTCAATAAATGGCTACTTGAAACTAATTTTAATCCTGAAGAAATAAATTTTCTAACCCCAAATTACTGTGATGATGATGGGCACAATCATCACGATCACGATGATCATGATGATCACGATGACTAATTAAATAAAACTATAATCATTAAAATTATAACCATACTCTTCTAATAACTTCTTAATATAATCATTATTATTCACACCCTCAACTCTAAGACATAAGAAGGTTGGGCATTTCTTTAACTCATCACCCTCAACCTCATATAGCGTAGTTGTTTCAACCCCAACAACCGTTTCAATTGGCAAAATTTGATTAATGGATTTTGCCTTATCTGTCTTATAGATAAAGTCTTTCGCAGCCTCATCTGCAACCAGTTTTAATACATCATAATCATGAATATTTTCACGATATTTATCAAAACCATTTTTTTCATCTAAGAGATATGTATGAACTAAAGCAGTTTTATTACTTTCTAGATCAATATTTATTTTTTTTGATAAGAAACCATCCTTACTAATCTCAACCTCGACATTCTTTTTTGGATAAAATCGCGTAGATCCATCTACCTCTTTACCATCAATTTTTACTTTAGCACCATATGGGGCCACCAATATATTAACCCTTGCGTTTCTCAACCCATCAATAACTAAGTTAGTTATAATAAAACCCATAAAAATTAATATTACAACAAAAACTACGTGTATAATAATATTATTACCTCTACTCTTCACTTCCATATCCCAAGTATACCATAAACTATTTAAACTAAACTTCCTCCACTGATGTCATTATTACCTGATTATCTTTAAAATTCTTCACTAAACTCTTTTGCCTCATATTGTCTAGCTCCGAAAACACATCATCAAGTAAAACAACCGGCCTCTTTCCGGTTTCTTGAAAAATTAAATCTGCCTCAATAAATTTCATTGCCAAAATAATTGATCGAAGCTCTCCTCGACTCGCCGTTCCATCCGCCTCTCTCTCATTAAATAAAAACACAAAATCATCACGATGAATTCCAAAACCCGTATGACCAAGCACAAGATCTCTAGCTAGTTCCACCTCTAATCGATTAAAATAATCTGCCTCAGAAATCTCACCCCCAAACAGCTCTAATTTTAGATATACAGAATCATCATTATCCACAATTGAGTGATATACATCCGAATATATATTATTTAATTTTTCCAAATATTGCTTTCGTCGGTTTCGAATCTCTAACCCATACTTGGCTAGTAAAATATTCCAAGAGAAGAAATCGCTCTTCGAAATTCTTCCAGCTTCACCCTCTTTTACATATCTTTTTAATAATTCATTTCTTTGCTTTAAACTTTTCTCATACTTCAAAAGGGAACTACTATAAGCTTCATCAAATTCTGCCAATACCCTATCAAAGTAAGCCCTCCTTTTTGTCGGACTTGTTGCCACTAGGTGTAGATCATCTGGTAAAAAAAGCACTACCGGATATCGATTTCGTTTTGGCAATCTCGCCACCCTTTTATCTTCCACTAAAAACTGCTTCTTCTTTCCATCAAACAATACTACTGTTTTCTTACCATCGCAAAAATTCAGTTCCACTCGGTAAAAATCTGCCCCCCGCTTTAGAATCTCATTATCACTTGCTTTAAAAGATTTACCCCTTAGAGCCTCATAGATTGCTTCCAGGACCGATGTTTTTCCAGATCCGTTCTCGCCAATTAATAAACTTGTTTTCTTATTACATCTCAACAAAAATTCATCGTGGCTTCGAAAATTCACCAATTGCACACTTTGAATAATCATTAACTAACTCCAGTTTTATTAGCTTAACTCTTTAGCGGCATAATAATATGGGTATAATTATTTGATTTTTCATTCCTAATTAACACCGGTGCTAGTTTCCCAGAAATTCCAAAAGTTAAATTTTCTTCTTCAATTACATTAATTACATCAATTAGATATCTTGAATTTAAAATCACCTTACCATCGGCTAAAATTTCCGCTTCAATATCCGAAGCATTTTCACCAAATTCATTCGCCACTGAAGATACCGAAAAGGTCTGGCTATCACTTTTAGCTTCACATATAATCGACCCCCCAACCCCTCTTGAAAACAATGCTGCTAATTTTACAATTCGGAGCAACTCCGCCTTACTCATTTTTATATCCGAACCAACCTGTTCCGGAATCAATCTACGATAGTCAGGGAATGATCCATCGATTAGTTTAGATGTAATTTCAATCTCTCCCAAACGGAAGCGTACTTGAGAATTATCAAAAACGATTTCAATTTCATTCATATTATCAGACATTGCCCCAAGCACATCAACTAGACAACCAGAGGGCACAATCGCCTTCACATCGCTCTCCACTTTTTCAATAAATAACCTCTCAGCCAATCTATAACCATCCGTTGCCGCAATATATAAAGACCCCTCATAAGTATTAAAATATACACCAGTTAAAGCTGGCCTTGTAGTATCCGATGAAGCCGCAATTTTCACCTCATTAATTCCGGTCTTAAATGCCTCTACACTCATTCGATAAATTACTGCCTCAGCCTCATTAATATCAGGAAGTTCTGGAAAATCCTCCGCAGGTGCGCCATTAAATGTTGACTTATATTTTCCGGAAGCCACAGTTAACTTTGAATCGCTGCCACTTAGTTTCACCTCACCTTTTGGTAAGTTACCAACAAAGTCAGCTAATAGCCTAGCTGGTACAGTAATTTCACCATCACGAGAATCAGCAACTCCTAAATAATTAACAATCGCCATATCTAGGTTGGTAGTAATTAACATCACCTTATTATTACTTGCTTTTATAAGTACATTATTCAAAATTGGTAAAGTCGTCTTACTTCCTGCTGCTACTCGACTCACAACACCAAGAGCCTTCGCTAATTTTCCTTGTTCTACTATGATTTCCATAACTCTCCTTTATTAAATAATTAATTGTAGTAGTAATAGGCTATGTGTAAAATGTGTATAACTATATTTTACAGAGGTAAACAAATTATTCTTTTGTGTAAAACCTGTGGGATAACTTTGTAAAACTTAGTGGATAAATCTTACTTTTCAACATCTTTTTGTTTAAAATTATTTTTTGGACTTCTTTCCACATAGTTTTCCTCTACTTTTTCACTAGGTTTTCCGCCCACCTTTCCACATCTTTTCCACAACTACTCACTTAATTGTTCTCTAATTTCACTTATCTCGTCCCGCAGACTAAAATTCAACTTCATATCGGATTCAATTTTTTTAATTCCATGCATTACCGTCGTATGGTCCTTAACTCCCACTTCCAAGGCAATCTTAGGGGTGCTCATTTGTAGATCTTTTGACATTAAAAACATTGCAACCTGTCTTGCAGTCTTAATATTAGAAACACGACTTTTCCCACATAATTCATCGGGTGTAATATTATAGTAATCTGCAACTTTTCCAACTATTGTCTTAGGGGTTAGGTTTCTACTTCTCACACCACCAGTTGAGATCGATGCTAATCCGTCTTGAATAATCGACAGTGGGGAAACACCCTTTAGTTCTGAAAGTGCAATAATTTTTCCATATAAACTCTGTAAGTCTCGGATGTTTGTTTCGACATTTTTAGCGATATATTCAATTGCTTGATTTTCCACATCCACCCCATCAAATTCCGCCTTTGCATGTAAAATAGCACAACGATCCTCGAATGTTGGGTATTGTAAATCAAATGCACCAGTCATAGTTAATCTTGACGCTAGACGTTCATCAACGGTCTTAATTTGGCTTGGTAGGCGATCGCTCGTAATAATTACTTGCTTATTCGCCTGATGCATATCGTTAAATATATTAAAGAATTCTTCTTGGCTTTTCTCTTTACCTACGATAAATTGAAAATCATCAATAATTAAAACATCAAGTTTTTGGAATTTTTTATGAAAATTCTCCATATCACCCTTACGCACGGCAGTAATAAAGTCGCTGTAAAAATGGTTAATTGGTGTATAAAGAATCTTTAATTTGGGGTTTCGTTTTAAAAGTTCATTTCCAATCGCTTCAACCAAATGTGTTTTTCCAAGCCCCGGTCCGCCATATAAGAAAAAAGGATTATACTTGTCACCAGGATTTTCAATAATATTCTTTGCTACCGCCACCGCAAGTTCATTATTTGTTCCGACCACAAAATTATCCATTGTGAATTTATTATTTAGTCCAGTTAAAAGTGTTGGATTAAAATTATTTGTCGGTATCTTTATCTTTTCGACAGTATTTACCCGTGTTTGCAAATCCTCTAGCACTACTTCGCGGGGTTTTTTGATGCGCGTTGCATTATTTACAATGACGTAGTTTGTATTTTTTACAGATATTTTATTAGATACGAGGGCGTCTCTAATTTGTTGGTCAAATTTCTTACGAATATTTGCCTGCATAAAAATATTAGGTACTCCAATCTGGATCATCCCATCATCGGTGCTAATGAGGGAAGTATTAGTCTGTGCAAAGAATG
>ERZ773197.502-NODE-502-length-30746-cov-11.052361_pt1 | contig 30746 bp, 32 predicted proteins | sample MGYA00580999_ERZ773197 | MGnify/ENA primary metagenome ERZ773197 (study PRJEB29015, sample SAMEA2738166) | human oral metagenome | biome: human oral; feature: human-associated habitat; material: saliva | place: China | collected 2185 ...
CACCAAACAAGTGCGGCGGCCGGGCTTTTCTGCATTATTGTGTCATTTATTTGTAACTTTGACATCATATTTTGTTTAATATTTGAAGAGTTAAAAAAAGGTCGTCTGAAGTTCAGACGACCTTTTTTCTATGGAATATTATCCACAGATTTTGTGGATGTTTTGGGGAAATCATATCCTTAGACTACGAGCAAATCCGCGAACCGTGTGGTATAGCATAGACTCAACCTATCTCTGTTCATTTTCCAGTCATCCGCAAGCAGTTCGGAGGCAAGTTTTAGACAGCCTCTACCGTACCGGCGATTGATTTTGTCCCATGCCTCCATAACTGGATTGACGGCTTCCGGCTGCCATAGGTCCGTTTGTACATGTCCGGCTGGTTTCAGCCCATGCAATTCGATACCGCATTTTTTATAGAGGTAGCCGCTTCGATAAACATCCGTCAACAGATTTTGCGCCTCCCGGTTCAGGATGATGGTATCTGCTGTCGGCACGGCCAAATTACGGCTCAGGCTCTTATGGTATTGAGGGGCTTTTTCCCGGAAAAAATCCGTGTGTAGGAATACGGTAACGGCAGAAGCCGCCAGTCCGTCACGACGCAAGGCTTCTGCCCCCGAGCTGATGTGATGTGTAATCGCCGCCTGCAAGGCCTCCGGTGTTTCGATACACGTTCCAAAACTGCGGCTGCGGACAAGATTCTGCCTTGTTTGCGGTTCGGGGTGCAAACCATCACAGGCAATACCCTGCATTTCGCGCTGCGTCCGTTCGACCGTCACGCCGTATCGCCGGCGTAGGGTAGCGGTATCCGCCCGAACGAAGTCCAATGCGGTATAAATTCCTTGCGCCGCCAGTTTGGCCGCTGTTCTACCCCCAATTCCCCAAATCTCATCAACACCCTGGCTGCGCAAGGCACGAAGGCGGACAGCCTCATTCCAATTTGACCAAACCACTACTCCCTCAAAGTGATCGGGGTAACGTTTGGCAAGATGGTTGCAAAACTTGGCCAGCGTCTTGGTCGGTGCGATGCCGACGCAGGTCGGTATGCCTACCCACTGCAATACGCGATGTCTGATTTGGCCGCCGAGTTCGGCGAGGTTCTCGATACCGGCCATACTGGCGAAACATTCGTCTATCGAATAGACTTCAATCGCAGGGACACAACCGGCGATAGTTTCCATCATCCTCCGGGACAGGTCCGCGTAGAGTTCGTAGTTGCTCGAATAAGCTTTCAGACGACCTTGAGAAACTAAGTGTTTCACACGGAAATAGGGTTCCCCCATCTTAATGCCTAAAGCCTTTGCCTCAGCAGATCGTGCAACCACGCAGCCGTCGTTGTTTGACAGGACGACGACAGGGACGTTCTTCAAATCCGGCCGGAATACCCGCTCACAGGAACAGTAAAAGCTGTTGCCATCTATCAGTGCATACATGTCAGCCACCCTGACGCACGTCTTTGATGACGAAAGTCACGACCCCTACAACCGACCATGTATCTTCATCGGTCGGTACAAAATCAGGGTACTTGCCGGAAGCGTTTTCAGAGTGCAGCTCAGGCTTACGTCCGGGAACTTTGTACAGTCGTTTGATCGTAAACTCGTTGCCTAAATCCGCCATCACAATATCGCCGTGCTTCGGCGTTTTGGAGCGGTCGATGATCATAATATCGTCTTTACTAATCCCAGCATCTAACATGGAATATCCACCGGAACGGGCGGCGAAGGTGGCGGATGGGTTGGCAATGAGATATTCGTTGAAATCTAGGTAGTCTGCGACATACGGCTCCGCAGGTGACGGAAATCCGGCCGGTACTTTTTCTAAGGCAACCGGAACCTTCAGATTTGTCCGACTTATTGGAATCAGACTGTCCGGTGGCAGGGCAGAAGAAGCAATCATGGCATCGACAGCGGGTATCAACGAAACAGGAATACGCTTTACTGTCGTTGCTTCACCGGTCTTGCTTTTGCGCCCAGCACCCTCCCTGCGCCCGCCGTGTTTCTTCGGATATTCATCCATTTATTCCGCCTTACTTGATTTTGTAACAAAATCATTTTATCAGAAACTGTATATGGTAAGTCAATACAGGTAAACAAAAACGACCGCAAGATGCGGTCGTTGGAATCAGAAAGCTAATTTATTCGTTTCTCGTTGTAACATAGAAATTATATTTTGTTTAATATTTTTCGCATCAGTGTCAACCTTGGGAATAATCCAATAATATGCTTGAGAGTTTCTAAAGGGAGAGGGGTGAAATTAATTTTGTCATACAAATCGGCAGCCCAATAAGCTTTTCGTTGGAACTGCTCCCAATCACAAAAATTATAACGTTCGTTCAGCATATTTAATAAAAGTTTACCTGCTACCAAATGTTCTTCATCTGGCATACGGTTAGCAAAAGATTGATGTTGTATGATGCTAAAGCTACTGTCATTTAAAGGAGGGTGAATTTCCAATGTAGATCTTGAGTCTTGGCTTCGCAAAGAAAATATCAGGCTGTATCCATGAATGACTTCTCTAAAATAGTTTGACACACAGTGATTCATCTCTGCACCTTCCTGTCTTAATTCTCCTTCTGTAACAAGTTGTGTAATTTCAATTCCACCAACCTCTAACCTCTTGCCCAGTATTGGTGTAATATCAAAAATGTTGTATTTATTTTTGAATTTCTCTGGATTGATTCCTTCCTGACTTAGGACGATTTCTGTTTTAGCTGTGGTTATAAGTTGGTTTAACCGAATAATGTTTTGATGCCAAGCGATATTATTAAAGAATAATTCTGCCAATGTTGTCCTAACCTGGGTAATATCGGTACTACCTGGCAAAGAATGTTCGACAAAATGCAAGAAGTCTCTAAAATTCAGACTATTATTTATTTTATGTTGAAATTCTAAACGTTTTCTTTTAATGACTTTTTTAGATAAAGGGGAATTTTTCGAAAATCTGGGACGTTGACTGTGATGAATACCGAGGTGCCGCCCTGTAACACCATAATCTTTTTTCAAATTTTCGGGAAAAGAAAAGCTTAGACCTGTTGATAAACAGGTTCTATTAGCAAATAATAAATCAGCAAAATATCGATCTTGGTCTCTGTTGGCCGGCAACTGTTCCTTTCCTAATCGGCTGATAACGCGTAAAGATGGCAAGTCCAATTCTAATGTGGTCTGTTTAAGGAAGTTCAGATGACGTTTTTCCAATACAAAATTTTCTGAGGATTTTTGCATCTCTATAATGAAATTAATGATGGCTCGTTCGTTACACCGTGCAAAAATAGGTTCAACTACTTCTTGATGACGTCGTAAACAATATAGATGCCGAGATTTTTTAATCCCCTTAAATCCGTATTCACGCCACAGAACGCTATAATTCTTAGTAAATTTTTCTATTTTTTCATTAAAGAAATCATATAATCCTTCATTAATAAGAAAATTGTGGAAACGGCTTCGATATTTAGAGTTATTAAACAACAATTCATCTATAGTACAATTGTATTGAAACAATGTGCTATAGACCGATTGGAAAGTCAAAGCACGTTGTGCTGAGTATTTGTCCAACCTGACAGCATGGTTCAAGCGTTGTATAAATCTATTTTCAATTTTTCTTCCACGATAGAAAAAATCTTTTTGATGGGTTGGCAGTTGGGAAACAATATATTTGACAATCAAAATGATCATATAGCGTAATGATTTTTTTTCGTTGGCACGATAAAATTTAGAATCAATGACTTCCATATTGCCATTGCGCCATTCTAGATTTATCGGAAGGGTAACGTCGCAGGAAGTGCGACCGATCCCAAACCGACTTAAATATTTGTTTTGCTGTTGAAGATGGATAAATTTTGAAAAACTATTGGCCGGCATTACGGGCAGTTCCCAAAAATCTCCCCTGCAATACACCTGAACCTCTGTTTCCAATTCATTTCGTGTTAAAGGAAAACAAGGTATGTATTTCTTTGATTTTTGCCGATTGAAGACAGTAATTAGATATACGCCTTGATCGATAATTCGATGTTCAGGAAGATTGGTAAATGCTAGTAATTTTTTCGGTTTTTCCGGGACATAGAGTATGTGACTTTGTTGATAAAGCTGATGGATTGAAATAAGTACATAGCCCTTATATGAAAATACACGGGTGCTGCCGTAACACTCCCTAAATATGCCTAAATACGCCTCTGGATAAACCGACAGACTTTGAAGGCTTTCAGGTGATAGATATTTTTTTGCAAACTGATCAAATAAAGAACAGACTTTGGAATATTCCTTCTCCATGCTATAAAGTAAAGAGCCGTTTAACTGTATTTCTTCGATTAATTTAAAACCGTTTCGCGATTTTGAAGCAATAAAGGGAGCATTGATCTCGGCAATATAACTTTTTATTGTGTCTTCATTCATTTGGCTGTTCCCCATCTCCTATTGCGTCCGACATCCGTATGGATACCCCAAGAATAACCCCCTACTCCTCCGGCACTGAAATAATCAGCCATTGCGATAACCGATTTATTAGGCAGTCCCTTGAATGTTCCGTCAGAGGCTTTGCCGTAAATATGTAGGGAATTTTTTGCCGCGCCCTCTACAGAGCGGTTTCTGTGGTCTGTCCGATAACCGGAATTTAGGATATAAACCGGGTCATAACTGCCCATTGAACGAGCCCATTCCTGGATACCGAAAATCAGATTGAACAAACCGACATCCATATAACGTACGGCATTATTGCTGCGTACATCCCGGAAAATATGACACAACAGGCGATAGGCAGCTTCGTCATATTGTCCGTTACGATAAAAGACAATATCGAGTACGCCTTTCCCATCTTGCCGTCTGACATGCAAACGGCGCGGTCGAAGCCAGAAATTGTGGTCTGTTGCAACGGTATCTGCGGGATTGGCGAATACTTCACGGGAAGGTAAAAGCAGGCCGGTACCTGCAGATAAAGTTAGACCGGCCGCCATTTTCAAAAAATCCCTTCTATCCATTAGAAAGGAGCCTCATGATCTGTCTCATTATCACCCAAGGGGGTCTGAGAATCTGTCGGTTGTTCCTGCCGTTTTCCCTGATCTGGCAGCAGAAACTCTTCAACTACCAATTGCAGTTTGCTGTCTACCAAGGGCTTTCCGGAAGCGTCAAAATACTTCTGAGACGTATATTGGTTGGTTTCCAATCTACCGTTGAGGATGATGAAAGACCCTTTCCCCAAATGTTCCTTCAAATAATTGACACGTCCGGTCTGGAAGCACACACAGGGAATCCAGGTCTGTTTTTCAACCCACTGTTCGTCTTTTTTGTAGCGTTCGTTAACACAAACGGAAAAAGACAAAATTTCTCCGTTTCTCCCGGTAAACACTTCGGGAGCACGGCCAACACGACCGGCTATTTGGCATGAGTTTTGAATCATGGTATTTCCTTTCGAGAGTCGAAGCCTACAACGTTACAACGGTAACGTTTCGGTAACGAACGGTTAAAAAAACAGCCCATTGGCGGGCAAGAGGTATCAATTTCTGCCGATATTTACGGTTTGCTGCCGGAGACTTGGAATGGTAGTTGGCGGCCTTAGTCCAAAAGTCCTGCCCGTTCTCCTCATTAAGGTGCAAACGCAATAGATAGGCGGCCAGTTCGGCGTTGTAGCAGCCGCGCCATTTCGCATCATCAGGGTGAATACCCATTTGAGTGAAAATACCGTTTTTTTCGAAATGAATCGTATTGATTTGAAAATGGCCAAGATCATAGGAGCCGTTGCGGTTGCGCACTGCTTGACCGTTTTTCCCCATTTCGATACTGGACAAACCCAAAAGAACGTTAGCGGGTACGTTTTGCCGTGCAGCGGCCGCCAATACGCAGTCCAAATTGGCAGGTTTGTAGGCAAGATCTACTGCCGCACCACTGATGGTCGGCAGAGATATTAGAACAGTAGGAATTAAGGCTTTGTATAAGGCTTTTTTCATATAAACCACTGACCGGAAGACAGAAAATCTCTCAATGCGGTTTCGTCGAACAACCTTTTGTTGGATAGCTGCCAGTAGCGGTAGCTGCGTTTCAAACCGCCGGAAAAGAAGGCGGCCGCAACAGGTGTGTAGATGAACAAGGTTCTGGTTAGGGAATCTTGCCAAAAAAGGATATTGGCGGCCATAAACATCAGACACAAAAAACTCAAACCGTACATGATGCGCGAAGTGATACGGTGGGTTTTCAGGTACGGCGACATTTGGTCTTCGTCCATCTCCGGTATCTGTTCTGCGACGATACGGTTACGGATGGTTTTGGCCCACTCTCGGGCTTGAGCCGGTTTTTCAGGCAGCATTTCGTCTGCACCGCATAATTCTGAAGGACATACCCAATGGTAAAGGTCCGTATAGGTTTCTCCGTCTTCTCCGTCGGCAGAACGTCGGCGGACTCCCTCTCGCTCCGTATCCAGCACCATGACAGCCTGTGCACAATGTGGACATACCGGTCCGGAAAGATCCTGCCACTTCTGTTTCAGAAAAACGTTGTTCCGTTTAATTTGGCTGAAGCCGAATACGTCGGCAGGCATCTTTTTAAACAGAAAAGCAACCGTTTTTTTGGTTCGTTTGAGCATATTGATTGAATACTAAATATCGTTTGGCAGTAATATACCATCAAACAATAAAAAATAAAAATTTTTATTTTTTATTGTTTATGCTTTTTTCGATTTGCTGATTGCTGTATACGACCAAATCCTCCAACAGTTCGCCCATGACCAGTCTGATTTTATCCGTATCGACAACTTCGTGTTTCCGGATGTTTGCCGTATCCGTCTGTTGTCGGACGGTATCCCGGATATGGTCATACTGTCTGTCAGCTTCTTCGGCCAGAGGTCGGTCGGTATGTGCAGTACCTTCCCCTATCAATATGTTCAGTTCTCTTAGCTGTTCCCGGGTACAGGAATCGCCGTCCGTTTCCTCCATATCTACGGCGATACCGCCCACTACCCGGGTGCCAGGGCGGCGGAACAGTTCAATTTCACGGAATACCGAATAGTATTCGGTAATGACATCGGAAGCGATTGGGTACGGATCGGCCGCATTGGCAGTTTCCTGCCCGGACACATAGGCAAAAGTGGTAAAGCCGTCGATTTCCTCGTCCTCTGGGGCAAGAATGATGGTTTGCCCGTCGACCGTTTGAACTGACTGTGCCGCCGCCGGCGAACCTGTGGCCGCAATTATTTCATCAGGGTTTAGAATATTTTCCAGTAAATCGTCGATGTACTGATGTATTCGGCTGATTTTGGTTTCATCAACTTCCGCCATATTGCCGATCAGTTCGGCCGTCCCAATAGCCATCGGTTTATTGGCGCGTTCCAGCAACCACCATGCCGCCGCTAGAGATTGCCGCTGGCGGTCGAAACCGCTTTCGCTCATATAATCGTAAACTTGAGACATCCGGATCAATGTCCGGTTGTCCGGGCAGAAGGCTTTCGACGTCAGCGATTTGGGGAGTCCGTGGTTGTCGAAAAGATCCTGGAGCTTTGGAAACAATTTCGACACGGACGGTACGCGGTCTTTGCGAGGCACGATAACGGGCACTAAATCGTTAATCCGCATTTCACGCGGTTTCTCCGATGCTGTATAAAAACTCATACCGCGCATGACGCGCACACCACCGTTTTCTCGGTCGTGCTTTTTACCGACGATAAAGGTGAACTCTCCGTCCTGTTGGGAAGCAACATCGTCGTAATCGAGACGTTCCACACGGCTGATGGCAATACTGTCAGGCGTTCGGAATTTGTCGTCGATCATGCCGACAGATCTGTCCAACCCAGTCATACCGGCAACAAAAGCCTCTCCCGATGCACCCGCAACCCTGCGCCATGTTTCCGACTCCTTGCCCGAAGTCAGACGGCCGATGGCGCGGACATTAGTGTTCTCCCAAGTGGCATCCGCCTCTTCCGCACTGGATTTTTTCAGGCTGGAAAAGTCCTGGGCGGCAAAAGTCATACTGAATCCGAGTGAACGGGCCTGTGCGGGGGCAACGGCAAAGCCGAGAACAGCGTAATAGCCGTATTCGTCCAGAATAACGTAATAGGGTGTGGGTGAGTTGGTGGATCGGCTGTCCAGAATTTCCCGAACCTGTCCTTCAACACGATTGCCCAAACAACCTGCCATCATTTGTTTGATGTTACCGACAATCAGTTTACCGCACATTTTCAGCGTGTCAGGTGCCCGTTCCAAAGCCGGCAGCAGGACGGCCAGGCAGCGGCGGTTCAGTACCACGTCGTAAAAATCTATGTCGCCGACATCGGCCTTGAAGATATGGGCGTAGTTGTAGTTCAAATCGTTGAAGACCCGGCCAAGCTGCATGGTGATGTAGCCGTGCTGCTCGAGTGTTTTTTGTTCCTGTTGTTTTTTTTCAGCAAAATATTTCTGATTGTAGCCGGGTATATTGTTGATATAGCTGCGTAAAGGATCCAATACTTTGGCAAACTGTTCCACATCAAGATTGGGGAACTGTTTTTCCGGCTCGTAAACCAGTTTTTCCAATTCTCCCAGTTCAAGATATTGTAAATAAGTCTCTGCAGACAGATGGAGATGCCCTTTGTCGCGCAGATAGCATAAAGGACGGGTCAATGTTGCTACAAACAGGATACAGCGGCCCTTCCACATATCTCCGGAACTGCCTGAATCATCCAGCAGGCCGGTAATCAGTTCGATGATCATACCTGATGAGGCTTTGCCCATCAGGTTCATATTGTTGGTAACTTTGTCGGCCTGTTTGTCGAAAAAATCGCGACCGGAAGTAATGAAGTTGATCAACAATAAATCGTCTTCGCGGCCAAAAGTCCGCATCAACCGGAATATATTGCCCATCAGCTCGGGATCACCTTTACCGTCAACGTAGATAAAGCCGCTGTTTTGAGCCAGCGCGTTCGTTACCAGCCCTAGCAGCATCTGGGTCTTGCCTGAACCGGTCGTACCCAAAACGAGGTTATGCGTACGCATATCGCTGTCGCCGGCGTAAATCTGCTCTTTCCTGGGTTTTTCATTACCCCAATAGGTAATGCCTTCCGCCAATTTTTCTCTTGGGTAGGAAGCGTCAAAAACTTCGGCCAATTTCGGTACACGATAGGGGAAACTGAATTTCATCCGATCAAAACGGTAATGTTTCCTGCCGAACAGAAAATAAAACAGGAGTACCGTTTCTGCCGCAAAAGGCAGAGCGAACAGCAAGCCCAAACCTGCCCAAGCTGCAAAAAGCAGCATCAGGAACAATACTGACGAAGAGGAGTCGGCAAAAAAATCACGCCATTTCTGTCCAAAATTTCGGACATCACGCGTCCGTCTCGATTTTCGTATTTCCTCACGACCTTCGATGCCACGGTAGGCCATTATTTCCTCCGTTTATCCTATGCAGCCATATGGCTACGGTAGTATTCGTCGATGCAGCGTTTGGCCATTGCCTCAACGATGCCGGTCACATCGTCATCTGAGATAAAACTGTTTTTGCTTTCAAGCTCGAGCAGGCGTTTCTCGTTGGCCACGTCCTGTGCACAACCACCACCTGGGAAAAAATAGGCCAATGCAGCCCGCGCTTCCTGCGGGGAATCGAAATGCTGGTAAAAGATTTCACGCATCTTCCTATCTTCGGCAGTAGTTGAAAGTGCCCACAAACACATCGGTCCTACCGTTACGGTATGCAGTTGGCAGAACCTTCCCGATTTCGTATCAGAAACCAGCAGAAAGGTTGTGCCGTGACGTGTCGGGCCGTGGACATGTTCTTGCAAAGCCGACACCGCCGCTTCGGTAATGCCAAGCCGGTTGACGTAAAATTCCCGCTCTTTCGGCGTCCCTGCATCCAAGAGGTAGATATTGGTGGCAATATCGACAAGCGTGCCGAAATCTGGCAGGAGTTGGCTGCCAAGTACCAGCCGCATCTTCCATTTCCGCCCTTCCCTGCCGTCGACTAAGATTTGCTCCTGCAGCGGGGAACTTTTGTTCGGATCTGTACCTTCTACCCGGGTTTTATGGTATTCGTCGAACATGACTATTTTTTCTTCTTCCACCAGTTCCGAAATCAGCCGTTCATAGTATGGCCGCACTTCTAACGAGAAGCTGGGCAGGTCCTCTTTGGAATATGCAATTTTCTGCATAAAACTTTGTCTTGCAATCAGGTACATCAGATTGGTTTGTTTAACCCCCGCAACTGATTTGTCTTTACCCGCAACATCCTGCAAGTCGATACTCATCACACGGGCGGAGCCGATGTCAAACCGGGTAATGCCTCGGAAGATTGGGTACTGCTCGATAGCATCGCGTAAACCCATCATAAAGCTGGCTTTGAGTTTCTGCCCCAGCTCGTGTTTGAACTCTTCGTTGACGGCATCACTGTTGGCCGCATGTCCCAAGTCCTGTAGTGTCGGTACGGCATAGCGTTGCACCAACTCACATTCGTGGTACATTCCTTTGGCAAAAAAACGACGGGCTAATTCTTTGTAGCTGATATTGATTGAACCGTTCAAATCGTAGCCGAGTTTTGACACCGCTTCGTCGACCTCTTTGTCCTGAAAACGGGTATATTGTTTCGGATGCCCCTTTTCCGTATCGTCCCTAGCCAGCAGATAAGCTTCACGCAGGACGCGTGTAACGAACCCGGTCATGCCCGCTTCGGGACGATCAAGTTCGGGAGGAGTAACCAGTGCGGTAATAAAACCGGCTTTAAACTGCATTTCGCGTTGTAATGGAAAATCCTGCAATAACGGGACATCCATGACATTGATGCCGTACTCTTCGGTATTCTGGATCCGTTTATAGACCACCAGATGACGCTTCTCCGGCGGCAATGCCTGCCGGATGAGATCGATACAGCCTCCGGACGAGACACCGATGTCGGCAACAAAAATATACGGCAGTCTTTTCAGGCCGGAAGCTTGGCAAGATTTCAAATTCAAGTAATTCATCAACACCGATTTGCCCATACCGGGTTTACCGGCAAACAAATCGATCCAGGTGGTCTGTTCAGGCGAAAACGGTTCTAACGGCAAAATGGCGCCGTCTAGGCTGCGGCTAAGGATGGTACCGTGAGGAAACGATGATGCAGGTCGCGTAAGTGGAAGCAGTTGCAAAACCCGATTCAATGGGCCTGAACAAGGTTTTCCGCTATGCCTATAGGATAGTGCGAGACAGTTGGACTGCCAGCTATAAGCCGCATCACCGGATATGACCTTGTAGCGTGCACTGCTCCAACCCTCGATGGCATTTTTCAGTTTGTTCTTTCTCAGTTTCAGCTCTTGGACGGATACAGGGTCGCTGTCGCTCCAAGTCATCAGACCGATACGGAGTTTGACGACGCAGCCGCCGTCACGGACATATTCGCGCAACTCTTTTGTGGCAAGGTTGATATTGCGGTTCTGCTCGCTTGTAAAGGCAAAAATATTGCTAAATATTGTCTTAAAAGTGCCTATGTTCATACCGTCCCCTTCCAGCAGGAAGGAGACTGAGAAAGGAATAGCACGCCTTTGGCCGTTTTGTACGGTTTCGGCACGGTTGAGCGCATTGAACAGGCTGTTGAAGGTTTCCCTGTTGCTGGTTGGTGGTGTTGTTAAGACCAGTGGGGCATATACCCGATCCCCTATTCGTATGAATTCATCGTCCGGAATATTTAAGTCTTTTTTTCTACCCAAAGTAGCCGGTTCATTTAGAATTTGGTCGGGAAGTTTCGGATATAAGATCTTGCCGGCCGAATCGAGGTCTTCGGATTCGTTCCATAACGGTGAAACGCCGTTACCCGGAATAATCGGTTTCCATGTGGGGTGGGTTCCGTTACGGTTTGCAGTGCGTTTGATTTCCCTTAAGGCAGAATTAATGTCCATCCTTTCGACATCTATGCCCAGTTGGTGGCTGTTGAGGTCGTCGCAGAATTTGGCTACGAAAGCCTCGTGACGTTCGTAAAGATAACTAATGGGCCGCAGCAGATTCTGTCCATCCGAAAAGTCGGGCAGGTGGTAGGTTTTACGCAGTTTCCCTTTGTTTTCGCTATCCATCTGAATTTCCACACGATCCAACAGGGCAGGACGGCTGTATAAGACAAAATAGGTATCTTCCTCGTAGACATACTGTGCGTATTTTTCGACCTCTTCGTCCAACAAATCATGCAGGTCAAGATTGAGACGGTCCAAAGTTGCCTTTTGAGAGGCTGCCATCCGGTTCAAACGTTCGGACGCATCCAAATCTCGGCGAAACAAGACCTGTACCTGATGCCCTTTTCTCCGCAGAAACGGTTCCAAGGTCAGATACATTCTGTCGAGCAGGTCTTCAAAATCGTTTCGGGTCATCAGGCTTTTAATGCCGTTAAATTTCAGGACGGACGCACAACTGCCATCCTGGTAAACCAAAATTTGCCTGTCTTTGATTTTTTTCTGATGGTCGGCTGGTATTCCGTCCACTGTTTCCAAATCGCAAAAGTCCGTAATCTGTGGCTGCCATTTAGACATCATATGCAGCAGGATGTTTTCATATTTGTTCATATTCTTTCCTTACTGAAACCGGTTTCAACTACGGCCGCATTTCTGGCTGTTGTCTGTGTTCGGATACACTACGGTAATGCCGCTCGAGTTCTTCTTTGATTTTGCCGATTTTCGAATCTTCGTCCAACTCAGAACATACAATGCCGTCTATCCTGCTTCTAAGCAGCGGGTCTCCGCTGCTGATAATATAGGTTTGGATCTTTTTCAAACTCACAGTCGACACCTTTATATTTTGGAAAATCTTTGTAACGGCGGTTCCAGACCGACAGCAAATCCCGCTTGAACTAACGAGGAAAGGCGGTCTCCATTGCAACCGAAACGCAATACACCGGATTTTGGGCTGATTCTGTCCGGCAGGAAACCGGTTTCTCCCATTGCCGCTGCCAAATTGAAATAATGGACGGCAATGGCGGAACGCAGCCAATATGAGGTCGGGTTGACCGTATTTTTTTCCTCGGCCTTCAGCAACAGGGCTTCAAGCATGGTTTGGGCAGCCAAGCAGCGTGTATATGACAGCCTGTCCAACTCGGAGAACGGCAACAGTTGTTGTAAAAGACCGGTATCACAGCCGTTGCAAATATAAAGATCCAAACACTCAAGCTGAAGGTAGCGGACAAAAAAACGGTATTCCGTTTCGTTCAACCAGATACAGTCGCTTTCAGGTAAATGCTTTTTGCGTAGGAATAAGGCGGCGGCATGGGCGATGCCGTCATCGCTCCGTAAGGCCATCTGAAATCTTCCGTAAAACGGTAGCGGATTGTCTTCCAGATTTTTTGACTCGGTACGCAGCCAGTCCCCCATCGGAAGGGCAATGCTTTTAACAAACCGTGCCAAATCGACCATATTGGCCGTCAGAGAAATGACCTGCCCCGGTTTTCCATCGGCTCCCTCCGGTAAATCGATACTGGGCATCTTGCCCGGATGATGACCTCCCAATTTCAACGTCTGCAGAAAAGCATCAGAAAGATTGAAATTCGGCAGGGTAATGCTTTGGGCTGCCTGCATGGCGAGCGGATAGGGTTGCAAAAACGTTCGACCGCAACGTTTTTCCAGCCAGTCCGTCAGACGGTAGACGGTTTGCAGAAACAGTTCGGCATGTTCCGGTAGACGGTAGCCCATTTCCGCAACCAACATCTCCATCGTTTTAATCAGCCATCCGTTACTACGGATTTCGATGCCGGAATTTATATGTTCGGGTTTGTGCGCGGCCAACCAGATGTAACCGCTGGGTAGGTCGGACAAACTACCCTCTTCAGATTGAGTATTCCTGCCATAATAGAAGTAAAAGTCGGTGCCGGACTCTTTAGGAATCAGTACCCCGTATTCCTTTGCGGTCATTTTGCCGTTATCTTTCCGGGATAAGCCGATCGGTAGCGTTCGTTGTCAAATTCAACCGCACGGAATTCCGCTTCCCACTCTACCTTATCCAGGACAGAGTAATCGGGTACGATTCGCAACGGGGCAAAATGCTGCGCCCGTTCTCGGTAACGCTCTTCTTTGATTCGTGAGAGTGCCGCCGGAAAAAACATCGCGCTGGGTACGTTGCCGGCATGAAAATGGCTGCGCAATGCAGTTTCCCCCCGCTGTGCAAACAGGCTATCCAGTTCACGCAGCAGGGCGGATAACGGGGCCATTTCTCCGGCTTTGTCCTCATATGCGCTGTTGCCTTCAGCCTTCAGCCACGAAGTGCCGTCAGCCAAACACTGTTTGGCATACAGCCCCAAAAAACCCCAACGATACAAATTGTTAATTTCCGTTTGAGTCAATTCAGGAACAATGACTAAACGCCCTTTGCCTGTAGTCAAAGTATGAGGCAGTACGGTTGACAGCACACACAGCGGGCACAGTACGGCTTCCTGTTCGGTGTCCGCTCTCCTAACTGGCCGGTTGTTAGGACCGACCCAGCCGCAACAGGCACAGGGGCTTCTTCCGTCCGCCCCACCGGTATAAACCGGTAGCACGGTTCGCCAGTTACCGCCTTTGCCGCCGGAAAGAACCGGCTGGTTTTCTGTTCTGAAGGTGTGTGCTGACATTTCCGATTACCTTATGAACCGACAACCGTGTTACGGATAATCCAGGCGATCGTACCAATCGCGGCCATGAGGGCGCCTACAATCAGACCAATGATTGCAGATAAAGGTTTTTCATGATCGTTTTTGGCCGCAGAGTGTAACCTCCACAAACAAATTCCGATAAGAATGTAGCCAGCGAAAGCTATAATATTTAAAAACAACGCCGTTGACAGAGATGTGGCGTCATTGACGTTGTTGGCCACATCCTTATAAGTTTTACCACCGGATTGATCTTTAGTCAGATCATACGGCTTCAAATCCGCCCAGGCGTAAGTTCCGGACAAAAGAAGGGTTGTAGATACCGCTGCCTTGTAATAGAGACTGCTGATTGCGTTTTTCATATTTACCTCGCAAGGTTGGTTAAAAAATCAAGTTAAAAACATACCGATAATGTCAATGCCTATGGTATTGCGCAAAACATCGATGCACCATTTGGCATTCCATGCGGCAAAACCGCCGGTCATAAAGCCGAAGGCCTTACCCAGCGAAACGTTATGCTGGGGACCGTTGTTGGCACGGTCGTTGACGATCCAAAAACTTCTCAGGAAAGCCCAAAACCCCACCACTTGGAGAATCATAAAAATGACGGAGATAACGGCTTTTGCTTGCTCGGTCAGAGATGCCCCATGTCCCACCTGGTAGGCAACCAACTGACTGGTCACGAAACGGCCGCTGTAAATACTGGACAAAGGCGCGATAATGTCCAGATTTGAAAAAGCAGTCATCAGTCCGCCGATAATCAGGGAAGCAAAGCCGCCACTCAAAGTAAATTCTTTGCGGCCGCCAAGCAGACGCTGTTGGTTGCCGTCAGATGTCGCCCACAACTCGAACATACCGCACCCGACCAGAAACAAGCCCATCAGCGTGGCGACACTTTGCAGCACCTTGATAAATGCCGGAATTACGTCTGCCAACGACATCAGCATCTGCATCAAATCAGGCATTTTCGTGACTCCCCGTTACTGGATATAAACTTGTTGCTGAACGTCATCAATGGCGACAATTGTCCGACCGTTGTATTGGTCACCTACGGCCAAAGACGTGTTTTTTCCGTCAGATAACCATGTCCGACCGTTGCTGCTGGCTGCAATCTGCTTCGGATTTATCTTCCGACCACCAGCCGGTTTGTGGGTTCTGTCTGTCACCTTATTGCTCATTTGGATATTGGACGCAGGCGGTTGACTGTCTTTCCGTTCGTTTTCGAGACGGGTCAACCGCCGATCCAACATAATCAAATCATTATTTATCTTTTGGAGCTGTTCCCCGAGGTTGGCATTGCCTTGATTGAACTCGCTCTGTATGGCAGTCATTTGGGTGGTTATGCCCGCCATTTGTTCGACGACAGCCCGTATTTCCCGACTTTGGTTTTGACCGTTCATATAACTGTCAATGTCGGCGGGCTGTCCGGAATAGGCCGGATTACCTTCTGCCGGATATTGGGTCTGGCCCTGCCCTGTCGACTGTTGGGGCTGTGTAACAACGGCCTGTTGTTCTTGTCCGGCCTGTGCGGCCGGTCTTTGTCCCGAACCCATCGACATTTTGACCACGACTACGCCGAGCACGATAACTAGCACCATACCGCCGAAGGTTAAGCCGATGATTTTCCCCATCGACATGGGTTGTTTTTTCGTTTTTTGGATTTCAGCCATTTTCAGCCCTCCTTATCGGGCGCATACATCATTCATAAAAAACAGTGCAATTCCGGTACCGCGTGCAATCTTATAGGTTGGTGGCCGGTTGAATCCCTGTCTGATTTCGGAAGACAGCTCTCCCCCTACTTCTCCGGCAATGCTGCCGACGATTTGGCGGTTGCTTGCTTCTTGGGTCTGTACCACTGTAGTGCCATTATTTAATTGCGTGGCACTGCCGATCCGTTGGCTGGCAGCCTGTCCCCATCCTCTCAATCCACTGGAAAAAATCAGTGAGGCATAACGGCCGATCGTATGCCGGTTGACCGAAGTTGCCACACCTGATTTGGAACTACCGGGCGGAATGGCAACGGCGTCAATATTGAGTGTTTCACGGCCGTCCTGTGGAGCCAACCGGGTAAATTTCAGCGCGAGGCCCCCGTTGCCTAGAGACACACTGCCGATGACCTTGCTGCCGTTGTACGCCCCGCCGGCAACGGTGGCTATCGCATCCGTTCCTACGTCGGTGTTTACTTCGTAATCCAATACCGCGTAAGCAGTATTGCCTGTTTTGAAAACCGGCGTACAGGAAGCATTGCTGCCTACAGAGACATTTCCCGAAGCCGAAGAAGCCCCGGATTCTTTGCCGACAACCGCCCCACCGGCTGGGAAAGCCGCCTGCTGCCCTCCGGGTTTGGGGAGATAGGAAACCGTGGTACTATACGAAGAGGTATTATTCGGACGTTCTTGAAGCTTTTCGATTTGTGCCATTACGATGTCTTCATCTCGGTCGATCTTCTGTTTTCGCCTCGCCAAAGCCTGCTGATATTCGGCATCAAGACGCTGTCTCTCTTCTTCGGCGGCCTTACGCTCCTCTTCCAAACGTATGCGTTCGCGTTCTTCTTCCGCCTGCTTTTCCGCCGCCGCGTTATGTTCGGCGGTTCCCGCTTCAGAAGCTGCCTTAGCGGCAGGCTCACCGCCGCTAATATCGAAACTTGCCCCATCGGCACCGGCAGCCGGTCCGTTCGCTGCGATATTTGGGTTAAAAGCGGTCTCATAGCCTCTTCCCTGCTCTATCGCCCGTTGTGCCTCTTCCGCCGCCGCCTGTTGCTGCCGCTTGAGTTCTTCCGGTGAAACGGCCGTATTATCGGCCTTGTCCTTATCCGGAACAGACGGTTGGTCAACGACCCCTCCTTCTAAGTTGGCTGCAGCCTCGCGGGTACTGCTGATGCCGTACCAACCCACTCCCAAAAAAACGACGATGATGATGCCAGAAGCAACCAAGGCATAAAGACCGGGACCTTGAGAAAATGTCTGCCTTAAATTGGCCATTTTCTGTTCGTAACCACTTACAGGTTTTACGACTTCCGCATTGCCGGTTTTCGGCGGCGGCAAAACCTCTTCGTCGGCAAAAGGATCTTTATTCAATTCGTTGTTACTCATGATTCAACCTTATTCGATGAAGACAGTGAAAGACCTGCCGCCGGATACTAGGGTCACGGATGACGGCTTGCCCGGAAATCTGTAAATACCCAAACCGGTCGTCGATTTTGCCGAATGCAGGTATGCGGGGCGCAAGACGTCGGCGGAGGTTCTGACATAAGTCTCGCCGTTATAGGTCCATGCTTCGACATCCGTCCCACGGTCGGTTTTCAGGCGTTTCGCACCTTCGGGGGGTACGCCGTCGAGGAAATAGCCCAAACTTTCGTCACGTTGCGGCGAGGACTGGTAAGATACTGCGGCCGGCCTGTCCGGATTGTGTCCGGGAACTTTGACATCCACCCGTACATCCACTTTTTTCTGAGCGGTCGTCAGCATAAAGATAACCGGTGTGGGCATCCCTTTTAACATAACGGCAACACTGCCATAAGGGGCAGCGGACAATGGCTCCAAAGTCAGGACATTGGTCGGGGCAGCTTCTCCGCCGCCGCCCAGTCCGTTTCCAGCCCCGCCGTCGCGGCCATCGGTAAACAGGCTGCGGTTCAACGTGACCTTTTCAATTATCCAGGGCTGACCGCCGCTGTCACTGAACACCACTGCGGTCGGGATGCCTTGGGACAGGCGCAGGACAGGAGGTGTCTTGCCGGGTGCCAGATCCAAAGGCAGGGTGCGTGTAACCGGATCCGCTGCTTCCGTATAAGGCATCGCACGGGCACGGTCTTTCTCCAGTTGCAGGTTCTTGATTGTATTGATCTGCCCCGGGGTAAGTTGCAGACCGGTCACATTGTCCAGTACGCCCGCACGAACCTCCGAACCGCTTAAGTCCCTTACCTTCAGCGGCGGTGAGACGACGTCCTTGCCCAAGTTGCTGCCGGGAGGACGGTGGTATCGAAAAGTCGCCGGCGTGATGACGGTACCGTTTCTCTGAGGTTGGACTGCTTCCGTTCGAGATCCGCCCGGAGTGGCGACGACAATTGTGCTGCCCCCCGGATTATTACCGCCCGGGACGGCAGGCGGCGGCACAACGATGTTGCCGGCAGCCAGATTTGTCCAAATCGCACTACAGGCCAGTCCGGACATCAAAGCGGGCAATTTGTTTTTCATCAAAATATTCCTTAACAATACGGGGAAATAGATGGATTTTCATCAGTTGCCGAGATAGGGCTTCAAAACCACATTGTCGACGGCCAGACCTTTCAGGTTCATCCTGCTCGCCGGCGTTTGGATCAGGGTAACTTCCGCAATAAATTTTTGGGTGGTTTGTGGTTTGCCCAAATTGCCCGTATAAAAATCGATGGCAACAGGCACCTGAACGACCCATGTCCGACTACTGCCTACATTACCCTGCTGGCTGATGACCGGCGCGGAAAACGGATACGCTTTCAGGATAAAGCGGCCGTCGATGACTTTTCTCAGGTTTCCCGATTCGTCCAAACCTTGGTAGTAGGATTCGCGTCCTCTGTCGGAATAATAGGTATTGGCCGCACGGGTTAGTGAATCGCGGTAATTCACATAATCATATGTATAGGAATTGACGATTGCCTCCAATGCGTAACTGGTCAGTGTTGCCGGAGCAACCGGTGCATGATCGGCCGCCGCTATTTCGCAAATAGAGCGGTTGTCTTTGGTGGCAATCCATTTATATTTTGGGAACACCGCCAGCCACATGAACATGGCAACTCCCATAACGGCGGCCATAACGGCGGCCAGAGTCCAAATCCGGATGTTTGCCCGTTTTGTTTGCAACAGGGCAAGTTTGAGTTCCGCATTTTCGGACAACACCCGGCCTACCTCCGTTTCCGGCGGAGTCAGATACTGTTCTTCCAATACCTTGTCTTCATAATTGCCTTCAAACTGAGGGTTGTCGGATGTGTTATTTTCCGCCTCATCCTCATGGGTATTCTCAAGATTTTCTTTTTCAGATTCAGACACGATGGTTCCTTATAAAAGTTATCTGTCTACGGCATCCACCGCCTCCACCTGCCCTGTATCCGTGTTGTACAGGCATACCAGACCGGTGCCGTCATCAAAGGCGATCTGTTCGAGTTCACCGCCGAACAGCAGAGTCATGCAGACGGCAGCAGTCATTATGGCAAAAGCGGCGGTCAGTATTTTGCCGACCCACTCGAGCTGCACGAGAAAATTCAAATACAGCCGCAATACGCGACGACCGTGCTCCGAAACGGGTTCTGACCAAGATGTCGAAAGCCGTATGTTCTTTTGTTCATTCATGGCTACTGTCCTTTTTGGCGATTATATCAAACAATTTAAAAAATTTTTATTTTTTTAAAAAAAAATTTATAACATAAGACGTAATAATGAAAAAAAGCAAGCCAGAAGCGGGATTGAGCGAGCCGGTATTTTGCAAGTGATGTCTTGTCGGTTCGTTTTTATATGTGGTATATTGTAAAAATCATTCCAAATTCTGGCAATAAATTGCCAGGCTATCCCGTTAACCGTTCAACTTCCTCTTATATCATTGCAGAAACTTATGAGGGGGGGGGGGCGATTTATGAAAACTATCAAAAAAGAAACTATTACAGAAAATAGTAATAGAACTCCCATACCCGATCCGACGGCTATTTTCGATTTTTTCGGCAAACTGCCCGAATCGGAATCCGCATTTCTCAAAGAACTCATTGATGAAGGTGGCATCGATGTCGAAAAGACCATCGGACAAATTGCCCGATGGGAAAAAGCGGTCAATCAGTTCTATCCGGCCGTCCGCGAAGAAACCCCGCTGGTTTCATTGTTTTTCGCTTGCCATGATGCCGTCGGAGACTCCCTACCCGATATGGACGAAAAAAACCAACTACTCCAAATGAAGTTGGTCGATTTCGACTTTCTGAATAAATTGCAGCAGACCTTTTCCAATATGGAAACCTCCATATTCTTGGCTGCCTGCGGACGCGCCGGTATCCGTGCCGCCGCGTCCAAACGCTTCCAGGTATGGCCGGAACTTTCCTACTATTCCGTACTGCCCCAAGCGGGCAAGGGCGGCAAAGGAGAAGTCATCGACATCTGCGACAGCAGACTGACGACCGGTTTTTTCTGCAAACTCTTTGTAGACGAAGGCCCGGACACAGAAGGCACACCTCCCGTACCGATGAGGGAAGCGGAAGTGGCCGAAATCCGCCGGGGCTACTACCGTCTCCACAACTACGCCTAAGCTGAACGGCGTTTTCTTCCAACCCATAAGAAAACGCCCAGTCGAAAATCTTGGCAGATGACTGGGCGTTCTCAAAAATAGTTTGATAGGCTGCGAGCAGCTACTCAAACCCTAAAAGTGTTGTTATGATACCCTATATCTACGATATTGTGCAAGTAGCATTTATCCGGCCCACTCCATTCATGTGGCTTCATGTCTACATAAAGGAGGCCGCATGAATCTTCTGAGCATCCAAGACATCCGTGATCAACTGACACCCGACTTCGTCGTCTATAAAGAATTCGAAGCCGTCTGCGAGGGCAACGCCCACGCCGTTACTCTGCTCTCACACCTGTTCTGGTGGTCTCAGGTAACGGAAAGCAAATATCCCGAACGCAACGGCTGGTTCTATAAAACCTTCAAAGACCTCAAACGCGAACTTGGTTTTTCCCGCCGCATGGTGGAAAAGGCGCGTCATTTCCTGCTGGAAAAACGGCTCATTCAAACCGACTGCCGCTACGTTTTCAACCGCACCCACTGGCTGCTCAACAAAGAATGCTTACTGCAACTAATCCTTAAATCTAAAGGCGTTGCGGAAGCTGTAGGCACATTTTTCAATCCGAAACTTTCAAACTACCATTTTGACAGCGGCAACTTCCGCCTTGAAAAATGGGTAAATCTCAAACTGTGGAACGACTTTATCGCCATGCAGCAGGAAGCCGGATACAAAATCGGCCGAAAGCAGAAAGTCAAACTGTTCAAACAGCTCAAAACCCTCTACAACAAAAATCGGGATCAAAATCCCGACCGGATCATCGAACGAGCAATCGAAAACGGCTGGTCGAGCTTCACCTCGCCTCCAGCTAAAGCCCAGCCTTCGGAAAAACACGCACAAGACGAATACTTGAAGGCGGTCAAGCAAATCAACAGTGATGTCCGCGCCCGGGAAAATGAAGACCAAATTCTAAACAAACCGTCTAAAGCCAAAGAATATGACGGACTCTGCAAACTCTTAGGCAGACAAATACCCCAACGGGAATAATCCCTCCTTCCCTCATCCCCCCGCCACTCTTTTCCAACCGCCGCTGCCCAGCATCGGCGGCTTCAGTCGTGTCCTATAGCCTATATTTTCCCCCACGTCCTTCATTTTGGTCTAACAAATACACTTCTTTGGCCAACAAAACTGTCTTTCAGCCCACAAAATTTTCTTTTTTATCAAAATTACCAACCCAATCTCAATAATTAGTACCATGTTAAAACCTTATAAAACATAGGTTTGCCATATAAAGCAAACTACTTTGCACAAAATGGCGGTTTAGTTGGCTCAATCAAGCGGCCTCTATACAGAGACCATCGCTTAAACCACTCAAAAGCGGCCATACTGGAATCAGGCTCATTGCCCCCGCACTGCCAGGAACAAAAGGGATTTATCCAAAAAAGAAAGTACATGCCTGAAAATTGGAAAACACCCGCAAAAACTTGAAAAGGGCAAAACCATTTTGTAAGATTTTTAAAAACAAGAGATTTTCAACATGAAAAACAAAATAATCAGACAAATTGGGACATTTCCACTACTCCAGGAACAATATCGGAAAAACTTTCCTACGGGCATCATCGTATTGAAGCATGGAGAACATAAGGGAGCAGGAAGAGGTTTTGGCGCAATTCATATCTTGGCTGAACATACCGCCGAATTGAAACGGAATGGATTGTCTTTCGACGAAGACGGCGTTTGCCGGTATATAGAAATGATCTTACAGACGGGAGCAGGAATTTATTGTGAATTCGACAATTTGAGGGAATTCCAACGGCCTATGATCGTAAGGTCTAGGATTGGAACGGTCGTATTGGAACGTCAAAATATAAACGAATTGACCTTTTATTCCGTCGTTACAGCCTTTGGTGGAACAAAAGCGAGAGGAATAAAGATAGGCATCATGCCCAAATAAGATAAAAGCACCTAAAGATATTTAGGTGCTTTATGTAGTAGCCGCAGCCTCTCCTTAGCTAATAGGGTCGGATACCAATTTTTCAAAAATTGAGCTACTGATCCGGTTAGCGACAACCGAGCTGCCCACATTAAGACACCCGTTCGCTGGTTATTGTGCCCTAAAAAAGCTCTTGCAGCGCATCAATTATAGCAAAATTTGAATCCTGATAATCGTTTTAACTTAAAAAATTTCAAAACAAAATATAAAACTTGATTATTAGGATAATTTATCCTATGATTGCACTGTATCGCGTTGATACTTTCAGACAAAAGGAAACCAAATGAGAGGCATGTTGACCGAAGAAATCACCCAGAAATCCGAAATGTTGTTGGGATACGCCATCAGCCAAAAAGAACTCAGACTGATGCCCTATTTGATTTACTGTTTGACAAACAATAAAAATATTGAGCGGAACAACATTGACACAGAAGAACGGGCTATCTTGAGAAAATGGCGAGAGCACGGATTTATCGATTCTCCTTCTTCAAATTTGACTGTCACAAAGTCTTTTTATGATGCAGCAAACGAACTGATTTTCTTGGGATATATATTAACAACTGGCAGACAGCTTCAAGAAGAAGGGAGCCGGCATGATGGATAAGAATCAGGCATTGGCCAAAATAAAGAAATGTTTGGCTTTGAGCCATTCTACAAACGAATACGAAGCGGCACAGGCACTCAAACATGCCCACGCACTCATGCAGCAATACAATCTTGGAATGACCGACATCGAACTGGCAGATGTCGGTGAGCAAAATATCAGAACCACCAAAACCTTACCGCAATGGCATTGGGATCTTTCCCTTGTTTGTGCCCATGCCTTTGACTGTCGACGCTGGAAACAGGATCGCGAGACAGGTTCGTTTTTTATCTTTTGCGGACTGAACGGTAAACAGGAACTGGCCGCCTATGCTTACGAAGTATTGCTCCGTCAGATCAAATCAGCCCGCCGTTCCTATATAAAAGAAACATTGAACCGGGTTCGCCTGGCAAAAAACAAAACCGCCCGTGCGGATGCGTTTTGTACGGGATGGGTCAATGCCGTTTGGGATACGGTTCAACGGTTCGCAGCCAACGAAAAAGAAAAAGCCATTTTGTCGCAATATATTGCCAAGCATTATGGGGAATTTCGGAATGCCAAAGTCAGAACCGTCAAAGGTACGGTGTTACCTGGTGACTACTTTCGCGGGGAAACGGCCGGGGCCAATGTTAGATTAGATGTCCCTTTAGAGAAAAGCGGAACAACGTTGCATTTAGACCTAAACAACAAATAATATTTGCCACTAAACTTTGAGTAATGAGCTGATACATCATGAATTTAAACTTTACTCTTGGACTTGATAAAGACGGTTTACCCGCCCCTTCAACTGTAGCTTTGGAAATATCTGTAGAAACAGACAAGTTACAGATTATGCTTGAACAGCAACGCCACGACAATGTCGATCCATACGGCGGTTATGGTACAGATTTTTCCTCTGTTCTCCTATGCCTGACAAAAGAAGAAGCACTTAGCCTTTGCCGTCAGATAACAGAAGCTGCGGCAAAACTAGACAGTTCATCATAGCAAAAGATTTTAGCGGCTAAAATTTGAACAAAAAGATACCTATCCAAATGACCAAAACCCTGCGATAATGAATTCATAGCCATTCTTAAATTTAGGAGAATTTCATGTCTTTCGTATATTTAGATAACAAATATTTAGCAAATACAACACTTATAGGTGATCCTGCGAATAGGATGAGTAAATATTTGGTAGGTTTTTATGATCCTAACGGTAACTTTTATGTTGTAGATTCTTTTTTAACTTCATCTAAAGCAGAAATGAAAGTCCATTTTTTGAATGGCGGACAGTAATCTGTAATGGTTTAGGTAAAATAACATTTTAAAGCCGGCTCAATATTGAGCTGGTAAGTATGACATATTAGACACAGGAGGCATATCATGTACTTTAACCCAAATGGTAGCGGGCCTACCCCGGGTGCAGTTGCTGCTATCGCGACTTCCGAGTATAGAACGGGTATGCGTCAAGGGTATAAAAAAGCTCAAGAGGAGCTGCAAGCCGAAATAGATGCAGCCTATAACCGTGGATACGATGCAGGATGGAAAAATGGCGATGGTCATGGCTGGAACGAAGCAGTTGCCAAAGGGAAAGCCATTATTCAGGAGAAAGAAAAAGAAATTCTTCGATTAAAAGCCATCATGGTATTGCATGGTATTAAAGTAGAGATTTAAAAAGGACAGTTTTTACTGTCCTTTTTTTTAGAAATCATCTTTCCTTGGAGTATCTCTCGGTGTAACACCCTGTCCATTCGTCATAGACTGGCTATTACCTCTTCCTCCCCGCCTATTGCTATTCTCATTTCCACCATCACGTCGGTTTCGCCCTCCAAAACGCAGCGAACCGCCCGACTCACCGATTCCAGCACGGCTCCTACCCATAGAAGTTTGGAAATCGGTAACAGCAGTGCTGTCTCCCAGCGAATTCAGCCCCCAACCCAAGAAACTCAACAGCTTATCCGGAAGCGACTGCGGAAAAAAGAAGATCATGTACAGAATGGGCAACAACAGCAACCCGTATGCGCCGATCCACCACACATAGGTGGTGAAATTTGACAATGCGGAATTCACACCGCCCCCGCGCATCAACGCCTCCCTGCTTTCAAAGAAAGCCAGTGTCACATAATCGATAATCGGATCGGCAATTATAAAGGCGGCAAACAAACCTATAATCGCCAGTACCGGCCGAATAAATACCGCCATAAAGGTCAGGTACATCTGATGGTCGGCACCAATAAACGTATGATTATTGCTCGGCATCATGTGCTTGAGCATACCGATTTGAGCCATCAACATTGCCTGTATGATGGAGATAATCCAACCCACAGCGGCCACAATCAAAGCGACATAAGGCAGTGACGGTAAAAATACCGAGAAATAAAACGCCATGATTTTTGTGTACATCAAGATTTCGCTCAACGGCTCAATCAGCAAATCATTGACTATATTATGAATGGTTGTGGAAACCATGATCCACTCGCCCGGATGAGGGGCGATACCGACAATCGAAAGCACGGCGTTAAGGGTTTTCTCAGTTTGGAGAATCAACCATTTTGCCGAGGTCAGCAATACCTCAGCATTGGCCAAATAATCGCCGACACATTTGATCCGATTCATCGAACCACCCATTTCGCCGCTGGTTCCACACATCACTGCGTTTTGTCCTGTACTGTCTGCACCGACAAAGCTCTCGACTGTCGTTTGCATAACCCAATTGGCTGATTTGTTGACCCAATCGGTCAGCGACGCACCCATATCTTTAACTTTATCAACACTGCTGATGTCGCTTGGAAAATAATTCGTTACTTCGTCAAACTTGGGCGGGGTGGCCACTTTTGGCGCAGCGGCCTCCGTCGCTTCGATGTTGCGTACTAGGCCGTTTCGGATTTGGCCTAATACCAGACTGACGTTATTCAGCTCCTCAGAAACGGTCGAAATGACTGGAGACGGAACTTCCGCAACGGCTACAGGACGGGAGAAAGTGCGACCTAGCGCGCTGCGGGACATCCCAACCCGTTGCGACCACCCTCCTGCCATCATCCAGCCTTGTGAAGTCTGTCTGGCCATGAACTCGTTCATAGCGTTTTTCACAGAATCGCTCTGTTCCGCAGCTTGATGTAAGTCATCTGCAACACCGTTTTCATAACGGTTCACGATCTCCGTAAAACGGGCCGCCCGGATTTTTCCCCAATCCGCATTAACAGTATCGGTCGGCCACTCCTGAACCCACGCTTCTATATCTTGACGTAATGATGCGATTCGCGCATTCTTTTTCGTCGTGACCACCACATCCACATAATTTAACGACTGATCGACCGAATCCTTGGTATTGGTCAGTTGGTAGTTGGTCAGTTTGACCGATCCACATACAGGCTTTCCGCCCAAAAGGTTTGATTGGGGATTCCTGTCTTTAAAATAAAAAACCTGTTCGACCACGCCGTTGCCGAGTTGGTTAATTTTGTCCGGTACATTGCCGATACGGACATCCGGCTTACTGGCCGGAGATTTTGCATAGGCAGCGGTAATCAGTTTTTGGCAATAGACAGACTGGGCATAATTCATGGCAAACTGGCGGCCGCCGTAAAATGCTCCAGCCTTATGGACATCCTTCACCACTGCGTTTGGGGAAAAAATTGCCGTTCCCACACCTGCCTTATAGACAAGATTGGCCAGTCCTGCCCCCCATAAGGCAAACATCAGTACAATCAACTGTACGATACTGAATCCGGTACCGGTCGGTAACAGCATTCCCGCACCATACACCATACGGATAGGAGTCCACATCGTTGACCACTTTTGTCCCATTGCCTCCCCGTCATTGGCTGTATTCGCCATCCCGGTTACGGTAATGTAGAACAAAAGCAATCCCCCCAAGACCAATACGCCGCTGTTGAACGCCTGCAGCATACTGGCTATGACATTGGCTCCGGAAGAGACATCCCCTATCGGCTGGTTACCGACCAATTTGGTCACCACGTCGCCGAAGATTTCCGTTAATACAGCCACTGATTTATCATCACAATTGGCTGCAGTATCGCATGGTGAAAAAGGCATGGCCATGTTGCAAAACCCCCTAAATCGGTTAAAATGGATTCGATTCGGAGATTTTTTCTCCGTGATTTCCTATTCTATCATTTTTCAATAAAAAAATTTATTTTTTAATTTTTATTAAAAAACCACATATGATAATTAATGATGTTAATATCACAGAACTTCCCGATACCGGCAGTAATACCTATTGCCCGTACACTAGAGTTTTCCCATCCATATAATCCCAGATTCGATCTAAATATCAAGGGAATAACCGTTTAGGAGCGAAGATGACATCTGTCTCATCCAAATCGGCTGCCAGAATCCGTTACGGCATCAGAGCCGTCCTTTCGGGTTTTAATACAGGTAAACTGTCGTCAGAACAAATTGGTTTCAGCGACCTGTATTCTATGTTCCGTGAAAAAGGAACAGAATCGGACGCTGAATACAAACAGATCCGTGCCGCTCAAGCCATCTGGAAAACAGGAGCTGCCCCCGAAACGGCCGGCATTCCTGCTTATTCTTCCTCTTCACAAGCCGTATCGGACGGCATTGTGGCAGAAACGGTTTTTTTAAACAGTGCCAACCGATGTGTGCGCATTGCATTATCACAAGAATTTAAAGGCCGTTTGAATGCGGGCGACAGTGAATTGATGGAACAGATCGGCCAAACTTTGGAATATTTGGATGCCTTGCAGGTTTCAGCCGCTGTGCGTAAAGAATTGTTCGACAATTTCCGAACCAGCGTGACGGAAGTCGCCCTAGACAATGAAGATTTGCAAGATATTTTTACCCGGTCAGTACAGAACCACAACTTGCAATATATAGACAAAATACTGAAACGGCTTGAGATACAGACTTCGCCCAATCAAACACTGGAAGAAATCCATCCGGACGGACAGCATCTGGCTTCACCGTCTCCATAATTTATTGCTTGAAAACGTAATCAAAATAAAAAGGAATCCAAATGAGTCATATCCAATTGGCTGCCCGGCATTTTGTCGGAACCCAGCCCGTCGTGCATACGTCTGAACTCCACTCGACCGACCATCCGCAAAATTGGGAAAATGCCTTATCCTCCCATGCGGAAAGCGTTCGGTCCATGCTGATGAGTTTAGACTATTCAACGCAGGAAAAGGCGATCGGATATTTGAACACTCCGGCGAACCAGCTATCCGAAGCCTCTGCCTCCATTTTTACCGTTGTCGGCAAAAATATAGACAACGTCCGTCAAGAATACAAATCCGCCCTACAGACTCCGCGCAGCGGACTGTTCAACAATGCGGAGAAATATCAAAAACAAGAACCGGATGACGGATTTGCCCCACAAGACGAATGGTAACAATCACCGATGGCTACGAAAAAGAAAAAGCGAAACCGGCAGAAACTGTCCCGTTTCAAACACTCCCCCCTGATAAACGATCCTGATTTCAATATTGCGGAATGGGCGGAGGAGCACGGTTATACTTATGCGGCAGTCTTCAATGTGTTAAACGGCCGTACGAAAAACAAACGCGGTGAGGCCCGCCAGATTGCCATCGACTTGGGTATGCTGGACGAAAATGACCAATCTGCCGTTTTCGAGGTAAACGGCGTACCTATCGATATTGCCAACTGGGCCAAAGAGCACGGTTATCCCTATGCGGCAGTTCACGGCGTTGTAACCGGCCGTACAAAGAACAAACGCGGCAGAACCCGTGAAATTGCAGAAAAGTTAGGACTGGTCGATAAAGAAAATTCCGATCAGGAAAACAGCAAGCCGCTTCCTGACAACCTAGCCGCATGGGCAAAAAAACACCGTTATCCGTACTATATCGTTTATACGGTTTCCAAAGGAAATTCCAAGCTGACCACACCGATGGCTAAAAAAGTGGCCAAGGAATTGGAAAAATGGCAAAGGGAGCATGATCCTGATAAAAAATCTGATGAAGATTGAATGAGGCGGTTGGAAGTGTTCCAACCGCCTTCTTACATTGTATTAAAAATACCTTGAAAATAATGGCTATTTTAGCTATAATGGACATTATAGACATTAAAGGAATATTTTTTATGCGCACAATGACTTCAACCCATGCAAAAAACAATTTCGGCAGTCTGCTCGATGCCGTCAGACGGGAACCTGTCCTGCTGATGAAAAATGGGAGACCCGCCGCTATGATTGTTTCAGTCGAAGATTTGCAAGATACCCGTTTTGCCGAAATGTTGGCAGAATTTGAAGCAAACACAGATAACACCTGCAAACATTCGGAAAGGAAATAAAATGGGATTTTTTGATTACGAAGTTGCACTGGAAATTCTCGGACAAAGTAAACAGCCTTTGGTTTCTGCAATATCCAATGAACGAAAGAAAGAGAAGCCTAATCAAAAATTGATCGATTTTTTGAAACGAAAAAAAGCGGCCATTGATCATTTGATGGAGGAACTAGATCCTGAAGACGAAGATTTAATCAAACTGATTTTGAACCCTGAAGTAACTGTTCTACGAAAATAGATATGGTCAAGAAATCTACATACCAAGAAATATCTCAAAAGCAAGTCATTGAAATATCGAACGAGTATTTCGATGACCGGAAGGCTTGGATTTCATCACAAGAAATCCCGACAGTCATTTTAGTAGCAGGTCAGCCGGGCGCAGGTAAAAGCCGACTGGCTAAATCTGTACGCTCCTTCCTGAAAAATCAGGGCGGTTATCTCCATATCGATGCGGACAGGATGCGGGAAGAGCTGCCGACAAACGGAATAGCATATCCTTCATCTGTTACGCAAAAGGATGCCGGACGTTTGGTCGCCGCCTTACGGAAACTGGTAGTTTCCGGTCGTATCAACTTTTTGGAAGAAGGCACATTCCGGGATGCGCAAAATGTAGCAGTTTTCACCGATGCACTCAAGAATCATGGTTACAGAGTCGAGCTGCGTGTCGTATCCGCTTCACCGGAAGAAAGCCTGCTGGGAATTTACGAACGGTACGAGAGCCAAATTTCCGGCGGGTCTGAAAATCCCCGTATCTTGGAAGAAAGTTACCACCAGACGGCTTTCGAGGGCTTCTGTAACACGGTCAGAGAAAGGGAGCGTTTCTTTGACCGTGTTCAGGTTGTCAACAGGCAGAATGAAATATTGTACGACTCCCAAAACCCATTGCCCGGTCAAACAGCTTATTCCGCCCTGCTTGAGGGACACGTTTTAGATACAGGCAGGTTAAACAAGTTGAAAGCCGGCTGGAATAATGTTTATGAGATTGCACTCAACCGTAAAGAAACGGATTCCGATTATCTTCTTAAAATCTCCAACAACCGTTCCCGGGTGGCCGGTTTAACCATAGGGGGAACAGATATTTCTGCAGACAATATTGCCAACATAATGGTCCGAGAAGAAAGCAGCCTGCCCGACAGTATGCTGTACCGACTGGAAAACCTGC
>ERZ773197.509-NODE-509-length-30514-cov-13.639909_pt1 | contig 30514 bp, 25 predicted proteins | sample MGYA00580999_ERZ773197 | MGnify/ENA primary metagenome ERZ773197 (study PRJEB29015, sample SAMEA2738166) | human oral metagenome | biome: human oral; feature: human-associated habitat; material: saliva | place: China | collected 2185 ...
CATTTTATTCTTTTTCCATTGGCTTTATTTATAGATTGTGGCACAATGAATATTTGGTAGATTGGTTATTCCAGCCTACTTTTCAAAAAAACGTCCGTACATTCTTAGAAAAAAGTACGGACGTTTTAGGGGAAAAGTACGGACGTTTCAGTAAAAAAGTACGGACGTTTTTTGAAGAAAAAATAATAGTTTCGTAAATACCTGAATACTATCTATTTATGCTTTCAGTAAAAAATACGTTTTTTCTGTGCAATTTTGGTATAAAAAGATGGTATGTGGAGGGTAATTATTGAAATCAAAGCTTTAACGGTCCATATCAAAATACGGCATCTTATTCTCAATTCTTAATTTATTATGCTTTCGGATAGTATATGCAAATAGTATCCAAGGGCGAAAACTTTCACTATGGAATGACATCTTTTGACGTTGATAATAATTAGGAGTATCAATCGTTGTTATTTGCTCTCTTATTCCTCCTAAATAAGTGATACCTGCAGAAATTTGAATATTATCTGTTGGATACCAAGCCATTGATATATTAGCACTCATTGGATTAGAATACTTTGTTATTGAGATTGCAGAATAACTCTTATTTTTCCATTCAGCTTCTACTTGAATTGCCATCTGATCTAAAGCCCACCACGTGAGATTACCATTTAAACCCCATGAAGATAGACGATTGCCTCCTTCATAATGTTCCCAACTCAGTGCTGGTGATAAGTAAGCTTGAACAGAATTACTATTTATACTCAACCCAAAACCAGTGTTCCATCTATTATAACAGCCATTGTTCCTATACGATTGTATAACATAGTTATTCTCTTTTCGCAAAAAACTCTCTATCATATTTGTGGTAATCTTATGCTTTGCGAAAGTCTGTAAGCGTAACCAATCCAATATTTTTATATCATAAGTTAATGCCAAATCATGGGTTTGTATCGGACGCAGATTCATATTACCTTCTACTTTCTGCCATGGATTTACAGATGAAGAGACTGGTGCTAATTGTTGAGGTGATGGGAGAATATTATTGAGTGTATACGACAAGCGTGCGGTTTGTGATTTTGATACTCTAAACCCTATAGCAACAGACATCTTTGGACGCCAATAACTATCACTTCTGCTATCAACTTTCACAAACAATCCCTGCAAACCTACCGATGTCATCAGCATAATTTTTTTCCATACTTTTGAATAAGAAATATATGAATAATTACTAGACTGAGATACATGTGTTAAAACTGATGGAGAAAATACATTATCCCAAAGATTGTCGTGCGTGTACAAAAAATGATTGCCTGCTTCTATCTGTCCATATTTATGACGAACCCCATTATAATCTACATCTAAACCAACCTGATTTCTTATATTGTCGAGCGATAGAAACGTAGGAATCAAATCAGAGATGATATGTTCAGCATATTGTTGCCTGCGATTTGCTTTTGCATGATTAAAATACGAATACACATCTAAACTTGACTTATCTTTAAATGTACGTTCATAGAAAAACGATCCTAACCACCCGATTGATTTATCTTTGGTATGGTCGTCGGCAGTCATCTTGTTAGAAATGTTATTATTTAAATATTCTCCATTATATGTAGCTGACTTATGCATATTACTTATGCGATTACTTATATTCCAAGCAAAATAATTCCGAGCATTTGGCTCATATTTAAATAATAGTTTTAGGTCAAAATCATTTTTTCTAGAAATATTCGATCCTATTAATTGTTTCTGCTGATTATTTTGTTTTTCTAATGTTTCATAATCAATTCTATCTTTTGTTAGATAGTTATAGAAAACACTTCCATAAACGGCAAAATGGCTTCGTCCTATTTCAAAATTAGAACCAACAAAACCTTTTCTTAATGGAATATCATGGCGAGTACGTTCTTCGAAATACACATAGAGAGGACGTTCTTTCCGTAAATGAATGTTAATTATTTTATTAATATCTTGATCTAAATAGCGAGCGCTTACAACATCTTCTACAGTAACAGACTCTATATCTGCGGGTAGAATGGGGTTAATTCCAGAGTTTACCAATCTTCCGTCAATTAAAATCAAAGGAGAACTACCATCTCGAGTTGTTATGCTTTGCGAGATGGGATTTACATTTAGAACAGGTATCTCTGATAAAGCTTTAAACGGATCTTTCTCCTTTCGGGCTTTACTTGAAAGATAAAAGGTTTCACCTGTAGCTGTAACGGTTGGAGTCTTTGTTCCTTTAACTACTACTTCTTGTAGAGCAATTGGACTTTTCTGCATTATGACGTTAATTACTGTGTCGTTTCTTAAGTTCAAATTGCTTTCCCACGGTTGGTAATTGTGTGCTGATAATGATATTTTATATGCTCCTTTTGCAGGAATAGTCAATTCAGTATTAGAAGTATTGAATGTAGAGAAACTTATAACAGAGTCGTTCTGCATAACAACACTTTCAACACGTGGTATTACTTCTTTCTCTTGCCCACCTATTTGAAATTTTATATGAATTTGGCAGTAAGCTTTTGAGCTAACTAAAAGGATAAGGCATGTTAGATACGAAATTAAGATAATTCTTCTCATATTTTAGTTATTTTTATAGACCTTGTTCAATAAGTTCGTTTTTAAAGAGACTATGTGAATGAGTATAAATGTCGAAAATTGGTGATAGATTTGAGCATTTATTTATGCTACCATTTGTTTTAATTAATAATAGATTTCAATAAAACCATCAAAAACCTAGCAAGGGTTAAATAAGGTATGTTAAGGTTCAGATGAACCATTTTTTTATTTTAATTATAACTTAGTATAGTTATAGTGCAAATATAAGAAGAAAACAAATACAAAACAAGGAAAATTTAAAATTTAATACACCAATAGGTGTTTTTATCAAACTTAATTGTACGTTATCAACCAAAGTGCGCAACTGTAAATGTAGTTATTTTCTCTAATATTTCAGTGTGATGGACATTTGGTAGATTGGTTATTTCATCTTACTTTTCAAAAAACGTCCGTACATTCTTAGGAAAAAGTACGGACGTTTTCAGTAAAAAATGCGTTTTTTCTGTGCAATTTTGGTATAAAAAGATGGTATGTGGTGGGTGAGATATAAGGCAAAGTATTTGCCACGTTTGGACGTTAGTTCTTCGTGTGTGCCCACTTCTACAATCTTTTCTTCATCTAATACCACAATCCATTGCATTACGTTGTCTGATAGGTCGCATATCCAAAATTAAAACTTCACAATTCCAGAATCTGTATCTTTATTATCTATGTTTGGTCTACCAGCATTGTATTTGCGTCCAGTTGTAAATTGCCAGCTCACCGAAATACCTATCATATTACTCATTGAGGGGATATGTAAATCTTGTTGGTAACTACGATACTTATTCAGAAGTTCGATTTGTCGTCTTTTACCATAGGATTGAAAAATATTAGTAGCATTAAGTCCAAATACCCAATTTCCTAAATGATATCGTACAGAAGTATTTATATTGGGACTATCTTCGGTAAGTATTTCTCCTTCCAGTTGCTTTTGTCCACTTGAATAACCTGCCATAAAATTCCATCTTCCAATAGTTAAATCAGCTTCTAAGGAAAAATTTAACTTATGCAAGTGGTGAGTAAAATACTTATTGCTATTATGGTAATAGTTATAAGAAAGCATACTGGTTATTGTGAAATTCTCTGGTATAATTTGCCATTGAATGCCAGTCATAGCCCAGGTTTGCAACTGAGTTCCATCATTTGCATAACTATGGCGGAAACAAATTTGTCCATTATTTTTTATTCGTTCTATAGTTTCAATAATAGGCTTATTGCCATATTCTAATCCAAATCTTGTACTTGTGAAAATACGTTTTCCAAACCGCTTGCGTATTGTCGCCCAATTTTTAAGTAAATGAAAGGCTTTAAGTTGAGGATTACCAGTAGTCAAATCCCATACATTAGCTTGTTGTGATACATCACTAAGCATAGCAAGAGAGGGAGTTACGGGGTCTACACTCATATTATATTGTATATCCCATGTTTTTATTGGCAATGTTAGTGAAAGTCTAGGACGTATAATCCACGAAGATGCAATTTTATTAAATTGTTGTGTCTTTATATAGTTTACTCCCATTCCTAAGCTATATCTAAGTTTATTAAGATTTCCTGAAATTTGACTATACAGATATAAGTCATGATTTTGGAGTTTAGTTTCTAACTTTTCCACTCCTATATATTTATTTTTGGTTTGTCCATACAAATAACGTCCTCCTATCTTAAGATACATAGCTTTAATTTTTTGTTCATATCTAATCTCGTTAATTAAGGAATATTTATCTCCTTTCGTATTGTATCCATAAGTACGTTCACCTTGTATAGGATGACTTTCAGAATAATGATATCCATAGTCGGTGGAGATATAAGTTAAATGTGCATTATAACTAAGTGTGGCACCTTGTTTTAACGCTTGAAGATAAAATATGTCTACTTCTGGTGAATGATATTTTTCTGTTGGATTACTAATTGATAAATAAGGTGTACACCCAGATTCTATAACCTGTTGCGCAGAAGTACGTTTAGGACTATCATAAAATATATTAGAAATTGCTACATTAAATATATGCTTCTCTGGTAGTGTATGATTAAAATATATTGTAGCTTTATTATTAAGGTAATATAAAGGTTTATCCAATCCAATTCTTTTAATAGTGATATCTTCTGTATTATTAATTTTATAATGATCATACTGAGAAACGCTCCTACGTTGAATATGTGTATAACTATTCTCCAATGTTAATCCTATTTCTGAAAGTTTGTGGTTGTATCGTATAAAAGCAAAGTTTTCACCAGCAGGAGTTGTTACTGAATTTACAAAATTGAAACCACCTTGAACTCCTGATTCAGGTTGGGTTACAAGGATTTTAATAACGGCACCATATTTTTCAGCAGAAAATTCTGCTCCTGGAGCATCAATATATTCTACTTTTTTTATAAGATTCGTTCGAAGAGTAAGAAGTTCTTCTACAGAGGCTTTTTTACCATTTATCAATACGAGTACTTCATCTCCTGTAACCGTTTGTATCTTTCGAGCATTTTGTTCTACTTTTATATCTGGAAGCATTAGTTTACGCAAAAAATCATATCCAGTTGTAGATTGTGTTTGTGCGAGCCTCGATGGAAAAATTGTATATCCATCTGCCATTACTTTGCCATTGCTATTTACAACTACTTCATCTAGAATTTTTGTTCCCTCTTTCATAGTAAGCGTACCAAGGTTCATATCACGTTCGGATAGGCTAATTTTCATTATTATAGACTGGTAACCTATATATAAAGCATGTAGTTCATAGACTTCTTTAAGCTGTAATTTATCAACATGAAAAACAAATTCTCCATTTTTATCTGTTTGCGAAGATAGAACTATTTTCTTTTCATTATTATAAAGGCAGACTGTAGCAAACTCTATTGGAGTTTGAGAGGAATTGGCTTCAATAATTCTACCTTTTAGAGTTTGTGCATTACTAGGAATACTTAAAAGGAGTAATAATATAAAAGGTATGTAAAATGAAATCTTGTTTTTCATAACTATTTATTTTTCTATCATTAGTTATTTACACGTTTGCAAAATAGCAACATATTAAATTCTAGTGATTTTTTAAGTTTCTTTTTATTCTTAACCTTTTAGGGACTATTTTGTCTTTATTGGTCGGAAATAAATTGTTTAACTGTTAATGTATTCTTTTATTCTAATGTGATTGTCGGTTTACAAGAGTTTCTTCGTTGTTTAATATAAAAGAAAAGCTCTATCATTCCATTACGCTGCAAATGTAAAAGAAAAAACGTTACGTCCAAATTTATTCAAAATATTTTCCATTTTATCTTTCTTTTGCCCTTATTCTCTCTTGTTTTCTTATATTAAAAGTGAGAAATGCTGGTTATGTTCAAAATAATAATAAGAAATTTAAAAATATTAATTACATTTCTCTTCATTTCTTATTAATATTCATCTGTGTTTTAATGAAAAAATTTTTAGTGGGTAATTCTGTTTTTGGTAATATTGTGAAGGAAGTGCTAAACAACATAAGAATAAGAGATAGGAAAGATATTGAGGTTGTAGATGATGCGAATTACACCGTAGGCAAGAAATGTAAATTTCCGCTGCATTTTATTCTTTTTCCATTGGCTTTATTTATAGATTGTGGCACAATGAATATTTGGTAGATTGGTTATTCCAGCCTACTTTTCAAAAAAACGTCCGTACATTCTTAGAAAAAAGTACGGACGTTTTTTCGAGGCATTTCGCTGTTTTTGTATATCGCTAATTACCAACCACTTACAAATGATAGAAAAACGGTTAAAAACAGTCTAAAATATAAGAGGAAGAGGATGAAAAAAGCCATATAGCTATAGTGGTTTCAAAGTTAAAACACTTATTTTGCTTTGTGCCACTATAGCTGTACGGCTCCGTACAAGAGATATTGTTGTATATTTTATTTTACAAGCACTTTTTTTCCATTTACAACATATACGCCTAAGGAACTTTTATCATGCTGTGAAGCCTCGCTGATAAATCTCAATTTATCAATAGTCATCATCTTCAGACTCATCGCTCCATTTTCATTAAATTAGGTATTTCCCACTTAATACTTCCCGAAGTAAGTACTTGGTCTGGCTTTTCAGTAGAACTACATTCTACACCAAGTGCACTATAAGTTGCTACAGGATCGTTGTAAAGGTTGGTAAGAAAACTAATGGCTTTTTCGCGTGTCATTTTTTGCTGCGGACGTGCAAATGTATAAATTTGTTCGTAATTTCTACCTTTTCTAATCCCTATTGCTTGCCAACTTGCGCCTTCTAATTCAATTTTCATAATCAATCCAGGTAATCCCATAAAACAATAAGGACCAGCATCGTATGGAAGTTCTTCAGAAAACCATGCAACTACGTTTTTACCACGATAGGTTGTTGTTGCTTTTGAGCAAACATAACCTAAAATTTTTTGTTTTTCATCTTCGAAGAAACTCCATTGTAATTCATTGGCTGGTTGGATAAACGATATAATTAGATTGTCGAAAGGCACTCGATAACCTATTTCTACTGTCTTTGCTTGTATATTTGTCCAAACTTCGTATGGAATAGTAGGGTTAGAATAGAGCGGTACTCCTTTTGCACCTTTAGCAATGAGTGATGTTGCTACAGAATCATTTTGATAGAGTGCTTCGTTACGTGAATAGATATGGTTGCGCCCAATTAATAAAGTTCGTTGTTCTGTATGTGGCTGCGAATTGTTAGCATAAGTCCATGTGAATTGGTAACGCACTTCTAAGAGTACTCTATCAAGCGGTTTTTTATTTTTCATGTTTAATTCCGTAAACGAAGGAGAATTGCCAAACACAAATGCTTGTGAGAAGGAGGTTTCTGACAAACCAATTAGGAAAAGAAATAGAATTCCTCTACGTGCAAGGTTTTTAAAAGAAGGTTTCATATTATCTAATAAGTTTATAGGTTGAACTTTAATGAAAGAATCATACTGCGTGGCACAAGATAGAATGTGTTGCGCTGCTGCTCTTGTGCATTAACCGAAACTATATTCAGTTGTTGTGCGTTGAACAGATTACGAAGGTTTAAACTCCATTCAACTAATTTTGTCTTATAATACAATTTCGCATTTGCGAGAAAAGTATGTGTATGGTCTTGCTGCGAATATAAGGTGTTGCAGGAAATACTCCATTTTCTGAACGTTGCCATTATCTTCCCTATTAACATTGCACGAGTTGTAACAATGTTGGTATTTTTATTGGTGGGTTCTGACATACAGCTTCGGTTGATAAACATCTGAATTTCGGTGAGCAAACCTTTTACAGGCGTAATACCTCCTTTCAGAGAAAAACTGCTTTCATTGATCTGAAAGGGATAACTAATATCATTTAGCATTTGTGAAGAAGAAAACCGTGTATGACTTACTTTCAAACCCACGTTTGTTTTCTTCCAATAAAAAGCTTTCGATAACTCGCCACTTAAACTCAATGAATGGGTATTAAAATTCAGTGGAATAAGATAAAGTGCTATGTGGTTATCCTTTACCACTTTATTTGTCATCATATCGCTGTTCAGATAATTATAGTTTATGCGTAAATTACCAAAGAGTAATTTGAAAGCGTTGGCATAATTGATTTTTGCTGAAAGATAATGATTATTTGTTGAAGTTATATCGTTTATATTTGCACGAGTCTGCTCGTAGCTGTTACGGATAATAAAAGCTTGCAAAAAATCTTCTGGTTTATTGTCGTGAACCTCTCTAGACCATTGTAATTGCAGCGAAATATGAGATAACAAAGAGCGTTCTATCGTTAAATTCGGAAGGATATGTAGTGAATGTTTTTTGGGGGTGATATAAGGAGAGTATACGGAGATATGTGAATAAACTAACGGAATATATCCATAGATTCGAAAATGAGCCATAACCGACTGAAACGATAAACCAAATCCAGCTTTCGCACGGTTATAATGCATATCGTCACTTAAAGCAAAACTACTTTCTGGAGAAAATAAACCTGAAGAATACAATGCAGTAGATAGCATATTTTTATCAGCAATGCCAAACCAATAAGGGTCGAATGTACAATTGCCAAGTCTGATTGTAGAAAGCATCTCTTGTCGCAGTTCTGCGTAATAGAATTTTTGCTTTACTTCTTGCCGTGCTGTGGGCTGTGGCAAAGAGTTGATTCTCGCTTCTTGTGCTAAAAAGAGCAGTTCACGACTATTGGTAAATTGTAAGTTGAACTGCGTATCCAGTCCATTTACTTCGTTCCATTTGTATATTAACCTTAATTTATTATCAAGTGCAAATTCTCTTTGGTTGAGACTTTCGTTAAGTTGTGTAGTTTGTATAAGTTGTTGTACGAATGGCAACTCTCTATTACAAGTTCCAACCAATTTGTTCATAAAAAAATATCGCGATTTATTTTGTTCGTATTTAAGAAGGAAATCTATATTTCGGTAATTATTTCCAAATTCAAAACTTCGTTTATGCGTTTTTTCTTGTTGGTTAATATGATAAGTATATTCCATACTTGCGCACCCCTCGGTATTTTCGTTCATTGCTATTATTGCATAATTCCATTTGGAATCAGGAGTTTTATTGTATAGTCCGTTTATTGACAACGCCTCACTCTTATTTGTCATATAATCATTCTTGTTGAGCATACCACTTTGTGGTGTGGGAGAAGAAAGTAAATTACTGGATAGCGAGGTTAAAGGCACGGCATAAATATCTCTTAATTGTTCGCCGCTATTATTTGCCGAAGTAGTAACAAAAATTTGATGTTTGGCATTAAATAAACCTCCATATAATCGTGCGGTATAAGCTAAATTATCTTTGTTGCCTTCTCTATAACCACCACCAACTTCCATTTTTCCAGTCAAAGTGTTTTTTGAATTTGGAGAAAGTTTCACATTAAGTGCTACATCATCTGTAATACGGCTACCCTGCAAAGCACGTATGGGCTGATGGTGTTGCATTATGTCTACTGCAATAATATCTTTTGGGTCTATACGTTCAAGTGCTATAGAATATTTTCCCTCAAAAAGATTGCCCCCTTCTATCTGAAATTCTGTAATTTCCCTACCATTATATAATACTCTTCCTGCATCGTTTATGGTAATTCCTGGTAAACGTTCTAAGGTTTCTCGGAGCTTTCTGTCATTTTTATCTCTAAAATGAGAAAGATGATAAGTCAGCGTATCGCCTTTGGCATTTATAATTGTCGGTTTTACATATACTTCCTCTAATTCTATGCTTTGCGATTCTGCAACAAAGTCTAAAGTTTGAGAAATATTGGCTATTTCCTTTCGAATGGGTTTGATATTGAAGTTGGAAATATATAAAACAATTTGCGGACTGCTATTTGAAAGTGTAAAAGCATAGTGTCCTTGTTCATCGGTTCTTGTATTGGCAACAATACGTTCTCCTTTTTCTGATGGAATTTTAGCTATAATAATAGCACTTTCAACAGGACTTCCATTATGTAATTTTACGCTACCTATAAATTTAACTTGTGCATCACAGATGGTACACAAGCACAAATAAAGCAATATGATAGTAATGAATTTCATCAATTAGCGAAGTTACAATTGTTTATAAGTTAATGTAGGAAACTCTATATTAAAAAATAGAGAAATACACTATGGACTAAAGTTGTTGCAAATGTAAAAGAAAAAAACGTTACGTCCAAATTTATTGCAAAATATTTTCCATTTTATCTTTCTTTTGTCATCATTCTCTCTTGTTTTCTTATATTAAAAGTGTCAAATGCTGGTTATGTTCAAAATAATAATAAGAAATTTAAAAATATTAATTACATTTCTCTTCATTTCTTATTAATATTCATCTGTGTTTTAATGAAAAAAGCCATATAGCTATAGTGGTTTCAAAGTTAAAACACTTATTTTGCTTTGTGCCACTATAGCTGTACGGCTCCGTACAAGAGATATTGTTGTATATTTTATTTTACAAGCACTTTTTTTCCATTTACAACATATACGCCTTTGGGTAAATGAGATGTTTCGGCTTTGTTACTTATTTTTTGTCCATAGAGCGTATAAACGCCCGATGTGTTTTTATGTGTATTGTTTTCTACATTTGTTATGCCGGTTACAACTTTAACAAATTTGTATAGTTGCACTGGTTTCTGTGTGGTTGTGGTGTAAGTAGCAAAACGTGCCATTTGTGTGTTATAGAATATGGAACGGTTGTCGGATAAGTTCGACTTTATTTCGGCATTTCCATCGTTAGAGAAAGTAATGGTCCACGATGCCGATTTGTTTGTTACGCCTTCTAACACATTCTTTTTTGTTTTACTTATAAGGTAAACCTTTCCAGCAACATCGTATAATGCGTATGCGCCATCTGTTCCGCTTATGGTTATTTGGTGCGGGGTGTTGTTTCCATCAACTGCAGTTGTTATGGTAGAGTTGTTTATTTCTACATTTGCAGGCGCATAAAAGCTTGATGTTTTCGTTCCATCAGCCTTGCTTAGTGCTGTTTTTGCTTGTTCGCATACAATAATATATTGTGTTTCGGGCTGTAGTTCGCTACTTTTGGTTATTTTTTTAAACACATATTTATCGGTAGAATTTTCTGGATTAACAGGTTCTGTTGGATTTTCGCCATTATGTCCTGGATAAACGCCTCCTATATCGGTAGGGTTTGCAGGGTTCGGGCTAACGTAATGGTCGTAGCTAAACTTATCGTTTACCTTGTTTCCCCAAACATATTCTTCTAATCCGGGATAGTCTACATAAGGGTTACGGTTTCCCTGAACTTTATAAACAGCTTCGTTGCGTAGAATTTCTTTTTGGCTCACGGGGTCTTCTTTTGCCCAACGCAACAGCATATCCATTTGCCACTTTACGTATGGCTTATATTCGTCGCCGCTCATTACAGGTGATTTCCAATTGGCAATGGCAGCTTCGTAAGCTGTAGCCATATAGAAGTATATACGTGCAAAGTCGCCTTTATATTCGTCTGCAGGTTCGAACACTGTTCCTGTATAACCAGCGGTGGTACATTTTCCTTTCTTTGCAAAGTTGCCTTGTCCCTTAAACATTTCACCATTGTTTTCGCCATAAGGTAAATTACCTCGCACGCTATTTACATACGTGTCTGACGGAACCACATGGAAAGCATCGTTGTGCATTGGAGTTTGCTTGTTAAACCAGCTCTTTGGTACGGAATGTTCACGATTATAACCATCGCCTTCACGACCAGAAGGGTGCCCCTGCGAAGAGCTACCAATTTCGTAGCTTGTTACTTTAGAATACATATCCCACAATTTGCCATCTGGACGCTTATCTGTTGTTTTGTAAGTTTGCCACAATCCGTTATAATCAGTAGTGTGCAGTTTTCCCACTATATGATACAATTTTGTTTTTAAAGTTTTACCAGAGAATCCATCTGCGCCTTTATAGTACGTTCCTGTACCATTAGGACCTTGTGCGTATACAGCTAAAGCAACGCTTAGAGCTACTAAAAGCAGCACTTGTTTTAGTTTAAACATAATTTTTCTTGTATTTATTCTTCAGTTTGAGTTATATCGTATCTATAAAATATTAATGTGCTTTAAGAGGCTAATACAGAAGTAACATTCCCGCTACTGCAGCATAACAAATCATTCTAATTGGATTTATCTTTAACCACATAGTTCCAATAAAAGTTGCAATAAACAAACCTATACTAATAGAAAATTGCCACACATTTATACTTGGCAGCGAGAAGTTTTCGGCATTGCAAAGCAACAAAGTAGCAGCAGCCAACAAGCCAACCACTACTGGGCGTAATCCCATAAATATAGATTGAACAGCAGGTGTCTTCATATATTTAAGAAACATCTTGCTGATAAGTAGCATCAAAATAAGCGAAGGTAACACTAAAGCAAACGTGGCGGTAATGCTACCAAATATAGCCATTGTGTTGGATAGTCCCATATTGTGCACAGCAGCGTAGCCACAATATGTAGCCGAGTTAATGCCAATAGGGCCAGGTGTCATTTGCGATATAGCCACAATGTTGGTAAATTCGGCAGACGACAACCAATGATGATGCATTACAGTTTCTGTTTGAATAAGCGAAAGCATTCCATAACCTCCACCAAATCCAAATAATCCTATAATAAAGAATGTATAAAAGAGTTGCAGAAATATTATCATCGCTATTCAGTTGGAACAATAAATTTACCATATAAATAGCCACCAATAGCGGCTGCAATAAGCACATATATAGGGTTCACGCCTAAATAAGCAATAAGCAAAGCTGTGAGAATTGGTATCCAACAGTTAGCGAGAGTTATCTTAGCACTCTTCGCAAGGCTAAACGTTGGCACAGCTATTAATGCAACAACTGCTGGACGAATGCCACGAAACATTGCCGCTACCCAAGCTATGTCCATAAAATGATGAAAGAACATAGCAATAAGAAGTATTATAAGGAAAGAAGGAAGTGCTGTACCCAAACTGGTGCACAATGCACCAGGAGTCTTTCGGATTTTGTATCCAACGAAGGTACTTATATTAATAGCAAATACACCTGGACAGCTTTGAGCAACCGCTATAAGGTCTACAAAGTCTTCTTTACTTATCCATTTTTGCTTATCTACAACTTCACTCTCTATAATAGAAATCATAGCATAGCCTCCGCCAAGTGTAAAGGCTCCTATTTTAAAGAATGTTTTAAAGGCATTCCAATAAATGGCAAGCCCATTCTCTTCTTTTTCAGAAGAAGATAGGCTTGCATTGTTAAGTTCTTTGTTTTTGTTGTCTAACATTTATTATTCTTATCGTTCGATTCTCACTCGTCGAAAAGTGCGTTTTCACGCTTTAGCAATACACTAAATAAAATTAGTATTCGCTCTTCCGACTTAATGAAGATGTTCTTCTACCCATTTGCGAGCATTCACAAATGCTTCTATCCATGGAGTAACCTCGTCGTTACGATGTTCCATAGGATACCAACCTTGTTGCCATGGAAAGATTGAACGCTCTAAATGAGGCATCATTGCAAGGTGTCTACCATCGTTTGAGCAAATACCTGCCACATTATAATTAGAGCCATTCGGATTACCAGGATATTGTGCATAGTTGTATTTTGCCACAATATTATAACGGTCTTCAGGCTCTGGAAGCATAAACTTACCTTCTCCGTGTGCCACCCAAATACCAAGTTTATTACCGCTAAGCGAGCCAAACATTACACTCTTATTCTCTGGAATGTTCAGTCCTAAATAAGCACTCTCAAACTTATGACTATCATTATGCACCAGTTGTGCTCGATGCTTATGCTCTGGATTAATTAAGTTCAGTTCTACCATAAGCTGACAGCCATTACAAATACCAAGTGAGAGTGTATCTTTACGGGCATAGAACTTGTCGAGAGCTTGTTTTGCCTTTGGATTATAGAGGAAAGCTCCCGCCCAACCTTTAGCAGAACCGAGTACATCTGAATTAGAGAAACCACCACAGAACACTATCATATTTACCTCTTCAAGTGTTTCGCGCCCAGAGATAAGGTCGGTCATTGTAACATCTTTCACCTCGAAGCCTGCGAGATAAAGACTATATGCCATTTCACGGTCGCCGTTTGTTCCTTTCTCACGAATAATTGCAGCCTTTGGAGTTTGATGTGTTATAAGTGCATTATCTTTCCAACGGTTTGGATTTAAGCCATACTGTTGCAACGTACCAGTAAAGTCTGCATTGAATTTCATTTCAATAGGCTGTACCTTATAGTTGTTGTGGCGTTTCTCTGCTAATTCGTTTGCTGTTTGTTTACGGTCTAACAAATAAGATGTTTCATACCATTTCTCACGTAAAGCATCAATATCAAATTCGTGTTTCCAACTTCCGTCAGTAATGGTTAGCATTCTATTCTTAGTATTTGGATTACCAATACGTGCGAAACCAATACAATTATCTTCTAAGAATGCCTTTACCTCATCGTTGTGTTCATCGCCAACTTGAATAATGACACCTGGATTTTCTGCAAATAACTTACGCACAATGTCGTCGCCTTGCATATCGTGCAAATTAATATTCAATCCGCCTTCAGGATTTGCAAAGGTCATCTCGAGCAGTGTTGTAATCATACCACCAGCCGAAATATCATGTCCAGCAAGTATCCAACCACGTTGAATCATCTCTTGAATAGCATCGAAACAATCGCAGAAGTAGCGTGGTTCTTTTACAGTAGGAACGTCAGAGCCAACCTTTCCTAAACTTTGTGCAAAGGCAGAGCCACCCAAACGCTGTTCATCGAAACTGAAGTCGATATGGTATAAGCGTGTTTTCTTGTTATTTACTAACACTGGCGAAACCACCTTACGCACGTTGCTCACCTCTGCTCCACTTGAAACGATAACTGTTCCTGGCGAAACAATCTTCTCACCGTTAGGATATTGTTGTGTGAGCGATAGCGAATCTTTACCCGTTGGCACATTAACACCAATGGCACAACAGAAGTCTGACAATGCTTTCACTGCACTATAAAGGCGTGCATCTTCTCCTTTTTGTGCACGACAAGGCCACATCCAGTTTGCAGAAAGACTAATACTATCCATTCCTTCAGCAAGCGGAGCCCATACTATATTGGTTAAGGCTTCTGCTACAGATAGTACCGACCCTGCTTCTGGCGATGCCAATCCTGCCTGTGGGGCGTGTCCAATGGCTGTTGCTATACCTTTATAGCCACGATAGTCGAGAGCTACTACTCCACAATCGGATAGTGGCAATTGCACTTGTCCTTGACATTGCTGGCGTGCTATGCGTCCTGTAACTGAGCGGTCTACCTTATTTGTTAGCCAATCTTTACAAGCAACGGCTTCTAATTGTAGCACACGTGCAACGTAATCGTCTATCTTTTCTATATTGTAAGTAACGTCAGCGTACTTGCGCTCTACTGTTTCGTCTTTCATTATAGTTTTTGGCGAATGTCCGAACATCTGCGCAACATCAAGATCAAATGGTTTCACACCATCTTTCTGAACAAACGAGAAGTGTGCATCGCCTGTAGTTTCGCCTACTACATACATCGGGGCGCGTTCGCGTTCAGCTATACGACGAACGTGGTCTATATGTTTTTCGTCTATCAGCAAGCCCATACGTTCTTGCGATTCGTTTGCTATAATTTCCTTTGCGCTTAATGTTTTATCGCCAATAGGCAATTTATCCATTTCTATTTTGCCTCCGCAGTCTTCCACTAATTCGCTCAAACAGTTCAAATGTCCTGCCGAACCGTGGTCGTGAATAGAAACAACCGGATTTTCGTTTTCTTCTACCAATGCACGAACAAGATTATAAGCTCGCTTCTGCATTTCTGGATTGGCACGCTGAATTGCATTCAATTCTATTCCGTTTGAATATCTACCTGTATCTACCGATGAAACAGAGCCTCCACCAAGTCCTATGCGATAGTTATCGCCACCCACCACAACTACTTTATTTCCTGGCTGTGGTTCTTTCTTTAAACAGTCGCGTTTTGTTCCGTAGCCTACTCCTCCAGCAAGCATTACAACTTTATCGTAAGCATATTTTTCACCATTTTCTTGATGTTCGAAAGTCAAAACAGAACCAGCAATCAATGGTTGGCCAAACTTATTACCAAAATCGCTTGCTCCATTAGAAGCTTTTGTAAGTATTTGTTGAGGTGTTTGATACAGCCATTTGCGCACTGGCAGAATGTCTTCCCAATCGCGTAAAGCTGGTGTCTTTCCATTTTCGTCTTTCAATCGTGGGTATGCCGTCATATAAACTGCAGTTCCAGCAATTGGCCAAGAACCTACGCCACCACCCATACGGTCGCGAATTTCGCCACCCGTACCCGTTGCAGCGCCATTAAAAGGCTCTACTGTGGTGGGGAAATTGTGAGTTTCGGCTTTTAACGAGATTACACTCTCTATGTTTTTTATCCTAAAATAGTCTGATGTGCTTTGGTTCTCTGGAGCAAATTGTTCTATTTCTGGACCTTCGGCAAAAGCTACATTATCTTTATATGCAGACAAAATTTTGCCCGGATTTTCTTTTGTAGTCTTCTTTATAAGGTTGAAAAGGCTGCTTTCCATTTTCTTACCATCTATAACAAACTCTCCTCCGAATATTTTATGACGGCAGTGTTCGGAGTTGATTTGTGCAAAACCAAACACTTCTGAATCGGTTAATGGACGGTTGTTTTGCTTCTCTACCTCATGTAAATATTCTATTTCTTCTGGCGACAGTGCCAATCCCTCTTCTTCGTTAAACTTTTCTAAGTTATCAATAAATTTTATGTCGGCTGGCTGAATGTCTACAGTAAAAATGTCTTGATTTAATCCATCGTAGTTTCTGAATATCATTCTATCTGGATTTGCCTCCATAGACTGTGCTGGGAAGTATTCTTCTATACGCGAAATGCCGTTGATACCCATGTTCTGAGTTATTTCAACGGCATTCGTACTCCATGGGGTTATCATTTCGCGACGTGGCCCAAGATAGTAACCCGACAGTTGCTTGTCGTTTATTAACTTTGCATTGCCGTAAAGCCAACTCAACTTTTCAATCTCTTCCTTTGTTGGATTATGGTCGATTTCAGTAGCAATTACTGTATCGTAAGAAGCCAAGAAAAATAGAATCATATTCGTTTTATGTAATTAGGTGTGTATCATAGAGGTGCTAAATATAATTAGTATACCTCTTATTTATAAGATTTTCTTTTGCAAAGATACACTTTAATCGAAGAAAGAACAAGAAAAAACTTCCTTTTTTAGGATAGTTAGCAAATTTAGTTACTGTATTTATTTGGTCTAAAAAAACTAATGCAAAGCCAAAACGACTATTAAACCAAAATTGGTCATTAGACTACAATATATATAGTTCTTATCACTATGGTATTGTTTCCTAACATCTTTTATTTTCTTATCGGTATCTTGTCTGTCTTTGTAACTTTACATAATCCGCTACGCCTGCATTGCAGCAACAGGCAATCTGCTCGATAATAAAACAAAATTTGTTTAGGTTCTAATGAGTGATTTGGGGTAAACTGTAGCACCTTCATACCTTTTCAGCTACAACTTCGGTTACCTCTTGTTTTATGGTTGCAGTTTGTTTTTCTTTCTATCTTGCTACTGTTTGCTATGCCTTCGTTATAGGGTTAAATAACAGCACAGTTGGAAATATGCTAGTAAATTATAAATAGTGCTTACTGCCTAACCAGCAAGTAATTAAAATTTTTTCTTATGGTGATAAAAAAATGTAGAATACAGTTACCTTTGTTTTAGATATCTGAAACGATCGTCTTAGATATCTGTAACGATCGTCTTAGATATCTGTAAGTTGCAAATTAGATATCATAAAAAACTACAACCTTTATGAGGCTATATTGTAACACCTAAAAAATATTTCTTTTGTTGAACTGTATGAATTCTCTTATTATGTTATGTTGCTATTTAAGTATTATTGTAAAATCCCAACCAACAATGTATAACGCCGAATTTAGCCATACTGCAAAGTTCGGCTATTGTTGTGTTGCAAACCCAAATATCAAATTAAGCAAAGCCACAACATTTATTAAATATGTATGTACGAAGAATAAGAAAATTCTATAACCGATATATAAAACAAATACGGAAACTCTCAACGAGCTTCCGTATTTATGTTGTTTAACTAAATTGTTATAGTCTATGAATAGAGAAAATCTCACGATTTCCTGATACCCTTTATTACAACCTGTTAAACTTTTACCTTTAAAAAATAACTAAAAACCTAAATCTATTACTACTAACCTAAACAATCTATTAACCTTTTGACAATGCAAAGGTACGCATAAATTAAACTTCCTGCAAATATTTCAAAGAATGTTTTGCCTAAAAAAGATAAATATTGATATAAATCAACGAAATTACACAAAGAGGTTCTTATATTGCACAAAAATTGTATATTCTTGCTACATAAAGCCTTAACTAATTTGATGCCACTTTGATGGTTTTACAGAAATATTCATTGTTCGTTCTCCAAATGCCGTTCTTATTATCTTATATTTATGTATTTAATATTTCACTCTACATTTTTTTATACCAAGCAAAACCAGTCCAAATAATATTTCGTATATTTGCAACTGTTATTTACTTATTGTTGTCCATCAACATATAGATATAAAAACCAACCATAGACATACAACAAGAGATGAAGAAATTTATTCTTTTATCGTTATTAGCTATCTGTTATAACATCTTACCAGCTTTAGCACAATATGAATATTCGCCTCAATGTAAAATGAATTTTGGCAAGGGAGAAGTATATTCCATAGAAGTGGGAGGCAACGAAAAGGAAAATAACGATACTATATTGGGCAATTCTGTTGCTATTATATTGCTGAAGAATGGTAAAGAGATATCACGTTTTAACACATTTACCATAGACGATAACTGTCCAGCCGATGGCTTCCGCGATATAAAAGTTAAAGGACATTACTTTACAGTAGAAGATTCGTACTGTGCAGGGTTCTATTTCGTATTAACTTACACTACATTCCGATACGACACAAAAAGAAAAGAGTTTGTATTGCATCGCTATGGTGAAAGCTATGTGTACAGAGGAGATCCTGAAAAGGATATACCCGACAACTCATACTTAGTGAAAGAGTATATTCCTTTCAGTAAAATAACAACCGAACTGTTGCTGGAGCTAAGAAATAATTTCAAGTAATCGAAAGAGTCATATACAAATATAATAAATCGTTCAAATGGATATATTATATATAAATAAGGAGAAAATACTCCGTAACTTCGAAGAATTGAGCAACGTATGGGATACTTCGACAAATATATCTCTACACCTGGACATTCAAATACCCGACTTTGAACTTATCGTTACTGAGTTGCTGAAGAAGCCATTAAACGACTTAGCCTATAGCATTCTGGCAGAAATTGCAGAAAAGAACGGTTTAGACGAAAGATTGATGCGCTTGATTTATGAGCAAGGAGACAAGGCTTGCAAAGTTGCAATCTGTCTTCGGACCGACTTGCCAATAGATTTGAAAGTAAAATGTGCACACTCTGACGATGCAGACATTAGAGAACATTACGTCAATATACCATAATTTGTATTAAACTAAAGAGACGATGAAAGTATCTAAACAAGAACTTGAAGCTGTAACAGCACTATCGCCAGAGAAACGTTACAACTACTTTGTAAAACGAATATGCGATTGGGAACAAGTATGGACGCTTTATGAAGACGATTATATCGTGCTGAACGAAGCAAAGAACGGCAAGTTCTATATACTATTGTTTCCGTTTAAAGACTTTGCTGAACACTATGCAACAAACACAAGGGGAATGAAAGGTGTTTCGTATAAAAGTTTTGAGATTAACGAATTTCTAGAAACAATTATAAAAAAGCTACAAGCAAACAACGTTAGTAATGCTTTGGTGTTTCCAGTTGCCAACGGTTATGGACAGAATGTATCTATGACAGATATGGTTAAAGATATTCAAAGCGAATTAGAGAACTATAAATAAAAATATGAAGCAAAGCATTATTAAGAAATTGAGCGCCTTCTTTAAAGAGAATCCAACTCTATTGGGCGTTGCCGCTACCAACGAAGAAATTGAAAATGCCGAAAAAGAACTTCACTTAACAATAGATAACGACTATAAAGAGTTTATCTTGAATTTCGGAGGTGCGTATGCAGGCATAGCTATTTATGCTTTTAAGAACGGAACATCAATAGGGAAAGAAACTATTATTGACCTAACGATGAATGCGCGGAATCTTTTTAATACGGCAAATCTATTCCCCGAAATAAATAATTGTCTTGTTTTCTCTGATGATGGAGCAGGTAATCCAATAGCAATAGCGCCGAATGGCGAGGTTATACTCTTTGACTACGACACTGAAGAAAAGCAAACGCTTGCCAATGGCTTTGAAAAACTTATTGAAGATAACTTTATCAACTGTTAGAACAAGCCTCAACAAAGAAGCAAAACTATGAGCGGAAACAGGGAAAGATGAGGTAAGAACAAATAAAACGACAATAAAAAAAGTCTTCAAATATTGCATATTGCACATTTGAAGACTTTTCTATTGATAGATTTTTCTCAATCTTAATGCAGCAAATAATAAGTTACTTCACCAACCGTTTTACCCGCATAGTAAATTACATAGCAACACAATGCAACAATGGTATAGCGTTTCATCAATCGCCTATATAATTTAAATGTGAGATAGATTTGCAGGAGATTTTGAAATTCTATCTATTGTTAAACCAAATTAATTCTATTTCTCAGCAGACTCTGGAGCCTTACCGATAAGGTCCATAAACTGGTCGAGCTTAGGAGTAATTATAATTTGTGTGCGACGATTACGTTGCTTTCCAAGTTCTGTATCGTTGGTTGCAATAGGATTAAACTCACCACGACCACCTGCAGTTAAACGTTTTGGGTCTACACCGAAATGATTTTGCAAGTATTGTGCTACTGATGATGCGCGCAAACAAGAGAGATCCCAATTGTTACGAATATTCTTCATCTGTGCACTTTGTGTGTTTACAGGTACATTATCGGTGTTACCTTCTATCAAAACATCATAATCTCTGTAATCGGTAATAATCTTTGCTATCTTGCTAAGTGTTTGTTCTGCTCTATCGTTTACTTCGTACGAACCACTCTTATAAAGCATATTGTCTGCCAAAGATATATAGACTACACCTTTCAACACTTGAACATCAACTTCTTTAAGTTCTTCTTTGCTAAGGCTCCGAGTAAGATTGTTGGTAAGAACAAGATTAAGAGAGTCGCTCTTCGTTTTTACTTCCACAAGATGTCTGATATATTGGTTACTCTCATTTATTTGATCTACCAACTTAGATATATTGATATTGTTTGAATTTGCATTATTCAAACTCTTATCAAGACTACCTTGCAATGCTGCAGCACTAGCCTTTGCCTGTGCCAATTGGTCTTCTAAACTTCTAATTCTAGCATTATTTGCTGCAATTGTTTCCTTTGCATTCTGATATTCACTCGTTAATCGTTGATTTTCTGATTGGCAGTTTTGCAAATCTTTCTTGCTAGCACAGCCTGTCATTAACAGTGCGCCTGCACACAAGGTTAATACTAAAATGGTCTTTTTCATATTACTAATAGTTTTTTATTTATACTTTTAAAAAATCAACTTGCTACATTCAGCAAGCGCAGACACATTATGCCTGCTTATTGTACAAAGATATTCATTTTGTTGCAGATAGCTATAGAAGTAAGAAAGCTTTAGCTTATTTTAAGCGAGTTTAAGCATTTTCAAAGTAAAAACACTTATTTTCGTCATTCTATTGGTTCTACCTTAGGTGTTTTAATATCAGACGATGTTGTGCTATTATCGTTTGATTCTTCTTTTGTTGAAGGTGGTGGCGTAGCTGAAACATTAATTGGATCGGGTTCTGGAATACCTTTTACATTGCTATTAGCATCTTCTGTCTCAACATAATCTACCTTCTTATTTTCTTTTACTTCTACTTCTTTCGCTTCTTCTTTTGTTAATACTGGTATCTTCGATGTGGTATCTACGCCTATTACTGTTCCCGCCATATCTACTTCATACTTGCGTGGTGGTGCCATTGTACGTGTAGCCATAAGCACTGAAAGCAATATTGAGCCAAAGAAAAGTACTCCAGCACAAATTGCAACAATTTTAGTGTATGTTGGTTTCTTATCTTCTTGTGAGTTCATAAGTGCATTGTAGAATAACGAACGTATGCAAAAGCAATGTTACTTCTATTGTACAAAAGTACCTAAAATATCTAATAATACCAAAGGAATATACTAAATGCTACTATTTCTTCTTATTTATCTGGCGATCGGATACAGCATCACTCGCATTATTGAGTGTCGTTCCTAGTTTATTTCCAAATCTTTTACCAGCATCGCTTATCTTTTTTAGAAACTTTTTTCCATTCTTTTCAGCTTTACCAGCTATTCGTCCAATAGCTTCAGACTCTCGCTCCATAAATAGCTCCATTCCATCTCCAATGGTACTAAGTCCTTGCTTTATTTTCTCTTCCGATGTATTCTTTTTATGCAATATAGTATCAGTTGTATTGATATTATTGTCTATAGTATTGTAAGTATGTCTTTTAACTTCCGTTCCTGTGTATTGTTTATTTTGCTTCGGTGTAGAAACTTGCTTTTTTGCAGGCATCGGATAGTTTAAAACGGCATTTGTCTGTGCGCACATACGTGTACCAATTCCTATAAACAGGAAGAATAGTAGCGTACAAATAATCTTTATTTTCATATCATCAGAAAGTTTGATTTATAGAAATAACGCAGAAATACTAATAATATTACTTTTTTGTAAACAACCTAACTACAAACCAAGCATGTTTTGCTATTGTTGGAAACACGCCATAATGTTTACACATAACTCGAAAACGCTCATAAAGCGATGCTCGATGATGTTTTGTTGTTTGTCCCTCTTCCAAATAATTGGCTATCACAGCGTGAACATTTCGTAATAACAGTCCTTCTTTCTCGCCTTCACACATTATTTTTATGCACCAATCTATATCGGCAGAATAACGAAAATGTGTATTAAAGGGAATCTTCTTAGCTATATCTAATCGAGCATAAAAAGCTTGATGACATACCAACATACCATCACGAAACGAACGCCAAGTTAGTTTTTCTGGAGGCTGTAATCTACGATGATATAAGAAATTTCCTTTTTCATCTATAATGTCTGTATCTCCATACACTACAACTGGACGTTTTTCACCATCTCCAACTTCAGCTGCTAAAGCCACTTTTTCTATTGTATCGGCAGTAGGAAAACGGTCGCCAGCATTTAAAAATACTACATAATCGCCATTTGCACGTGCTAAACCTTTATTCATTGCATCGTAAAGACCTTTATCTGGCTCACTCTTTATACGAACAATGTGCCCATTTTCTGCACTATCCGATAGTTCTTTATAAGCGTTTGCTATTGCTAAAGTGTTATCGGTTGATGCCCCATCTACAATTATATGTTCTATTGTGGGAAAACTTTGTCGTAATACACTATCGAGTGTAGGCTTTAATACATCGGCAGCATTATATGTTATGGTTACTACAGAAAATGTTATCATTTTTGTTTATAGTTTGAATTAGTAAGTGCTTTCTTATAAATATCTATATATTGTGTAGCTACACGTGTTTGCGAATAGTTCTCTTTGACTTTCTTTATCGCTTCAGCAGACAACTCATTATAGTTGGCAATATTCAAAACCCAATATATACCATTGGCTAAATCGGCAGAATCTTTCAGACGAACGATATATCCATTGCACTTATGATCTATCATTTCTGGTATTCCTCCTACTTCAAAACCAACGCAAGGAACGCCACATGCCATTGCTTCCATAATTGTATTTGGCAAATTGTCTGATAAAGATGGAGTAACAAACACATCTACAGCATTGTAAATGTCTACTATCTTTTGAGTATCAACCACGTAACCTAATGGATACATCGGCAATCTAAAGCTATTACATAGTTCTTCTGCATGTCCACCAAGTACAACCACTGCAGTATTTACTAATATTTCAGGATGCTGTTTTGCCATTTTCTCGCATGCTTCAACCAGATAGCTCATACCTTTATTATTATTTGTTACGCGTTGAGAAGCGAAAAGTATCAGACGTTTATCGGTAGGCAAGCCTAATTTTTTACGTGCTTCGTTCTTATTAGTTTTGCAAAAGATATTAGTATCTATAGGATTTGGAATGCTTTCTATGACATTCGTTCCTATTAATGCGCTCTTTTTAGCTTCGTTCTGTAGCCATTTACTGCATGCTATATATATAATGTGTGAACGTCCTTTTATTAATTCCTTTCGTTGCCACGTTCTTTTTGCAATATCACACCCAATAGGAAGAGGTAACAAATAACATTTTTCGCATTGCGTTTCAAATTTTCGACAATCTAATGTTATATGGCAAATTGCTGTGGCTGGCCATATATCGTGCATTGTCCATATAAGAGGTTTTCCCGAATTTAGTATCTTTTCTATATTGTTGAGCGATAAAAAACCTTGATTTACCCAGGCTAAATGAATAATATCTGCATTCTTAAATTCTGGCAATTGGGTAATATCGGTTCCTGTATTTGCTATATCTATCGCAAAAAGATTTCGCTTTGAAAAACGTAAATGACAAAAAACACACCAACGTTCCCACAATTTGTTCCATCTTGTACGCCAATTATTTTTAATAGCAAATACTGTTTTATCGTTACTCAACTTATCTCTAACAAGCATAGACGCATCTATTCCATTTTTATTCAATGCATCTTTTAAACGATTTGCAGCTACTGCTGCCCCACCCGTTCGTTCACTTGTATTTACAATTAATACTCTCATTCTACCTTTTTTCGTATTACAAAGATAAGAGTTTTAAACGAAACAACAGAAAGATGCTTCAAAGAATGATATAAAAGTTAGTTTACAGATGGTTGTATAGAACAAAAATAACAAGTTCATTGGCTCTTTTAAGAGTTGTACCTACATTATTTTAATAGTATCCAACTTTATACGAACATTGTAAGTAAATACATAATATCAAACTTATTCAGGCTTTATCATAACGTGGGAATGCTTTCCCGAAACATAAAAAAAGAATAAATAAACTGCATCTTTTCAGTAAAACAATGGAATTTATAAAGAAATAAACTACATTTGCATATCTCTAACAATTAAATATAAGCAATGTCAATCGCATTATTAAGAGCTATTATACACTACGGGCTACATTTTCTTTCTCCTTTATTGTTTGCACAATTTTTTAAATGTGAGCACAGAATAAAGGCGTTTTGGATTATGTTAGCAACAATGGTTGTAGATATAGACCATTTATTGGCTACGCCTATGTTTAATCCATACCGTTGTAGCGTAGGTTTTCACCCTCTCCACTCCTATTTTATGGTTTGTATTTATGCGCTTTTATGCGTATTGCCCTACGAAAAGCTAAAACTACCGTGGTGGATTCGCCCTATTGGAATTGGATTATTCTTTCACATGCTCACCGATTTACAAGATTTTTATTTATGGAAACAGTGGTTATAACACGTTTAGAACCATAACACTGGGCTCCATTAAGTAACTTTTTAAAAGGATTTAATGCCTATTTGGTGCTTTCATCTCTTTTTCGTACTTTTGCAATAATAAAATGTAAGGACTATGATACTATCAATGACAGGATACGGCAAGGCTGTTGTAACCTACAAAGAAAAGAAAATAAGTGTTGAAATAAAATCGCTAAATAGCAAGAACTTCGATCTTTCAACTCGTATTGCTCCTTTATATAGAGAAAAGGAAATGGAAGTACGGCAAACTCTTGCTAATTTGTTGGAACGTGGCAAAGTAGATTTTTCGCTTTGGATAGAAAAAGATGCTGCTTTAGATGCCACACCTATTAATGCACAATTGGTAAAAAACTATTATCAGCAAATAAAAAATATTGCTACAGAAATAGGAATTCCTGAACCAAACGACTGGTTTTCTACATTGTTACATTTACCCGACGTTACAACAAAAACAGAAATTGAAATTCTTGAGGAAGACGAGTGGAATGTTACAAAACAAGCTATCAATAAAGCTGTAGAATGTCTTATAGATTTCCGTAAACAAGAAGGAGCTGCACTTGAACGTAAGTTCCACGAAAAAATTAATAACATAGAAGCTCTTCTAAAAAGCATAGAACCTTACGAAGAAAGCCGTGTTCCAAAGATAAAAGAAAAAATTATAGAAGGATTAGAGCAGGTTGCAAAAGTAGATTACGACAGAAATCGCTTAGAACAAGAACTAATTTACTACATAGAAAAGCTGGATATTAACGAAGAAAAACAACGCTTAGCAAACCATCTGAACTATTTCCGCGAAACAATGCAGGAAAAAGGACACGGTGTTGGAAAAAAATTGGGTTTCATTGCTCAAGAAATGGGACGCGAAATAAATACAACTGGCTCGAAAAGTAACCAAGCCGAAATGCAAAATATTGTGGTTAAAATGAAAGATGAGCTGGAACAAATAAAAGAACAAGTGCTGAATGTACTGTAAAAGAACAACAAATGCAAGGTAAACTAATAATTTTCTCAGCACCATCTGGAGCTGGTAAAAGTACCATTGTACAATGGTTAATGAAAGAACACCCCGAACTAAAATTAGCTTTCTCTATAAGTTGTACTACACGACAACCACGCGGCACAGAGAAAGATGGTGTAGAATATATATTTCTCTGTCCCGAAGCTTTTAAAAAGAAGATAAACGATAACGATTTTTTGGAGTACGAAGAAGTTTATACCGACCGCTTTTATGGTACTTTAAAAAGTCAGGTTAATACCCAAATAGCAAAAGGACAAAATATAATCTTCGATGTTGATGTGAAAGGTGGCTGCAACATAAAACAGTTTTACGGCGAAAAAGCATTAAGTTTGTTTATTCAACCGCCTTCTATCGACGAACTTCGCAGACGTTTAGTGGGAAGACAAACTGATTCGGCAGAGGCTATAGAATATAGAATGGCAAAAGCTGAACATGAATTGACATTTGCTAATAAATTCGATTATATTATTGTGAACGACGATTTGGAAAAAGCTAAGTGTGAAACCTATAACATTATAAAACATTTCATAGAATCGTAAGCTGCAATGAAGGTTGGAATATACGGTGGTTCGTTTAACCCTATTCATAACGGCCACATAAAACTGGCTGAAATTTTCTTTAAGGAACTTGAATTAGACGAAGTTTGGTTTATGGTTTCACCGCAAAATCCTTTTAAAATAAATAATAAATTGCTTAACGATACTCTACGCTTCCAATTAGTTGAGAAGGCTTTAAAGAATAAAAAGTATATGATTGCTTGTAACTACGAGTTTAGTTTACCAAAGCCATCGTATACTTGGAACACTTTACAACAACTTTCTTCTGATTTTCCTGCCAATAAATTTATTCTTTTGATAGGTGGCGACAATTGGTTAGCGTTTAATAAATGGTATCACGCAAACGACATTTTAGAAAACTATAGTATTGCAGTTTATCCGAGAACATGTAGCAAAAGTACAGAAAATTGCAATTTATTTTCTACTAAAAATGTAACCTTACTAAACATTCCGCTTATTAATATAAGCAGCACCGATATTCGTCAACGTATAAAAAAGGGAGAAACTATAAAAGGATTGGTTCCTGAATGTATTGAAAACGATGTAAAAATGTTTTATAGCAAAATATAAAAACTATAGAAAGATGCTGACAAGCTATACTAACAAGCACATTGTTTAACCAAAATTATAGTAAGATGGCAGAACAAACTTTAAAAGAAAAAACGGCAAAAGGTCTTTTCTGGGGAGCATTGAACAATGGTACAATGCAAATTTTAAATGTACTTATTGGTATTTTGTTGGCTCGTTTACTTTCCAATGCCGATTATGGTTTAATTGGAATGCTTGCGGTTTTTACTGCTGTTGCAGGTGCTTTACAAGAAAGTGGCTTTACTTCTGCAATTGCAAACCTTGAAAATCCTACCGATAACGACTACAATTCGGTATTTTGGTTTAGTACTATTGTAAGTTGGTGTTCGTATTTGGTACTTTTCTTTTGTGCTCCGCTAATTGCAAATTTCTTCCACCATACAGAGCTCGTAAATCTTTCGCGCTTTCTATTTGTTTCTTTGCTTTTCTCTGCTATTGGTACTGCGCCAACGGCATATCTCTTTAAAAACATTATGGTAAAAGAAACAACTATCTTACGTGTATCGTCGTTAGTTATTTCAGGTATCGTTGGTATTGTGTTAGCATGGCAAAATTACGGTTATTGGAGCTTGGCTTGGCAACAAGTTTTATATATTACTTTAACTAGTTTAGGACGTTTCTTTATAATTCCGTGGCGACCTTCGTTAAAAATTAATTTTGCACCTATTCGCAAAATGTTCTCTTTCAGCTATAAAATTTTAATTACTACTGTTGTAAACATAGTTAGCCAAAACTTACTTACATTCATTTTTGGCAGACTTTATACTGCAAATGCTGTTGGAAATTTTTCGCAAGCATTTAAATGGGACACAATGGCAAGTACAATGATATCGGGAACAACATCGCAAGTTGCACAACCAGTATTGGCAGAAGTAAAATTAGAAACAGAAAGACAAGTAACTGTATTTAGAAAAATGCTCCGTTTCACTGCTTTTTTAGCTTTTCCTGCTATGTTTGGTTTGAGTATGGTTGCACATGAATTTATAATAGTTCTTATTTCCGACAAGTGGGCAGATAGTATTCCGCTACTTCGTATACTTTGTATAAGTGGTGCTTTCCTACCTTTTTATACATTATATCAAAATTTAATGATAAGTCGTGGTAAATCTGATGTATATTTATGGATAACAACTTCGCTTATTGCAGTTCAATTATTACTTATTTTGTTATGTTATACTAAGGGGATGATATTTATGGTGAGCGCATATACTGTAGCAACTGTGCTTTGGCTCTTTGTTTGGCAAGTTTTTGCCTATCGCGAAATCTCAATTCGCTTATACGATGTGTTATGCGACATTATACCTTATATGTTTATCTCGGCAGTAATTATAATTGCCGTTTATTTTGCCACAAGCGGTATTCAAAATCTCATAGTTCTCTTATTAACACGAATAATATTGGCTATTGCTGCTTATTTTATTACTATGAAACTATTAGGTTTTAAGATACTTGACGAATGCATTAATTACTTATTCCATAAAAAAATCAAATCGTAAGACTTTAATATTACCATTTCAAATAGAGTAATTCAATGTAGATTTCTAGTATATATAGACAGAAAACAATTAGCTTTCTAAAGTTTGCAACTAAAAAATGTATAGTCCAAATCAAAAGAAGCTATTCTATCAATAATTATGCATAGATACAAAAACAGCTCATTTTGAGTTAAAAAATAGTTAAAATGCTACTATTTATGTTGCAGCTTTAATAAATATGTCTATTTTTGCAATGAATCAATTTATTAATATTAAGAAATCATTACTATTATGAAAAAAACAGACAATGTTTGTTAGTACTACTATTTGTAGTTGTAGTTTCTTTAGTTTTTTATTCTTGTGAACAAAAAACAGATTTAAATGTTCAAAATGTAGAAAATAAGAACTACTTGAATGAGATTGATAAGTGTTTTGATACATTTATACATTCTAAATTGAGGGGAACTTCGCAGTTAGCAACAACAAGGCATGACGAAAAATGTGATAAACTTGCCGATGACCTTACAGATGTTTATATCAATTTCCCAGATAGTACAGATAAGAAGAAGTATATTGAGGAAGCAAAATTAATAAAGACAATAGAAGACTTATTAAAGTTACAACATAAAACTGCTGCTGAATTTAGTTTAAAAGATTCATCACTTTTTAATTGCAAGATACAAATTTCTGAAAAAGCTGCTGATAAAGCAATAAAACCTCTTATAGCTCCAAGTAAGAAATTCTTATATAGGATTTAACGAAAATGAAATTAAAGATATGTTGAAAGAAAATAATGCAACTGAATCTGATCTGGTTCTTTTAACGTTAGTGGTAAATGAAAAGGAAATGAAGAATCAACAGGTAGCAAAAACTGCAAGTGTAAATACATTTAATATCCTTGATTTATTCGTAACCCCAGCTTATGCTTATGATAATATGTATGAGAAATGTACAACAATTGCTAGAGACGCATATGATTGTACTAAAGAAGTATTAGGTTTTTCTGATGTAGGTCTATTATATGCATACAAAACAGTAACAAAGGAAACAATTAAACAAATATTCATAAATCTTGTAAAGAGTTACGCAGGTAAAGTTTGTATAGGATTAGCTGTAGCTCAATTTATTTGGTGTTTACATGGTAAAGGTTATTTTTAAATTAAAAGAAATTATATGTTAGGAGTTATTTTAAGTGTAGGTCTCATACTATTAGCGATTTTTGTCATTTACTGTGATTTAGGAATATTATATAAAATGTACAAG
>ERZ773197.510-NODE-510-length-30495-cov-14.253581_pt1 | contig 30495 bp, 25 predicted proteins | sample MGYA00580999_ERZ773197 | MGnify/ENA primary metagenome ERZ773197 (study PRJEB29015, sample SAMEA2738166) | human oral metagenome | biome: human oral; feature: human-associated habitat; material: saliva | place: China | collected 2185 ...
GACAGAAAAATAAAGCTCCAGCAGATGCTCTGCTGCCAGACATAGCCGGGCAGACGGCTGTACCAGTCAAACCCCGGCAATTCGAAATAGTAGACCAGATCCCAGAGCCCGTGGTACAGACACATGTTGATCACCGCGATGCCCCGCCAGACATCGAGCCACATAAGCCGCGGCTGCTTCTCTTCTGTTTCCGTCTTTTCCGTTTTTGCCCTCTGTTCTTTCATCCGTCACCTGTCTCTCTGCGCTGCCCGGAGAGCTCCGAGCTCTGCTTTCATTTCCCCCTGTATTTTAGCAAAATTCTTCCCGTTTTCACATGTTCAGACAGCCCTCTCTATGGTATGATAAAAAAATAACAAAATAGGGAGGGACACCCCATGAAACAGAAACGAAGCTTCTTGCCGTATCTCCTCATTCTGATCGGCATCATACTTCCGATTTTTCTGATGCAGCACCTCATGCAGACCACAGCGCATAAGGGCGGCGTCGCGAAAAAGGACATTCCGGCCGATGCTGTCACCGCGACTGCCTCGGCGCAGGGCATGAACGGCCCGGTTGAGGTCGAAGTCATTGCGACACCGGACCGGATTTACTCCGTCAAAGTCGTAGATCACCACGAGACCGAGGGCATCGGCACCGTGGCAATCGGCGAGCTCCCGGAGAAAATCTTCAAAAATCAGAGCTATGAGCTCGATGCCGTCTCGGGTGCGACCCTCACCAGCAACGCAATCCACGACGCCGTGAAAGCGGCTCTCGAGCAGGGCGGCATTGATCCGAAGCCCTTCTCGACCGCAGTCCACGAGGTCCGCGAAAAGCAGCCGGATCAGACCCTCGACACCGACATCGTGATTGTCGGCGGCGGCGGTGCCGGTCTGACCGCTGCGATTGAGGCGGCAAATGCCGGCAAGAAGATTGTGATTCTCGAGAGTCAGGCCATGGCGGGCGGCAATTCGATTCGCTCGACCGGCGGCATGAACGCGGCAAAGACCCCCGAGCAGGATAAGAACAGCTTCGACGAGGCGGCGGGTGTCGAGAAGACTCTGAAGACCGCCGAAGAAAAGTACGCGGACAATGCAGCGATCACCGAACTCGCAAAGACAGTCCGCGAACAGTGGGCGGCCTACCAGGCAGCCCCGAGCGGCTACTTTGACTCCGTGGAGCTCTTTGAGCTCGACACGCTGATCGGCGGCAAGGGGCGGAATAACCCCGAACTCGTCAAGGCACTCGCCGAAAATTCGGCGGACGCCATCCAGTGGCTTGATAGCATCGGCGCACCGCTGCCCTCCGTCTCGAGTTTCGGCGGCGCTTCGGTGAAGCGCATTCACCGCCCGGTCAATGCCGAGGGCAAGACCGTCTCGGTCGGCACCTTCATGCTCCCGATTCTCGAAGAAAATGCAAAGAAAATCGGCGCGGATCTCCGCCTCGAGACCAGAGCCGAGAAGCTCCTCACCGATGAGAGCGGCAAGGTAGTCGGCGTCGAGGCAGTCGGCCCGACCGGCGAAAAGGTCACCGTCCATGCAAAAGCTGTGATTCTTGCGAGCGGCGGCTTCGGCGCAAACCTCGAGATGGTCACCAAGTACCGTCCGGAACTGAAGGGCTTCATGACCACCAACGCAAAGGGCGCACAGGGTGACGGCATTGTGATGGGCGAAGCTGTCGGCGCAGACACCGTGGATCTCGACCAGATTCAGATTCACCCGACCGTCGAGATGAACACGGCGGCACTGATTACCGAGGGACTCCGCGGCGACGGTGCGATTCTCGTGAACAGCGACGGCAAGCGTTTCACCGATGAAGTCGGCACGCGCGACGCGGTTTCCGCTGCCGAGATTCAGCAGCCCGGCAGCTTTGCTTATCTGATCGTCGATCAGGCGATGACTGACGCTTCCAATGTCATTCAGGGCTATATCAAGAAGGGCTATACGACGCAGGGCGACAGCTATGCAGCGCTCGCCACTGCTCTGCAGATTGACCCGACCGCCTTTGAGACCACGATGAACGAGTGGAATGCGGCAGTCGAGGCGAAGACAGACAGTCAGTTCGGGCGCACAAGCTTTGCGGCACCGCTCAGCACGCCGCCCTACTACGCAATCAAGGTCACGCCGGGCGTCCACCACACGATGGGCGGTCTCCGGATTAACCCGAACACCGAAGTCCTGACTGCCGACGGCAACAAGATTCCGGGTCTCTTCGCAGCCGGTGAAGTAACCGGTGGCGTGCACGGTGCGAACCGCCTCGGCGGCAATGCTGTCGCAGACTTTGTGGTCTACGGCCGCATTGCGGGCAAGCAGGCAGCTGCTTACCTCAGCCAAAATTAATTTGCTCCTTTCGTTACACTACCTACCATAAAGCTTCAAGAAAGAGAAAGACCCCGGCGCTGCCTGCTTTTCGCAGGCAGCGCCGGGGTCTTTTGAAGTAACGCGGAGATATACAAACGGCTCTCGCCGCAGAAAAAGATAGTATAGTCTCCGTCATTTTAAGGGAAAGTCATCCTTTTAAGGGAATCCTAAATTACCGACCTTCCCGGCAATTCAGAGCTTTTGCTTTTCTTTGTTTCGCTTTCGCGATACGCGTCTGATTATTTCGTCTCAAGCTTTCTCGAGCAACCCGAGCCTCCTCAGCACTTCGCTCACCTCGCGCACCGAAATCACTTCCAATTTCTCAAGCACTTCGGGCGCGACATCCTCGAGATCCTCTGCATTGTCCGCGGGGATAAAGACAGTCTTTACGCCCGCCCGCTCGGCCGCCATCAGTTTCTCCGGCAGGCCGCCGATCGGCTTCACCTCGCGCTGCAAACTCACCTCGCCCGTCATCGCGACCGTCGAGGGAACCGCCTTGCCGGTCAGAAGAGACGCGAGCGCCGTGGTCAGTGTGATACCCGCGCTCGGGCCGTCCTTCGGCGTCGCGCCGTCCGGAACATGAATGTGGAGATCATTTTCCGCAAAAAGCTGCGCCTTCTCCGGGAAGAGCGCCTTCACCTTGCTGACCGCAAGCTCCGCCGACTCTTTCATGACATCGCCGAGCTGTCCGGTCACATGAATCTTGCCGCTCCCCTTCGTGAACAGAGTCTCGATATAGAGAATTTCGCCGCCGACCGCAGTCCAGGCGAGGCCTGTCACAATGCCGGGCGTTGTATTCTCACGCACCTTGCGGTGCAGAATCGGGTGCGTGTCCATCAGAGACCGCAGATTATCCCGCGTGACCGTGAGCGGCTGCTTGTCGCGAAGATACTGTACGGCCGCACCGCGGCACAGCTTGTCGAGACAGCGCTTTAAACCGCGCACGCCCGCCTCCCGCGTGTAATCCGAAATCAGAATGTCCAAAATCTCATCCGGAATCAACACCTGCTCCGCCGTGAGTCCCACGCCGTCGAGTGCCTTCGGAAGCAGGTGGCGTTTTGCGATTTCCTTCTTCTCAAGCGGCGAGTAGCCCTGAAACGAAATCACTTCCATGCGGTTTAAGAGCGGCGCCGGAATGGTCTCGAGACTGTTCGCCGTGCAGACAAAGAGCACATCCGCGAGATCGTAGGGCACATTCAGATAGTGGTCGGTGAAGCTGTGATTCTGCTCCGGATCCAGCACTTCGAGCAGCGCGCTCGCGGGATCGCCGTGGAAACCGGTCGAGAGCTTATCCACCTCGTCGAGTACCATGACCGGGTTCGAGACGCCGCTCTTCTTGATGCCGTCCATGATGCGCCCCGCCATCGCGCCGATGTAGGTTCTCCGGTGACCGCGGATATCCGCCTCGTCGCGCACGCCGCCGAGGCTCACACGGACATACTTTCTGCCGAGCGCACGCGCGATCGAGGCGCCTATGCTCGTCTTTCCCGTGCCGGGCGCACCGACAAAGAGCAGTATCGAACCGGACTGCTGCCCCTTGAGTGACATGACCGCAATCTGCTGCAGAATGCGGTCCTTCACTTTTTTGAGGCCGAAGTGATCTTCGTTCAGCACCTGCTCCGCCGCCGCGAGGTCAATCGCCGCGGCCGCCTCCTTCTTCCACGGAAGATTCGTCACATAGTCGAGGTAATCGTAGAGCAGACCGCTCTCCGCACTCTGCTGCCCCTCCTGCTTGAGGCGCTTCAGGACCTTTTCGGCCTCCGCCTTCGCGCTCTCGTTCATCCCGAGGTCCTGAATCTTCAGCTCAAACTTCCGTAGATCCGAGATCTTTTCGGGGTGCAGGTTGTCGAGTTCCTTTTGCAGATACTCAATCTGCTTTTTCAGCGCGTTCTCGCGGTACATCTTCTGATATTCCTCTTCCTGCGCGCTGCTCGCCTCGCTGTTCACCTTGTGAAACTCCAGATTTTCACGGAGCAGTTCCTCTAACTTTTGCTCCCGCTTCTCGCAGCTGTCCTCGGCGAGAATGTCCATCTTCTCCTCGGGCGAATTGATGAGCCAGCGGTTCACAATGCCCGCGATGTCGCCGAGCGACGCCCAGCGGGACATCATGCCGCGGAGCATGGGACCGAACTGCGGGTTATCGCCGTAGGCCTCGAGCATGTGCCGCTTCATCTGCTTCAGCCGCTCCGCCGAGACCGCCTCGTCTAAGTCCTCAATGTCCGGCCTGCGCTCCACATCGAGATCAATGCTGTGATCGGGGTAGATGTTGACCGACCGGAGGTTGACGCGTGTATTGCTGCGGAATACCAGCACGCCCTGCTCGCCGACCTCGACCACGGTGCCGCTCACGCCGATCGGATAGAAATCGTCTGCGGTGAGCTCCTCCCGGGTCTTGTCCTCCTTCATAAAAATCAGAGTCACACGCTCTCCCGAGACCGGGACTCTGCCTATCATTTTATCAAAACGCTCCAGCGAGAGCGGAATACTCGCGCCGGGCACTGCCAAAATGTTATAAACCGGTACAACTGCCATGTATCAGCCTCCTCTGCGCTTACTGTTATATTTGTTATGTAACAGAATGATACCAGCGCGCAGGAGTTCCGTCAAGCGCATCTTTTCGCCGTAGCCGCCGTCTCAGATCTGATAGTCGCTGTAATTCTTCTGGTTCATCACGAGGTGACGCGGCAGACCGGCGACCATCATCGGGTTATAGTGCCCCTGAATCAGCGGCTTCACATAGCTCACGAACTCATCGGTCACATAGTCTCCGGCCGCGTTGATCCAGCTGCGCGGCACCAGTTTCTCACCGTTTGCGATCCGGTGCACATCGTAGACGCCGATGGCCGACTGGTAGGGGTCATCCGAGACGCGGTCAATCACGACCATCACGCCGCTCGAGCCCTCATCCGCCGCTTTGACCGTCGCACCGCCGACCGCAAACGCCTCATCCACATCGACGCGGCTCGCGAGATGTGCCGCCGCGCGCTGCAGGGTCGAGAGTTCCACGGCGCGGGTCTTGATGCCGAGGCGCTCATGCACGAGCCCCGCGAGATAGGAGGCTGTGCCCGTCATCTGAATGTGCCCGAACGCGTCCTTGCTGTGTGCGCCGTCCGCAAGCTCGCAGACATAGGAGCCGTCCGCCGTCCGTATGCCCTCAGAGACCGCCGCGACAATCACATCCTTCTTCTCGAGCAACCCCGCCACACGCTCCACAAAGGCCTCAATATCAAAGGGCACTTCCGGAAGATAGATGAGATCCGGGCCGTCGCAGTCCTCCTGGCGCGCGAGTGCCGTCGCGCCGACGAGCCAGCCGGCATTCCGCCCCATGATCTCGATGATGTTCACATTTTTCTTCTTATAGGAGAAGCCGAGCGCGTCGCGAATCACTTCCTTGGTCGAGGCCGCAATGTACTTTGCCGCCGAGCCGAAGCCCGGCGTGTGATCGGTAATCGCGAGATCGTTGTCGATCGTCTTCGGGCAGCCCACAAAGCGCTGCTTTGCGCCGGTGAGGAGTGCGTAGTCCGAGAGCTTCCGTATCGTGTCCATCGAGTCGTTGCCGCCGATGTAAATAAAGACTTCAATGTCCAGTTTGTCGAGCAGCTGAAACACCTTGTCAAAGACTTCTTTGTCCTCGTGAATCTCCGGCAGTTTGTAGCGGCAGGTGCCGAGGAAAGCCGACGGCGTGCGCTTCAGAAGCTCGAGTTCAAGCTCATTCCGGATATAGTCCGAGAGATCCACATACTGCTCATCCAGAAAGCCCTGAATGCCGAAGCGCATCCCGTAGACCTTCTGATAGCCACGTTCTTTTGCTGTCTTGAAGACACCCGCAAGACTCGAATTGATGACAGCGGTGGGCCCGCCCGACTGCCCGACCAGCACATTCCCTTTCATGACATTTCCTCCTTTTTCTGCGCCGAATAGCCAAACTTTTCAGCTCTTTTTAGTATAACGAAAGTTTTAAAAAGAATCCAGTGTCAGAAAAAGAGCGAAGAACCGAGGTTCTTCGCTCTTTTTCTTTCTCTTCGATTTTGCAAACGCGTCAGGCGAGGCTCGCCGTCGCTCTTGCCTGCAGGAAGCCGCGCAGCCGCTCTCTTACCGGGCGCCCGATGATAATCGCAAGGCCGAGCTTAATGCAGTCGAGCGGGACAAACGGATAGACGCAGACCGCAAGCGCCTTCGAGAGCGCCATCTTGGTCTGTCCGACAAACCATGCGGTGCCGGCCGCATAGCAGATAAGCAGCGCGACAAACATCACAACCGCCTGCAGCGGGACATTCTGATAGAAGCGCTCCACCACAAAGCCCGTCATCAGCGCCATCAGGATGAAGGCCATCAGATAGCCGCCGGTCGGTCCCAGAATCTTTGCCGGGCCGCCGCTGTAACCGGACATGACCGGAACGCCGACGAAGCCGATCAGCAGATAGACAAGGTAGGCAACGGTGCCGTTCCGCATGCCGAGAATGTAAGCAGCGAGGTATACCAAAAGCGGGGTCAGGGAAAACGGTACTGCGCCGATCGGAATCGACATGGGTCCAAAGATACACATCATCGCTGTCATCACTGCAATCAATGCCATGTTGCGAATATCCAAACGTTTCATTCTCTATTCTCCTCTTCCTGTGCGTTTTGCACTAACGCCTAGCATACCCGTCCGGCCTTGGATTGTCAACCTCGAACATAATTTCGGTTGACAAATTTCGTTCGGACTGGCTATACTGGGCAAGGATTCCATTGAATACATTCGGGAGGCATGCGAAATGAACGCATTGAAATTGGCAGAGGAAATCATTGGCGGGCGCCGTCTGAAGCGGGGCGATCGGGAACTGGAGGAGCTTCTGACCGTGGATCTCACGGAGCTCTGTCAGGCGGCGGACAAACTCCGCGAGACCTATTGTGAGGACAAAGTCGATTTATGTACGATTATCAACGGCAGAAGCGGCCGTTGCAGCGAGGACTGCAAGTACTGCGCGCAGTCCGCACACTCGAAGACCGGCTGCGAGGAGTATGCGTTTCTGCCGGAGGATGTGATTGTCGCTGCCTGCAAGGCAAACGAGCGCGAGGGCGTGGACCGCTTCTCGATCGTGACCTCCGGGCGCTCGCTGACCGGCGAAGAGTTCAAGCACGCGCTCGCCGCTTACCGCCGCATGGCTGAGGAGTGCAAGATTGATCTCTGCGCATCCCACGGCTTTCTGACGAGAGAGCAGCTGCACGAGCTGCACCTCGCGGGCGTCACGAGCTATCACGACAACATCGAGACTTCGCGCCGCTTCTTCCCCGAAATTTGCACGACCCACACCTTTGACCAGAAGCTCGAGACCATTCGCGCCGCCAAGGAAGAGGGGCTCTGCGTCTGCTCCGGCGGCATCATCGGCATGGGCGAGACCTGGGAGGATCGCATCGACATGGCGCTGACCCTTTCCGAGCTCGGCATCGAGTCGATTCCGGTCAATGTCCTGATGCCAATCAAGGGCACGCCGCTCGGCGAGCGGGAAGTGCTGAAGGACGATGAAATCCTTCGCACGCTTGCCATCTTCCGCATGATCAACCCCGAAGCGAATATCCGCCTCGCAGGCGGCCGTTCGGCGCTCTCCGACAACGGCGCGCACAGCTTTGCCTGCGGCGTCAGCGCGACCATCACCGGCAACATGCTGACCACGAGCGGCTCCACGATTCAGCAGGATAAGGCGATGCTTCGCGCAATGGGCAGAGATGTGCAGCCCGAGTGGGAAAAGTATCCGGTGCGTCCCGCCTGCTTCGAAGGCGGCAAAAAGAGCGCGCAGTAAACTTCGCTGAGACACCGGTTCTTTTTGTCCGCGCAGCCGTAACAAGCGTTTGATGATTCAAAAAGAGGAAATTGGGAATACCGCAGGTAAAGGCGTTTTTATACATGCCGCTGTTCATAGCAACATTCAGGTGAAGAAGCTCGCCTTTGGCATAGGACTTTTCCTTTGCCACACAGAAGGCAATGACTCCCGGTTCTGTTACACCCAGCGCGGGAACCATGTCTTTTTGGATTAGTCGTGTCAATTCATGCATATGTAGAAACCTCCCTGCTTTTGTATTTGACAAGATCAGGCACTTGCATTATTGCAAGTGCTTTTTTATATTCCAAGCAGTCAGTTTTTAAACAATTTACCAACTAAATAACATTTGACAAAAAATAAAAAAATATTATAATTTATTGACATGGATTTATTAAAAATGATATTTGCGATATGATTTAATAATTCGTAGAAACCGTGTCCATTGAAAGGAGAAGCAGATGACCAAACAAAAACTTAATCTTTTGGTAGGGTCTATTGGAGCATTTCTTGGAATTTTTGTCTTTATTGCCTATATCCCTCAAATTTACGCCAATTTACAAGGAAGCAAAGCGCAACCGTTTCAACCGTTATTTGCTACAATTTCTTGCCTGATTTGGGTTATGTATGGGTGGACTAAAGAACCGAAAAAGGACTGGATTCTCATTATTCCTAATTCGGCAGGAGTGATTTTAGGGGGCTTAACCTTTCTTACTGCTTTGTAACTCCATATAAGGGGGCTGTGAAACAAATCCCTGAAAGAAGTAGGACCATTCGTTAATGCGAAAGGTTCTATTTTTGTGGTAAAATTAACTTTGAACGAAAACTTTACATACTAATTATTGCAATTCAAAACAAGGATATTCACCACTGTTTCTTTCAGATTGTTTGGATCTGCTGGATCCTGTTTTAACATTTGACAGATTGATGGGAGGAATCGATTTAAACAAGTATCTGACGGATATTCCGGAGTACACAACCGGACGACTCAGATATAATCCGGTCAACATGTTAAAAACAGTACTTTTCGGATTTATGACTAGCGGTTACTGCTCTCTGAGAGAACTGGAAGACAACTGCAAAGTTAATATCAGGTTCATGTATCTCATGGATCACCGGACTCCGTCATACAGAACAAGAGGGGGATGTGAAAAAACTCAATCGAGTTTTTTCACATCCCCCTCTTTTTGGATTCCGCTCACTTCTTCGCGCTGTCCTGAGCAAAGGTGCGGAAAATCTGCTTGACCTCGCCGTCTTTGATCACGACCGAGATGACCTGCGGTCCCCAGCCCTTGGCCTTGTCGGCCACGAACGCCTTCTTAATCTGGTCGGCCTGATAGGTGACACCGTTCTGCTGGTTCAGATCCGAGTAGTCCATGTAAACCACATCGCTTGCGAGCTTCAGCTCTTCCGTGCCAATCGAGTAGTAGAGCGGCGTGCCGTCCTCGCTCTCGGTGCGGAAGTAGTCGCCGTCCTGCAAAAGGCTCACGCCGCCGTTTGCCACACCGCCGTTGATAATAACCTCCGGGAAATTGCCGGTCTCGGCATTCTTCTTATCGATGGTCTTGATTGCGACATTGTGATTCGCGACCTGAAGCACATCGCCCACCTTCAGCGCATTGATTTTTGCCACATCATAGCGGTCAAAGACAAAGAACTCTGCCTTTACGGTCTTGCCGTTGAAGCTGTCCGCATCCAGTTGCACCGGGAAACCGCCGTTCTGGTGATCAGTCTTGCTCGCCTCGGGCGCAATGATGCTGCCGCCCGCCGCCGTGGTTCCCTCTTCGACCGTAGAAGCCGCCACCGTAGTCTCCGTCGCCGTGCTCTCCTTCTTCGAACCGCCGCAAGCACTGATGCTGAGTGCCGCCAGCGCCGCAACGCAGAACAATCCTGCTTTTCTCATATAGAACCTCCCGTCATTTACCTGCCATTGTCTTTTGCTCTTGAACCTTAATCTTCATTATAACGGTTTACAGAAATGAATTCAAGCCGCGCCGCGGGCATAAAAAGAGAGGGCTGTGACTTTCGTCACAACCCTCTCATACGCTGCGGGAAATGGGACTTGAACCCACACGGCTTGTGGCCACTAGATCCTTAGTCTAGCCTGTCTGCCAATTCCAGCATCCCCGCTTGGTACCTCGTTATTCTACTATGCTGTCCCGGAGAATGCAAGCACTTTTTTATTTTTTTGCAAAATCAGTTTCTGGATTGCAAGATCAAGTAGGACAGTCTGAAATCATTCCTACAGCGAACTGTAATGAATCTTGTATCTGCCCATTCGTAACTACATCAAAAGAGCTCCCCTTTGGCAAGAACCGGCAAATCAATGAGGCTAGGTTGCAAGATCAAATAGGACAGTCTGAAATCATTCCTACAGCGAATCGCGGGGCAGGGATTTGCCGCTGTTTTCCTGTCGTTTCATGCTATAATGAGGCGAATCATATTTCAGTCTCCGGAAAGGATACTTCCATGGCATTTGATTACCCGATTATTCTCACCGAACGTGACGGTCGCTTTCGGGCCGCTTTCCCGGACTTTCCGGGCTGCTACGGCGAGGGCAAAGACCGCGCCGACGCAATTGATGACGCGCGCGCGGAGGGCATCCGCTGTATCCTCCAGGAACTCGAGGATGGTAATCCGCTCCCGCTCCGCTCTCTCCCGGAGGATCTCTCACAAAACAGTGCGGGCGAAGTCGTGATGCTGACCCTCACCCTGCCCCGCGAGGAGAACTGGAGCTGGCTCGGTTAACCCCCGGACCGCCTCACGCCCAGTTCTTCCAGACCTCGGGCTGATAGCCGACCGTCGCCTGCGCACCGTTTCGCACGATGGGCTGACGCATAATCTCGGGGTGCTCCAGCAAAAATGCCTCCCTGTCCTCTTCCGCCGTGTGCTGAAACCAGATTACAGTCTCCTTTGCCTTCGCGCCGGTATCGACCAGCGCTTCCGCGCTGCCGAGCGCCCGACACACCGCGCGGAGTTCCCCCTTGCTGAGTCCCTTCTCAAAGAGATCCACGCGCTGTACCGGGATGCGGCGCTCCTTAAAATAGCGCTCCGCCTTTTTCACGTCAAAATTCTTACCACCCCCGAAAATCTGAATGTTCATATCCCCTTTCCTTTCCGACCGTCTGTCATTTCCGCGGATGTACGCTTGCAATCGTCCCTGCAGGCCCAATCACGGCAGTTCTTTTGCGTTTGCTTTCGGCAGTTCTTCCGCACGCCCGTATGCAGCGTGTGTTTCCGCATTCATCCGTGTTTTTCCGGTTCCAAACTTCCTTTTCTCTCGCCCGTGCCCGCAATGCACGCAGACTTTCCGCTGTGAACACAGCTCGACTCTCCGCGATTCGGGCGAAACGATATGCCAACCTCGTTTTATTTCTGCTCTAAAATCCCCTTTGTTTCCGCAATCTCCCGCAATGCAAGCAGGGCCGCATTGCCGCTCCCGAGCGGCGGCTCCGCCCAGATGATCCGACTTACCTGCGAGAGGTAGGCCTTTGCCGCTTGCAGACACGATTCCGAGACAGGTTCGTAGGGCGCGGTCTCAAAGACTTTTTCGGCAAGACGAAGCGCAACCGGATAATCCAGATCCGCTGTGCTGAAAATCCCGGCTGCAAAGGATACACCCTCGCGCCGAAGCCGCCGGTAAATCGGTATGCCGCTCCCGCCGCCCGCGAGTACCAGCGTGTCCGGCGGCGTGTGCTCTGTGCGCCGCGGCAATTCCGCACTGCCGGAGAGCGCATCGTAAGTGACACCCAGCCCGTAAATGCAACGCATATGCTCCTCGGAGAGCGCCTCCTCCGGCGGAGCAGGCGGCAACACCTTGCCGTCCGCGACAAGCAGCACGCGGTCGGCACACTTCAGCGCGAGGTCCGGCTCGTGGAGCGAAACCAGAACCGCGAGTCCCTCCCGGGTCGCGAGCTCCCGCAGCAAACCGAGGAGTTCTATCTTGTGGCGAAGGTCGAGAAACGCTGTCGGCTCGTCGAGCAAAATGAGCTGCGGCTCCTGTGCAAGTGCCCTGGCGAGCAACACGCGCTGGCGCTGACCGTCGCTGAGCTCCGCGAAGGGACGCGCCGCGAGCTCCTCGGTCCGCACATAGGCCATGGCGCGCGCCACCGCTTTATGATCCTGTTCCCGCAAGGTGCCGAAGCGTCCCGTGTAAGGATAGCGCCCTGCTTCCACCACTTCCCGGGCGGTGGCAAACTCCGGCTCCCTGCGCTCGGTAAAGAGGAGAGCCATTCTTTCCGCCCGTTCTCGGCCGGAAAAGGACTGTAAATCCCTCCCGTCGAGGTAGATGCTGCCGCCCTGCAGGGCAAGCTGTCCCGCTGCGCTCTTTAAGAGAGTAGACTTGCCCGCACCGTTCGGTCCGAGTAAGGCCATGACCTCGCCCGGTCGAAGTTCAAATGCGACCTCCGAGAGTACCACGCGCGCGCCATATCCGGTTTTGACCCCTTCTGCCGCAAGTTTTACCCTCTGCTTATTTTGCATAGCTCCTCCTACTCTCAAGACGCCCTCTGCTTGAAAGAGCTGCCCTTTTCCTTCTCATCTGCTTCTCAATGACAGAGAGACATTGTAATGCCCGGAACAATCACGGATTTTACTCGATCGGCTTATATGCCGACGCGCACGAGCCACGCTTCAATCTCCGCAATCTCTGCCTCCGGGGAAAGCGGCATCTGTGCCTCATTGTTTTCATCCACCAAGACCACTTCTTTCTCTTTCGGAAAGTAACGCCTGATCCATAGAATCAATTTTGCGTAGTCCCGGATTCTGTCATTCGAATCAAAATACTCTACTGCGAATGTGCGGCGTGTTCGATCGAGTCTTAGTTCAAACTGTAAGCAATCCGAATACCTACTCCAAACAATATCATAGGCCAAAGACTTGCTTTGACTCTGCTCCGTATCCGTTCCCGGATATTGGTTCGCAATCGCCTCGCGGAACGCTTCAATCGCAAATTCTCCGCCGCCTGTTTCGCGCAAATGTAAAAAGCTTGTGACCGACATCTCTCCTCCTCGTATCATCCGAGTCTCTGCTTTGGTATCGTTGTCTCATTTTCCCCGCCGTTTCACCAATAACCAGAGTACAATCGGCGCGCCGAAAAAGGAGGTCACCGTGCTGAGCGCAAGCTCCGTCGGCTGAAAGGCTGTCCGCGCAATGAAATCCGAGGCCATGCAGAAAACCGCACCGCCGAGAAACGAGGCCGGAAGCACGAGCTGCGGCTTGTTGGTGCAGAGCAGGCGCTGGATTAAAAACGGCGCGGCCACACCCACAAACGAGACCGGCCCTGCGAAGGCAGTCACGGTCGCGGCGAGCAGACTTGCGAGGAGAATTAAGAGCGTGCGAAGCCGCATGACATCGACGCCGAGACTCTCGGCATAGCTCTCGCCGAGCTGGACGGCGCCGAGCGGCTTGGCGAGAAACAGGAGCGCTACCGCGCAGCCTGCAATGAGCAGTGCCGCTGTCCTGACCTCGGCAAGGCTCATGCCGGAAAAGCTGCCCTGGGACCAGCTGTGCAGCGAAACAATCTCCGAATCCGCCGCAAAACTAAGCAAAAAATCGGTCGCGGCCGAGCAGATATAGCCTATCATGATGCCTGCGACCAGAAGCGCCGCCATGTGACGCACCCGGCTTGAGACCGCGAGCAGAAAACCGAGCGAGACAAGCGAGCCGAGAAAGGCCGCGAGCACCAGTGCAAGTGAGCTTGTCGCGCGGTTTCGCGCGAAAAAAAGCATCATGCAGACTGCCACCGCGAGGCGCGCGCCCGAGGAGACTCCAAGCACAAAGGGACCCGCAATCGGGTTCGCAAAATAAGTCTGCAGGAGAAAGCCAGAAACCGCAAGCGCCCCACCGAGCAGCAAGGCCATCAGCGCGCGCGGCAGGCGTATCTTGAATAAAATGCTCGCCGCCGGATCTGTGCCGCCCGGCGTGCTGAGAAGCGTCCACAGCTTTCCCGGCGAAAAGAGCACTGTCCCTGCGGCGAGATTCCAGTAGAACAACAAAAGCAGCGCAAGGCCAAGGAACAGAAATACCAGCGCGCTCCGCCCTCTCCCCGCCCTCATGAGAGCTTCCTCAGATACTGCAGCGGGCCTCCGGTCTCGCCGTGCAGCACACGGTAAAGGTCGAGCGTCAGGCCTGCGACCGCATCCGCCGACTGGTACATATCGCCGCCGAGCTGATAGACCTCTCCTGCCTGTACGGCCTTGAAGTCATCGAAGAGCTCATCCTTTGCCTTGAGCTCCGCGAGATTTTTGAGCGGTGCCTCCACGGTCGCATTGTAAATCAATACATCGGCATCGCGCGCCGCCTCGAAAAACGCCTCGCGCGACACGCGCTGCACCGAACTCCTGCCGCTCTCATCCGCGCCGACGCCGACATAGTGCCCGCCTGCGAGCTGTATCATCTTCGGCACATAGTCCGTGCGCCGCCTGACAACAAAACTTCCGTCGCGGTTCATCGCAAAAAATACAACCTGTTTCCCGCTGTCCGCGACATTCTGTAATGTGTCCATTTTTTCGCACTGCGCGTCAAAAAACCGTTCGGCCTCCGCCTGATGATTCGTCAGCACGCCGTAGAGCCGCACCCACTCGGTGCGCCCGAGCGGGTGGCTCTCGTTGCTCGAGTAGTCGACAAAGACCGGAATTCCGAGCCGCTCGAACATCTCCTTCACCTCGGGCGCGTGCAGTATCATCAGCGACTCGATGGCGAGATCGCAGCCCTCCGATGTGAGGAGCTCGTAGTCCGGCGCGCTGTACTTCCCCGCAAAGCGCATGGCACCGCTCGAAAGCGCCTGCTTCGGCGCGTCAATGTGCCAGCCCTCCGCTCTCGTGCCGGTAAAGCGGACGTCCCCGAGCGCACCGTTTACCTCAAAGAGACTCATTGCCGCTGTCGCCGCGAGGTAAATGCGATCCAGCGGCTGCTGTAAGCGCACCATATCACCCGGCAGCTCTTTCGGCGCTGTCTCTCCTTCCGGAATCACCAGATAGCGCGCCGCGCCGTGCACATCAATCAGTGCGAAATTCTTCTCATAGAAGTAAATGTCAAAGGTCTTTGCGTAGCGAAGGTCCATCCGTTTAACAAAGCGCAGCCCCGGAATCTCCGGAGCTGCCGCCTGACTTGCCTCTTCTGCTTTGACTTCTGTGACTTTGACCTGATGGTCGTACCAGACACCCTTGGTGCCGACGAGGGCGAGCGGGAATTCCGTGTCGAGCGCCGGAACGGGGATATCGAACCCGTATACCTCCTGTGTGCTCCCGTCCTCAAATTTGACCGTGTCGGTCGTGGGCTGCAAAAGCGCGGCGCCGTCCTTTTTGGCATCCTCGGCGCGCCCGGGGAAAAGATTCAGGATGCGCTTCGACTGGAGCGACACGTGGAGGGTCATCTTCCCGTCCTTTACGGTCAGCGTCCCGCGGTCGTGCATCGCCTCACTCACATGAAACATCGAGCTGTCGGTCTCAAAGCGCGCCGTATAGACGCCATCCGGCAATGCGGCGGTCGCCGTACCCTGATGCTCCGCCGTCCCCGCGCTCGTCTCTTCCTTTGCCGCCTCGCTACTCGCGGCGCCGCTCTCGGGCGCCTTCGCCCCGCAGCCGCTCATGAGTAAGCTGAGCCCGAGTGCCAGCGCAAGCAATCCGCCGATGCCTCGCATCCTGCTGTTTCTCTTCATCTTCTCTCCCTGTCAGTCTTTAGTTTGCCTTACTCTCGGCCGCCGTGGTCTCGGCTGCGCTACTCTCTGCCGTCTTTCCCTCGGCCCGATCGATTGCGGCCTGTGTGTGTGCCGCATAGATCTTCTCAATATCGACGATGCCGCCCATGCCGAGAATCTGGGTCTCGACGCGGTCAAAGTTTTTTGACGCGACAAACTTCTGCACCCAGGAATCGTCCTCCGCGCCTGCCATATCGTTGTGCGCATGATCGCCTGCGACGACCATCATCGGACGAAGCGTGACCTTCTTATAGCCCGCCTTCTTAACCGCCTCGATCACAGCGTCGACCGCAGTCTCCGCCGGTTCGCCCTCGACGGTGCCGATGAACACATTGTTGTAGCCGAGCTTCCGCATTGCGGTCTGCATCTCGGAATAGGTGATTGCCGCAGTGTGAGACGTGCCGTGTCCCAGGAAGACAAAGGCCATGCCGTCCTGTCCTGCCTTTTGGACAGAATCAAAACCGCCGTCTGTCACTGCCGCCTGGACAAGCAAGGTCGCAACCTGCTCCTTGTCGGCATTGACCTCCTCCGCGTCCTTGCCCACTTCGCCGAGCAGCGGCTCTGCGAGCGCGACTTTTGTGAAATCCGCCTTGTGTTTGTCGAGCGTCTCCTTTAACTCGTCGTACTCCTTGCCCTGCATGAGGTGGGTCGGCTGGACAATGAGCTCTTTGACGCCGTTCTTCTTGGCGCGCTCCAGCGCCTGTTCCACATTGTCAATTTTCTCGCCGTCCCGCGCGAGGATGTGGTTCATGATAATCTGAGAAGTAAAGGCGCGGCGCACGCTGTAGTCCGGGAACTGCTTCGCAAGATAGGACTCGATGCCGCCGATATCCTTCGCGCGGCTGTCGTTGTAGGAGGTGCCGAAACTCACAACCAGAATCTCCTTCTCCCCGATCTCATCCTGGTTTAAGGGATTGTCCTTTGTCACATCGCCGGTGTCCAGACCGAAATACTCCGGTGACGCGTGCTCGCCCTTCACCTCTGCCTTTGCACTGTCACTCAAAGCGTCCCAAGCCTCCTTTGCCTCTTTGCAGAGTTTCTCCGTGTCCTCGCTCCAATTCTGGACATAGATCGCATCAATCTTCTTGCCGACCTCTGCCGCCTGCGCCTTCTCTTCATCGGTCGCGGGGGCAAGCGTCGTCGCCTCTGTCGCCTCCGTTGCCTGTGTCTCCGCCGCGCTCACGGTCTCCGGCTTCTTTTCTTCCTTTTTGCCGCCGCAGGCTGTGACCGCCAGGGCCGCCGTCAATGCCAACAATGCAAGCTTTGTCTTTCTCATCTCTCCGCTCCTTTATGAATGCGCTGTTTGCCCGAAATCCTTACTTCTGCAGTTCAAATGTGAGCTGATAGTCGATTGCATGCGGCGTGCTCATCGCCGTCGTGTCGCCGACCATCGCAAGCGGCTTGCCGAGCTCCGTGACCGGAACCATAAAGACCGAGTGGCCGTTCTGAATCTCCGGCGTAAAGCGAATGCCCTCGACTTCCATGTAGTCGTACTTGTCGCTGCTCCAGACAATCTTTGCTGTCGCTCTGCCGTCCTTCACCGTGAGATCGGTCGGGCTCGCAATCTTTGCTCTGCCGCTGCCGCCGGAAAGCATCACGTTGACCTGATAGGTTCCGTCGGCAACCGTCAGCTTCTCGTGCTTCTCCGCGAGCATCTGCGCCGCTGCCTCGGCCTGCGCCGTGATATCGTCTCCCGCCTTGAAATCCTCTGCCTTGAAGTCCGCAAGCTTCTTTTCGCCTTCGCTCGCCGCGCTCTCGCCCTTCGATACAACCTCCGATGCCGCACTCTCGCCCTTCGATGCAACCTCCGATGCTGCGCTCTCGGCAGACGAAGCCGCGCTCTCCGCCTTCTTTGCGCCGCAACCCGCTGCGAGAACGGCTGCGAGCGCCGCCATTGCCACCGCTACTCCGTATTTCTTCTTCATAGCCTTACCCTTCTGTCTATTATCCCATTCCTCGGAACCGTCTCTGTCCGCATAAAAAGAGGCTCATCCTCGCGGAGAGCCTCTGGCATTTCAGCAAACAGTATCTTATCTGGACTCGGAAACCGTGGTCTCGCCGGCCTTGTCAGCACCCGCAGCAGCTTTATCCGCTGCCTCGCCTGCCTTCTCTGCCGCTTTGCCCGCCTTGTCGGCTGCCTCACCGGCCTTCTCCGCCGCTGCGCCCGCAGCCTTCTCGCCTGCCTTTGCCGCATCGGAAGCCGCCTTGTCTGCACCCTCCACCGCTGCGGAAGCTGCATCGGAGCCTACCTTTGCCGCATCGGAAGCTGCCTTGTCTGCACCCTCCATCGCTGCGGAAGCTGCCTCGGAGCCTGCCTTTGCCGCGTCGGAAGCTACTTTGTTCGCCTCGTCAACCGCGCTGGAAGCGGACTCCATAGCGCCGGAAACCGACTCGGAAGCCGCCTTGCTCTCGTCCTTCTTGCTGCTGCAGCCGGTCGCCAGAACTGCTGCGAGCGCTGCTGCCACTAAAACTGCTCCAACCTTAACTTTCTTCATTTCCATTTCCTCCCTTTGCATGAAATGATGCCGTTTCATTGTAACATATCCGCGCCAAAATTCCAAATAAAGTGCAAAGAGAGACTCCTCTTCGCAGAGAGCCTCTCTTTGTCACACAAAGAAGAGGCAACTCGCCTCTTCTCTGCGTTCCCGGACAGGCACTCGTGCTCAGGAAGGTACTTAAAAGACAGGGCCGGTCTCCCGGCTCGCGGCTCACAGCCCCTTGTCTGCCTTCCCGCTCTCGCAGTGACAGACGGACTCCCCGCATACGGTGACGAGTTCGCGCAGATTCTGCTGCTTCCCGATTATCCGGAGATTGCTCTCCGGCACCCTGCCTTTATTTTTTTCGTATGATCAGCGGTTGAACGCATTCTTACCCGGATACTCCGCCGCGACACCGAGATCCGACTCGATGCGGAGCAACTGGTTGTACTTCGCGACGCGCTCCGAACGGCTCGGCGCACCGGTCTTAATCTGACGCGTATTCAGCGCGACCGCAAGATCGGCAATCGTCGTATCCTCGGTCTCACCGGAGCGGTGGGAGGTAATCGCCGTGTAGCCCGCCTTGTGCGCCATCTTGATTGCCTCGAGCGTCTCGGAGACCGAACCGATCTGATTGAGCTTAATCAGAATCGAGTTGCCGCAGCCAAGCTCAATTCCCTTCGCAAGGCGCTTCGTGTTTGTGACAAAGAGATCGTCGCCGACCAGCTGAACCTTGTCGCCGAGCTCCTTCGTCATCTCTTTCCAGCCCTCCCAGTCCTCTTCGTCGAGACCGTCCTCGATGGACCAGATCGGATACTTCTCAATGAGGCTCTTCCAGTGCGCAATGAGCTCCTTCGAGGTGAAGTCCTTGCCGGACTTCGGCTGGTGATAGAAACCGATGCCCTTATCGCTCTTCCACTCGGAGGAAGCCGCATCCATCGCGAGCACAAAATCCTTGCCCGGCTCGTAGCCTGCGTCGCGGACTGCCGCGAGAATGTGCTCAATCGTGTCCTCGTCATCCTTTAAGTTCGGCGCAAAACCGCCCTCGTCGCCGACAGCCGTCGTATTGCCCTCGCTCTTCAGAATCTTCTGGAGGCTGTGGAACACCTCGGTGCACCAGCGGAGGCCCTCGGAGAAGCTCGGCGCGCCGACCGGCATAATCATGAACTCCTGCGTGTCCACAGAGTTCGTCGCGTGTGCGCCGCCGTTTAAGATGTTCATCATCGGCACCGGGAGGTTATTGCCGTTTGCGCCGCCGAGGAAGCGGTACAGCGGAATGCCGAGCGACTCGGCCGCTGCCTTTGCCGAAGCAATCGAAACCGCGAGAATCGCGTTTGCGCCGAGCTTCGACTTGTTCTCGGTGCCGTCCGCCGCGAGCATAGCGGCATCGACCGCGTAGACATTCTGCGGATCCAGACCGTGCAGCACGTCATTGATCACGGTGTTGATGTTCTCGACAGCCTTTTTAACGCCCTTGCCGCCGAAGCGGGACTTGTCGCCGTCGCGAAGCTCAATCGCCTCGAACTCACCGGTCGAAGCGCCGCTCGGTGCGGTACCTCTGCCGACCGAACCGTCGGAAAGCGTGACCTCTGCCTCGACCGTCGGATTGCCGCGGGAGTCAATGATCTCTCTTCCGATTACCTTCTCAATAGAAAGATGTGTCAACATATTGGTTCCTCCACTTCTGAAATCTGTTAAAGAACTCTTGTCCGTACCAGTATAGCACGAAACCGTTTGCCCTGCCTCTTATTTTTCGTAGCGGTAAAAGCCCTCGCCCGCGTTGACGCCGGTCTTGCCCGCGTCGATTTTTGCCTTGAGACCCGCCGCAATCTTGCCGGCCGTGCTCTCCGGATTTTTCGCCTCCGGATTCATCGAGACAATATTGTACGCCGTCTGAAGCCCCACAATGTCAAGAATCCGGAAGGGGCCGTAGGGCGAACCCGTGCCGAGCGTCCAGGTCTTATCGATGGTTTCCGGATCGGCGACCTCATTTGCCCAGAGCGCCTCCGCGGCACTTAAGAAGGGCACGAGCATCGAGTTCAGAATATAACCCGGCTGCTCCTTTTTGAGTTCCAGCGGAATCATGCCGATTTCCTCGGCAAATGCAACGACGCGCTCAAAGACCGCCTCCGAAGTGCCGCTGTGCCCCATAATCTCCGCCGTGTTGCTGCGCCAGATATTGTTTGCAAAGTGAAGCGCGAGATAATTCTCCGGATAGGGCAACAAATCCGAGAACATGCTCGGAATCATCGTCGAGGAATTCGTCGCGACGATCGTCTTCTCGTCGAGGAAGGGCGCGAGTTTCGCATAAAACTCCCGCTTCGCCTCCCTGTCCTCCGCCATGCTCTCGATGATAAAGTCCGCCTCGCGGACACTCTCTTCAAGATCCAGCGAAAGGCGAATGTTCTGTTTTGCTGCCTCAACGGCCTTCTCCAGTCGCGCGAGATCCTCCGCGCTCTTGACCGCAGCCGCGTCGCCGAAACCGCGCGGCAAATCAAGCGGTTTGCCCGCGCGCATCGCCTCGCCGACCCGCGCGAGTTCCGCGCGGTACACATTGTAAAGACGCGCGAGCTTCGGCTCCGTTCTGCCGATCGAGCCCTCGCTCCGAAGCCATATCGTCACCGGGAAGCCCTTAAACGCCGTCTGAAACGCAATCTGCGCGCCGAGCACGCCGCCGCCCGCCACCAGTACATGCCGAAATTCCATATACACCTCCGATCTCTCCGAGACCTTGTACATTTATCGATACAAAGAGAGCATACCACGCCCCGGAAGCCGCGCGCAAGCTCAGCCGTCAAAAAGCTCCGAAAAGTCGTGCCGGTTCGCTAGCTCCTCCGCCGAGACCTCAAGGTAGATGTCGAGCGCCGGGCTCTCCTGCGAAGCGGTCAGAATCCCCGCCTTCATGAGCTCGAGCACCGCGAGAAACGTGACCACGAGGAGCAGCTTGCTGCGCCGCTTTTCAAGTAAGTCCCGAAACGAAAAACTCTCGTGCGCGCGCGCATAGCTCATGACCGCTTCAATCTGCATCTTCAGACTGATGGGCTCGCGCTTGATGGTCCCGAAGCGACTCCGCTCCGGATCGATTCTGTCTTCGCGCTGACGCATGACCTCCTGAAACACAAACTGGAGGCGCGTTAGCGTCACATCCTGAAAGAGCTCGTCGAGATCCACGGGCTGCGTCCACTCCGCGACCTCTTTCGGCAGCGCCGGTTCGCGGAAAAAGACCTTGTAGGCGTCAAATTCGCGGTCGGCGAGTTCCTCCGCCATGAGCTTGTACTTCTTGTGCTCCAGGAGGCGATTCACAAGTTCCGCTCTCGGATCCACCTCTTCGCCGGTCTCCTGATCCACCTCGCGCGGCAGGAGCATGCGCGCCTTGATGTCGAGCAGAGTCGCCGCCATCAGAAGGAATTCCGAGAGCTGATCGAGATCCTCTCTCTCCATGCCGGAGAGGTACGCCATATACTGCTCCGTGATCTCGGCAATCGGAATGTCGTAGATATTGATTTTATTCTTCTCAATCAGCTTTAAGAGAAGATCGAGCGGCCCCTCATACTTTTCGAGCCGCAGCGAGAGCGCCTCATCTGCCATGTCCTCTCCCCTTTCGAAGCTCCAGCACCATGAGCTCCGGCAAATTCATAAAGCGGAGGTTGATGCTGTGCGTGCCGATGCCCGGGCTTAAGAGCATCGCGTGCTCCCCCCGGTAGAAAAGCCCGCTCGCCGGGCCGCGGAAAAATTCAAACTGCGGCGTCATGAGGCCTATGTTCCCCGGGAGCCGCACCGTGCCGCCGTGCCAGTGCCCCGCGAAGGTGAGATCCGCGCCCCAGCGCGCATAGGCGTCAAAAAAAGCCGGGCTATGCGCAAAGAGAAGCTGAAAGCGCGTCGCATTTGCCGCGCCGAGATGAGACTGCACATAGTCTTCGCGCATCTCATCATGCGGCGCTCGCCGGTAAAAATTCTCGGTGATGTGGAGCCCCGAGAGCGCAAGGTCATCGCCGAGCAATACGGTCTCATCCGAGAGATAGTGTACGCCCTGCCGACTAAGCCCCGCCTGCAAGTCATCGAACAGCTGCAAATAGCGCCCGCGGTCGCGGTCCAGCCGCGCCTCGTGGTTTCCCTCGCCGTAGTAGACCGGCGCGATTTCCGCGAGCCGCTCTGTCAGCGCGAGGGTCGCCTGAATCGAAGCGCCGTGCTTTGCCGTCACCATATCTCCGCCGAGGAAGATGTAGTCCGGCCGAAGTCGCGCCGTTTCTCTGAGGAGCCGCGCCGCAATGTCGCCGAGACGGCGCTCGTGAAAGTCCGAGAGGTATACAATGCGGCGCGGTCTTTCGATTTTCGGGCTCCGCAGTTCATAGCGGCGCACAACGAGGCTCCGACGCTCCCGCTCGGATTCAAAAAGGGCGGCCGCCGCAATGCCGACCGCCGCCGAACCGAACGAGAAGAAAAACTTCTTCTTATCCAATCCAAACCCCTTCCCTGTTGACTCGGTATCCATCCGGTGTGCGGCTGTCTGTCAACATTTTGCCGTCACTTCCAAGATAATACCACTGATTCCGATACTGTAGCCAGCAGTTTTGCTGCAGTGCACCCTGCCCCGGTGTCAGGTAATACCAGGCGCCCGTGCTATCCTGCTGCCAGCCCTCCTTCATATTGCCGTCCGCGTCAAACCAGTACTGCGCACCGTTAATCTCCCGGCGTGCATTCTTCACAAACTCACCGTTTGCTTCTCTGTACGCCCACACACCGTTTCTTTGGAGCCACCCCGCCTGACTTGGAAGCTTTGCCCCCGGTCCGCTTACCGCCGGATTTTGATTTGCCGCCGGATTTGCTCCCTGACTGCTTGCCTGACTTACCGCCGGATTTACCGTTTGTCTGCTTACCGCCTGACTTTGACTTGCCGCCGGATTTGCCGCCTGCTGATTTGCCGCCGGATTTTCCTGCTGACTTTGAGCCTGACTGTTTGCCGTGAGCGCCTGTACTCTGCCGCTTGTCTCCTGTGCCGTTTCCCCGCCCACGGCCTCCTGTTTTTTTCCGCCGGACTCTCCCGCGACTTGGAACCCGTAGTCGAGCAGCGCTCTCGTGTCCGCGTACTGTGTCCGCTTGCTCTTCATGACCACGGCAATGAGGCGCACGCCGTTTCGCTCCGCGCAAGTCACGAGCGTATTGCCCGCCGCGCTCGTATAGCCTGTTTTGCCGCCGAGAATGCCCGGATAATAGTCCGAACCGTCCGGCGCAATCATACGGTGTCCCATTGTGATGTCCGTGCCGTTCGGACGCTTTTGGGTCGCCGGAAAATGGTACGAAGTCGTCTGATCCAGCGCGCGGAAATCGGCGCGGTCAAAACAGGCCTTCGCGATCAGCGCCATGTCGTGCGGTGTCGTGACATGGTTTGCGTTGTTCAGGCCGTTCGGATTCACGAAATGCGTGTTGGTGCAGCCGAGCTGTCCGGCTCTCCGGTTCATCTTCTGCGCGAACGCGGAGACCGAACCCGAGACATGCTCGGCGAGCCCGTTTGCGACCTCGTTCGCGGATTTCAGCATGAGCCCGTAGAGACAATCCCGCACCTTGACGCGGTCGCCCTTTGTGAGCTCCAGATTCACCGCGCCCGACTCCAGATTTCCGGTCGCGCTGTCGGAAAACACAACCACATCGTCCTGTGAGCTGTTCTCGAGCACCAGAAGTGCCGTCATAAACTTGGTGATCGAAGCCGGATAGAACTGCTGATTTGCGTTCTTCTCATACAAAAACTGTCCCGTCGTCGCATTGTAGAGCGCCGCGCCCTCCGAGGCAATCTGCGGCGCGGTCGCCGCATAAGCTGTCTTTATGCCGATAGAGCCGCCGAAAAGCAGCAGTGCCGCGATGAGACAACAGAGCCCTTTTTTGATTTTTTCCTGCATCAAAACGAAATCCCCCTCCCCTGAGATGCCGTCTCCGCCCTCAGTTCTATTTCATTTCTCTTGTAATTTTATCACAATCTTACTTCTCATTTTTTACAAAATTATGAAAAAGAGCGGGGATTTCTGTCGCTTTACAAAAGATACGACCCTGAATGCGATCTTTTCCGCCGCCGCCCTTGCCGCCGCGCGCGCGGAGTTCGGCGAGAAAAGGCTCCCGGTCAACCCCGTCGCCGGACAGAAGAAACGCATAGCCTGTCTCCTCCTCTCCGGAGAAAAGCCCGATTATACCGGAAAAACGCTCTCTGAGCGGCTTTAGCGCGCGCTGGAGCGCACTCTCCGGGAGCGGCGGCAGAATAAGGCAGGGTGCCTGCTCGCCCCTCTGCGCCGCTGTCTCTGCCTTCGCAAGAATCAGTTCGACCGCAAGCGAAGCCGCGCGGCTCTCGGCGGCAGCGCTCTTCTCCTGCACTTTCATGACCGCACTGTCCAGTTCGCCGAGCGGCGCCGAGAGTCGCGCCGAAATCTCTTTTGCCTCGTCGAGGCAGGCCGAAAACGCCGTGAGCGCCCGCATCCCGCAGGCGAGATACAGTCTGGTGCCTCCCTTATAGTTCATCGCGCTCAGAATTTTTACGAGCCCCACCTCCGAACTCCGATTGACATGGGGCGCGCAGCAGGCGCAGGTATCCACATCCCCGATTTCGACGAGGCGGACTGCCCCCGTCAGTTCCTTTTTCTGCCGGTAAGAAATCGCCGCAAGCTCCGCCGCGTCCGGATAAAAGGCGCGCACCGGGATGTCCCGGAAAACGGCCTCATTGACCGCGCGCTCAAGCTCTGCGAGATTCGCCGCGCCGAGCGGGACACTGAGATCCACCTGCACTTCGCGCTCGCTCAGGTGAAAGCCCACATTTTCCGCGCCGAAGAGGCGATGCGCAAGCCCCGACAACATATGCTCGCCCGTGTGCTGCTGCATAAAGTCAAAGCGGCGCGCCCAGTCGACCGTCCCCGTGACCGTGCTGCCGACCGATAGCGGCGCGTCGACCAGATGGGTGATGATGCCGTCCTGTATCGTGACATCCAGAATTTTTGCCCCGCCGAGCGTGCCGCGGTCCGCCTTCTGCCCGCCCTGTTCCGGGAAAAAAGCCGTCCGGTCCAGAATCACCGCAAAACAAGTCTCGCCGTCCGCCGTTCTCTCCGCGAAAGAGAGCACTTCTGCCGTAAAGCAGAGCTCCCGCGGATCTCTGTCAAAAATCGTCTCTGTCATACGAATCTCCTCTCCGCCCGCCGCGGCAAATGTGCAAACGCTCCGATTTCCCGCACACGAAAAGACAGCCTCCTTTCGGGAAGCTGTCCTTTGCTCATCTCGTCACTGCGCTGCCTTGATTGCCGCGAGCAGTTCCGCATAGGTCTCAAACGCCGGGTACTGCGGGTAGGCCTTCTTGATTTCCTCCGTCGTCCGGAACAGGAAGCCCGCCTTGCTTGCCTCGATCATGCCGAGGTCGTTGTAGCTGTCACCGCTCGCAATCGTCTCATAGCCGATCGACTGGAGCGCGCGCACCGTCGTGAGCTTCGAGTGCTCGATGCGCATCTTGAAGCCCGTGATTTCACCGCTCTCCGCGACCTCAAGCGAGTTGCAGAGTATCGTCGGATAGCCGAGCTTTTTCATGAGAGGAGACGCGAACTGCGTGAACGTGTCACTCAGAATCATAACCTGGGTAAAGCTCCGGAGTTCGTCGAGGAACTCCTTGGCGCCCGGCATCGGATCAATCGTCGCGATGGTCTCCTGAATCTCCTTGAGCCCGAGGCCGTGCTCCTTCAGAATGTCAATGCGGTAGCGCATCAGCTTGTCGTAGTCCGGCTCGTCCCGCGTCGTGCGGCGAAGTTCCGGGATGCCCGAAGCCTCCGCAAACGCAATCCAGATTTCGGGAACCAGCACGCCCTCCAGATCCAAGCAAACAATATTCATGTTGTGCCTCCTCATTTCGCAATTTCACAATAACAGCCACATTATACCAAAGCGGCCCGCTCTTTGCCACTAAATCGACTTGCCGAGGAACTGGCTCTCATAGAGCGTGTAGTAGAAGCCCTTCGCCGCCATGAGTTCCTCGTGGTTGCCCTTTTCGATGATGTGTCCGGCCTTCATCACAAGAATCACATCGGCGTTCCGTATCGTCGAGAGACGGTGCGCGACAATAAAGCTTGTGCGCCCCTCCATGAGTTGATTGAACGCCTCCTGAATTTTGAGCTCCGTCCGCGTGTCGATCGAAGAAGTCGCCTCGTCCAGAATCAGCATCGACGGATTGCTCATCATGACGCGGGCAATGCAGAGGAGCTGCTTCTGTCCCTGCGAGAAGCCCTCGCCGTTCTCGGCAATCACCGTGTCATAGCCCTGCGGCAGCTTTTCGATGAAATTCGCAATGTGGCAGATGCGCGCAACCTCGCGCATCTGCTCCTCGGAAATGCCGGGATTGCCCATCGTGATGTTCTCGCGTATCGTACCGCTCTTTAACCAGGTCTCCTGTAAGACCATGCCGAAGCCGCCGCGGAGCGAGGCACGCGTCAGGTCACGGAGATCCGTGCCGTCGAGGGTGATGCTGCCGCCCGTCACATCGTAGAAGCGCATCAGGAGATTGATGAGCGTCGTCTTGCCGCAACCGGTCGGCCCGACAATCGCAATCTTCTGCCCCGGTTTCACCGCAAAGTCAAAGTTCTCAATGAGATGCTGCTCCGGCACATAGGAAAAGGCAACCTTGTCAAACCCGACCGCACCGTCGAAGCGCTCTGTCACCTTGGCATCCGCCGCGTCGGGCACCTCCTCCTTCTCCTCGATAAACTCAAAAAGCCTTGCCGCGCAGGCAATCGCGTTCTGAAGCTCGGTCACAACGCCCGAAATCTCGTTGAACGGCTTTGCGTACTGGCTCGCATAGCTGAGGAAGGCCGTGAGCTCGCCGACCGTCAGATGCCCGCCGATCACCGAGAGAGCGCCGACCGCGCCGACAATCATATAGACTAAGGCATTTACAAAGCGCGTCGTCGGGTTGGTCAGCGAAGAGAAGAAAGTCGCTTTCAGCGAAGTCTCGGTCAGCTTTTCATTGAGCGCATCGAACTCCGAAATCACGGCGCGCTCGCGGTGAAAGGCCTTGACGACACGCTGTCCCTCGACCATCTCGTTGATCATGCCGGTCTGCTCGCCGCGAAGCGTCGACTGCGCGCGAAACAAAAGATAGCTGTGCTTTGAGATATAACCCGCAAGCAAGAAACTAAGCGGTGTGATCAACACGACCGCGAGCGTAATCCAGACATTGACCGAGAGCATGAAGAGGAGCGTCCCGAGTATCGTGAGGACACCCGTAAAGAGCTGGGTAAAGCCCATCAAAAGGCCGTCCGAAAACTGGTCGGCATCCGCAATCACGCGGCTCTCGATCTCGCCGACCGGGTGCGCGTCGAGGTAACTTAACGGCAGGCGCTCAATCTTCCGGAAAGCATCGTTTCGAAGCGCCTGCACGACCGCATAGGCCAGATGGTTGTTGCAGAGATTCATGCACCACTGGAAGATGCCCACGCCCGCCGCCGCGAGGACAAGCTGCAGCATGATGCGCCGCACGCCGTGGAAGTCCACCCGTCCCGCGCCTATCATGTGGTCCACAACGGCACCGGTCAAACGCGGCGCGAGCAGCGTCAGAACAACCGTCAGGAAGGCAAAGAGTAGTGATGCCATCAGGTACAGCCGGAAGCGGCCGATGTAACGGAGCACCTTTTTGACGGTGCGCCACTGGAAATCATTTTTTTTCTTCTGTTCCATCTCACGCCTCCTTCGGGAACTGGGAGTAGTAAATCTCCTGATAGACCCGGTTGTCCCGGAGAAGCTCCTCATGTGTGCCGCAGCCGACCAGCTGCCCGTTGTCGAGCACCAGAATCCGGTCCGCGTACTGCACCGAAGCCGCGCGCTGCGACACAATGAAGCAGGTGATGTCCTTTGCGCTCTCACGGATTGCGGTGCGAAGCGCTGCGTCGGTCGCAAAGTCGAGCGCCGAAGCACTGTCGTCGAGAATCAGAATTTCCGGCTTCTTCATGAGCGCGCGCGCAATCGTGAGGCGCTGCTTCTGACCGCCCGACAAGTTCCGGGCGTTCTGCTCCAGATGAAAATCAAGCTGCCCGGGCTTGGTCTCGACATATTCCTTCGCCTGCGCGACCGTCAGCGCCTCCCAGAACGCCGGGATATCCGCGTCCTCTTTGCCCCAGCGAAGATTGTCGGCAATGCTGCCCTGAAAGAGCTCTGCCTTCTGTAAGACCATGCCGATTGCCGCGCGGAGACTCTCGAGTGTCAACTTCCGCACATCCTCTCCAAAGACCGCTACCTCGCCCGCCGTCACATCATAGAACCGCGGAATCAGATTCACGAGTGAGGACTTGCCGCTGCCCGTGCCGCCGATGATGCCGATGGTATCGCCCGCATAGGCCGTAAAACTGATGTGCGAGAGCGCTTCGCCGCTCTCTGCGTCATAGCGGAGCGAGACATCCCGAAATTCGACCGCCTTCTTCCGGCCGTTTGCATCCGCTACCTCGCCCGCAAACACCTGCGCCGTGTCCTCGCTGCCGTCTCGCATGTCACTCTGCACCGCGAGCACCGCGGCAACGCGGTCACTGCAGGCCATGGCGCGCGTCACCTGAATGATCAGATTGGCGAGCTTGATTAACTCCACCAGAATCTGCGACATATAATTCAGCAGCGCGACCACCTGACCGGTCGCGAGAATGCCTGCGTTTACGCGCACGGCGTCTGTCTGAATCAGCGCGACAATCGCGAGGTTAATAAGCACATAGGTCAGCGGATTCATGAGCCCCGAGATGCGCCCCACACGGATCTGCTCCGCAAACAGCGCCGCATTCCGCGCCGCATAGCGCTGTCTCTCATTCTCCTCCTGTCGGAAAGCCCGGATCACGCGGACACCGGTCAGATTTTCGCGCGTGCTCGTCATGATCTGATCCAGACGCCCCTGCACCTTTTTATAGAGCGGTAAGGTGGTCAGCAGAATCCAGAAGACAACCGCACCGATGACCGGAATCGCGACCGCAAAGATCAGCGCCGACGGTCCGTCAATCGTAAACGCCATAATCATTGCGCCGAAGACAATGAAGGGCGAGCGGAGAAACAGCCGCAGCACCATGTTGACGCCGGACTGCACCTGGTTTACATCGCTCGTCATCCGCGTGATCAGCGTGTCCGCGCCGAAGAGATCCAGCTGCGAAAAACTGAGTTCCTGCACCTTGGTAAATAGCTGATGCCTCAGTTCGCCGCCGAGCCGCATTGCCGCCTTTGCCGCAAAATACTGCGCGGTAACCGAGAACCCGAGTCCCGCCGCGCCGAGCAGCAAGAGCAACGCCGACTGCTGCAACACATAGCCGCGATCTCCCATCGCAATGCCGCGGTCAATGAGCCGTGCCATAATGAGCGGCACAATCAGCTCGAGCAGCGCCTCCACAAGTTTAAAGAGAGGCGCGAGCACTGCCTCTCTCCTGTACTTCTTCAATATTGGCAACAAAACCTTCATACGCCCCTCCCTTTCTCACAATATCCTAGCGAGCCGAAGCCAGGCTGTCAAGAAAGGCGGCGGCCGGGCAATTCCGCTGCAACCGGCAACGCCCGATGATAACTCCGACGACGAAGCGGAGACCTTCCACTAACAAAATAGGCGGGGCGGTGAAGACGAAAAGTCTTCACCGCCCCGCCCGCATATACGAGAATTAGGGGAGTCTCGTTTTTGCTTTGCCTTACGGCGTCTCGCGAATCCAAGCACCGGAAGCGTCCACATGGTAGCCGTCCGGCGTCACTTCGTTCGCATACATGGAACCGTACGGTCTGCCCGGACGATTTCCGTACACCCAGCGGTTCTGAGAAGCATCCCAGTCCCAGGTCGGTGCCGGTGTCACCGGATTCAGGTAGTACCAGGTTCCGTCAATCTGCTGCCAGCCGGTCATCATAGCGCCGGTCAGCAGGTTCAGATAATACCATCTGCCGTCTGCGCTGTCGTGATACCAGCCCTTGTCCATCGAACCGAACCAACCGTCGTGAATCGTGGAGAGGTGGAACCAGGTTCCCTGGTCGTTCTTCCACCAGCCGCTGTCCATGACACCGTTCTCGTCGAAGTGGTAGCTGTAAATCTTGGTCTGGCCGTCAAAGGTGTAAGCGACATCCGCCCAGGTATTCATGAGCTTCTTGCCGTAGCCGAGCTCAAAGTACCAGCCGTGGCCTGCCGGGTCAAAGTTCACCCAGTTGCCCTCTGCGCCGTTCTG
>ERZ773197.513-NODE-513-length-30413-cov-3.250412_pt1 | contig 30413 bp, 25 predicted proteins | sample MGYA00580999_ERZ773197 | MGnify/ENA primary metagenome ERZ773197 (study PRJEB29015, sample SAMEA2738166) | human oral metagenome | biome: human oral; feature: human-associated habitat; material: saliva | place: China | collected 2185 ...
CAATATATACAGGTGCAGGCTCGAGTAGGCTTAATATATGCTTTTTATATTCGAGTTCAAACATCTCAGGCGAGAGCTTGGCAACTTTTAATTCAAATTGTAACTCGTTTTCAGCAAAATCCTTTCCTTCCAATAAATCTTTTTGGAAATTTTCTTTGCTTCGCATATTTTCCCTGCGCGCCATAAGCCATATGATTGCTTCTTCAAGTGCTTCTTTTAATTCCGCATCTATTTCGACTTCTTTTTCAATCCACTTAAGGCCTGCTATTTTCGATGTGATATTTTCCTCTATATAGCTTTCCTTATCCGTTTTCGGGCGTTTTCCAAAAATCTCCGCATCGTGCTTTATATGAAGCCTCATATTCAAAAGCGGTCTGCCCACGAACAAAATTTTCCCTTCAAGCGCCATTCTAAACGCTATATAATGGTCTACTTTCATTCCCGGCGCAAGCGGTACCGCCTTTTTTAACTTTTCTGTTTTTATAAGTGCTGTTTCCAGCTTTATAGAATTACTTGCAAGTAGCGTTCTTGCAACATTCTGCCCCGCCTTGAATTCCTCAAAAAGTCCATATCCCAAAAGAGAATCCGCTATAATATTTTCCTGCTCATCCATTACTCGCGCATCCGAATATGCAAGCACCGCATCTTCATCTTCTTCCATTGCGAGCACTAAACGCAAAATTTTATTTCTATCCCAGTCATCTCGCTGCGTTGCAAATGCAACTAAGTCGCTATCAGCCATTTCAATCAGTTTTTCATAGGTTTTTCGTACTCCGAGATGAGTTTCGTTTCTTTCAATCCTGACCTCAACATTCGTAACAACTCTAGGAATGACCGCCATAAGGTCTTCTTTTGTAAGTACCTCCGAAGCATCGTCAAGTAGTAAAATCGTAATGTTTTCGTAAGTTTGAGCATCAATACTTCTAAGTTGTTCAACAAATATCTTCCTTTCGGGATTGTATGTCGGTAGTAATACAGTTATGCTTGGATTTATATGCGGTCTTCGTAATTTACCGAAGTTTGCTTTTTCAAGTTTCTTTTGACGAGCCTCTTCTTTTTTCTTATTTTTCTTTTCCAATGCAGCTTCTTTTTTCGCAACCTTTTGGGCTGCCTTCGCTTCTGCACGGCGTATTTTGTCTTCCTCTTCCTGCTGCTTTTTTTGTTTTTTTTGTGCAGCCAAAAGAACTCGGTACTCGCTTTCAGAAATTTCCTCCTCAGCATCCGGATCTATGGCTTCAATATCATAATAACTGTCTTTTTCGAGATCATCCAGATCATCTCCAAAAATATCAAAATCTTCATCAAGGGTTTTAGTTCCGTCCATCGGATCGTCATCGAGCGTTTTGATTCCGTCCATCGGATCGTCGTCGAGCGTTTTGATTCCTGCCATCGGATCGTCGTCGAGCGTCTTGATTCCTGCCATCGGATCGTCATCGAGCGTTTTGATTCCTGCCATCGGATCATCATCGAGCGTCTTTATTCCCATCATCGGATCGTCATCAAGAGTCTTGATTCCTGCCATTGCATCAAAATTAGGCACAACAATTTCAGGTTCTTCCTCAGCCCAGCCGAGCTTTATAGCCAGCTTTCTTATTTTTTCATCTGCATCTGTGCTTTTGTCCTCCGTAGGCTCAAATGTAATGTTGTCGACATTTAAAGTTGTTTTTTCATTACTATCTGACACTTCACTGCCCCCCTATCAACTTGCTTCACAATACAAAATTCTGTCATGCCCTGCATAATCTTTGATAACATCAATATTTTCATACTTACCCGACTCCTCTAAGAGTCTAATAATTTTCATTTTTTGGTCATATCCGATTTCCATGAGTAAAATTCCGCCTTTTACAAGATGTTCCGATGCCTCGCCTGCGATTCTCTTATAAAATTCAAGTCCGTCTTGCCCTCCGTCCAAAGCCAAAATCGGTTCATAATCGCGTACCTCTTCCTGTAAATTTGCTATTTCGCTTGTTTTAATATACGGCGGATTACTTATTATCATATCAAACTTTGTTTTTGTAAACTTGCCTTTAAAAGGTTCAAACAAATCGCCTTTTTTTACAGTAACGCTTGCGTTGAGCCTTTTGGCATTTTCAGTTGCGAGCGCTATCGCATATTCGCTAATATCACTTGCTGCAACTTTTGCCTTTGCAATATTCTTCGCTATCGTTACCGCTATAATACCGCTTCCTGTGCAAAGATCCAGTACTTTCGGCTTTTTCATTTCGCTCAGCTTTTTAATTGCGAGGCTGACCATTATTTCCGTTTCCGGTCTTGGTATCAAAACCCCTTCTCGCACAGCGAATTCCTCGCCCATAAAATTTTGAAAACCGACTATGTACTGCAACGGGATATGCGAATTTCTCCTGTCCAAAAGTTCAAAATAAAGCTCACACTGATGCTCAGTAAGCTCTTTATCCCAATTCATAAAGAGCTTCGCCTGATCTATTGAAAGCAAATGGCACATTAGCGACTTGGCATTAACCTCAGCTTCGTCTATTCCATGCTCATTTAAAGAACTTTTTGCAACATTGAGAATTTCTTTAACTGTCATGCTCAATTTAGTGCCTCCTCGCTTCGTTCTCTTGCCAGAAAATCTGAATCGCTAAACGCATCGTAGCTTGGCAAATATATTGAAATTTCAGGTGTATCTTTCGGTACAAGCACCGCTTTCATGGCTATTATAGCCATTTCAAGATGCTCCGTATCAGGTTCTTTTGTGGTTATTTTTTGTAAATAAAGTCCCGGTAAACTAAGGATTTTTACAATCGAGCTGTTGCTTCTTCCTGCTAATTTCAAAACTTCATATGAGAGTCCCGCTATTACAGGCAAAAGGAGAAGCCTTGATGCTACCCTAAGCAACAAATTCGGCCAACCGAGCAACGAAAAAAGTATCAAACTTATAATCATTACGAACATCAAAAAGCTGGTTCCGCAGCGCGGGTGTAGCGTGTAAAACTCTTGGCAATTAGCAGGTGTGAGTTCGAGGTTGTTTTCAAAGCAATGTATGCACTTATGCTCCGCACCGTGAAATTGAAAAACTCGCCTAATATCCGGCATTTTAGATATCAGCAAAATATAGACGACAAACAATAAAATTCGAAATACTCCTTCAATTAAATTTAGGGCAATTCCACTGCTTATATAGAGCTGCAAAAAATTCACAAGTGCAGTGGGAAGTAAGATGAAAACTGCAACAGAAAAAACAACTGCTATAATCGCAGAAAAATACATAAGGAAATTCCAAGCACCTTTTTCTCCTAAATGCTTCTCTAGAAAAATCGTTACTTTATCTTTCTCGTACGCACCTGTTTCCGAAACAGTTTCGCCGCTAGCCTTTTTTTGCTCGCGAAAAATAGCAAGACGCTCTGCGTTCTCTCGCTCGTAGCGTTCGAGCACATCCGCTGAATACATCAGCGTTTTTGTGCCTACTACCAGCGCGGAAGCGAATGAAAATACCCCGCGAATTAGCGGTATTTTCATCACCCCCGACGGTGCGGTGAGCTTTTCGGTCTTGAGATGCACCGCCCCGTCGGGCAGCCGCACTGCGATAGCAGTGCGGTCGCTTCCGCGCATCATAATTCCCTCTATTATAGCTTGCCCCCCTATACTTGTCGGGCATGCCTTTTCCAAAAATATTTTGCTAAAATCCAAATTTTTCTCCTACTTGCTTTGTTTTTCGAAAAGCGGCATTTTTCTGATTGCCTTTATAAATTCCGCATTACTTTTCGTATTTATCAAATTGCTTATAATTATCTCCGTCGCCTCGCGTGTGCCTAAGTTTCCGAGCGCCCTCCTTATGATGTAAACCGTTTCCAGTTCCTCTTGCGTCATAAGCAAATCCTCTCGCCTCGTACCCGACTTGTTCAAGTCTATTGCAGGGAATATGCGTCTTTCCGAGAGACTCCTGTCCAAATGCAATTCCATATTGCCCGTTCCCTTAAACTCCTCGAAAATTACATCGTCCATACGGCTGCCTGTTTCGACAAGAGCAGTCGCAAGTATAGTAATACTTCCGCCGTTTTCAATATTTCTAGCAGTTCCAAAAAACTTTTTCGGTCTATGAAGTGCTCCCGGATCAAGTCCGCCGGAAAGCGTCCTTCCCGAAGCAGGCACTACCAAATTGTAAGCTCTTGCAAGCCTTGTGATACTATCCAAAAGCACTACCACATCTTTTCCATGCTCTGCAAGTCGCTGCGCTCTTGCCATAACCATCTCTGCAACTTTTACATGGTTTTGCGGTTGTTCATCGAATGTGGAATATATTACCTCACTGCGTACAAGCGAGCGTTTCATATCAGTAACTTCCTCCGGTCGTTCATCCACGAGTAAAACGATTATTTCTACATCTTTATATTTTTCTTCTATCGTAGCCGCTATTTTCTTTAGCAGTACGGTTTTTCCCGATTTTGGAGGAGCTACTATTATTCCCCTTTGCCCTTTTCCTATCGGTGCGACTAAATCCACAAGGCGCATAGCAATTTCGCTTCGACCGGTTTCAAGTGCAAAACGGTCCTGTGGAAATATCGGAATCAACTCATCAAAGTCTTTTCTATTGATTGCGATACTGAGGTCATCATCATTTACGGTATTCACATAAAGCAATGCCCCGAATTTATCACCCGGGTTGGGATGCCTTGCTATTCCTGTAATCTTATCACCCGTCTTTAAATTAAATCTGCGAATTTGCGCCTGTCCTACATAAATATCCTTTTCACTGGTGAGAAAATTTTCGCAACGTAAGAACCCAAAACCGCCGTCAGCAATTTCGAGTATCCCCGAAACTATCGGCCTTTCCTCTTCCGTATATGTTTTTTCTCCTTGTTCTTCAATATTTTCAGTCGCTTTTTCTTCTAGAACCTCATTTTCTTCTATCAATTTTAATCTGCGTCTGTTTCGTCGTTATCAGTCGCACTCCCTTCTTCATCGCTCTCATAACTTTTTAGATTATATATGTCCGCAATCATCTGCTCTATTTCTTTTTTCTTTGGATACACATAATACGGTGCTTGCGGTTCCGGATCAAACGGTATTGTATATGTTTTCATATCACCGCTTTCCATACCTGCCGCTTTTGCTGCAAGGGAAACCGCTTTGCCGAGTGTAATATCGGAATTTACATTTTGGAACACAGTTTTTGCTATTTTAGGTAAATTTAAACTTAGCGTTTGTTTAAATGCACTTTTAACAAATTGTTGCTGCGCTTCGACTCTTCCTATATCGCCATTCACATATCCATGTCTGAATCTCAAAAATTGTACCGCTTTTTTGCCGTCAAGTACCTGATGTCCCGCAGGAATAGCAATTTTAAGTGGCGGTTTATCATATGGATCGTTGTAGTACATTCCGCCCGTGCCGTTTATATTAGGAATATCCATCGGCACTCCTCCCATCGCATCCACTATATTTTCAACTCCGTCATATTCTATTACAGCATAGTAATTGATAGGAATATCGCAAAGCACCTCGCTCACCGCTTTTGCAGTATTAACCGGATTTCCTCGATATGCCGAATTGATTTTTCTCTCCGCAAGAGAATTGAATCCCGGTCTTTCGTAATAAGTATCTCTCGGAACCGAAATTACATCGACTTTCTTGTTTTCCATATCGAAACTGGCAAGCATTATGGTATCTGTAAGCCCTCCGTTAACACCTAAAAACAGTATGTTTGCGCGTTTCGTATCTTTAAACGCATTGAAAAACGGACTGTGCTTATCTACGAGCGAATCCAAATCAAGCTCATCTTCGAGTACAGGTGTATCTTTGCCGTTTTTCTTTTCAAACGGCTTAATTCCTCCCATTTTTTCCAAAAGGGTTGTTGCACCGAAGCATATCACCGTCAAAATCGCAAATGCAAATATAAATGTTTTTAGAAAAATAGATAATGTACTGCTCTTCTTTTTCTTTTTCAAAAGTTTATGATTATCTCCATTCATTTCGTGTTTCATCTATTTTTAAATGCCTCTCATTCTTTTTTACTATCCTTATAGTTTATACCATTTTGCACTCGCTTGCAATAAAAAGCGTACAAAATCCGCGGTTGTTCACAAAAAATTAACTATCGTATGCCCACTCGCACGCTTTTTCGGAATATATCTAATAATCCGCAGGAGATGCGCTGTTTAATTCGATTTGCCAAACATTTCCCGATTCATCAATTTTCATTGTTGCAAAATATTCATTCCAAAATAGGTGGTCGCTGTTATTTCGCCAAGCAATTCCGTACCAAAGCTGGGTTATATCAGTTTTATCCGCTGCATCTTGCGGTGTATTCCACAATTTTTTCTTAAATTTCTTTTCCATTACTTGATTATCAAGTGGCGCGAGCAGGTCAACTCCGTTCAGTTTAAGCGAACTTCCGTTTGCTCTAAGTGCTGTTAGATTCTCTTCATCAAAATCAATTCTTTCTATCTTTCTTGTATCAGACGATTCAGCTTTTTCTTTGCTCTTCCATAGATATATCTTCCCAAGCTCCACTCCGTTTTTTTCAAGCACATATGTATTGGTTCCAAGCATCTCATCTCCAACTATCTCAAAACCGCTTTTTTGCAAATCTGACGGCGTAGTTTTCAGCATAACTATGGATTCTCCGTCGAGAACACAATCAGGAGCCTTGGCGGGCACTCCAATTATAATATACGTCATCATAAAAAAGACCGTAAAAAGGCAGGCAACTGCAAGCGCAAATAGGGCTTTTCCCGTTCTTTTTCTCGCGTTGAAAACCGCCATTATTACAGGTAATATAATCATTCTGGCTATTATGGCGTTACCGCTACCGCCCCTACCAAGTATTGGCAGTATGGTTAAAAAAGCTATAATCAGCATCGCAGAATAAGTTGCAATCTCTCCAATTCCCATTTTGTCGGTTCTTTGCTGATTGTTTACAGCCTCGTCCATACGCCGTACACCTGCAGGATTTTTCTGCTGAAAGTAACGATATACCATAAGTCCTATCCCGAAATATACCGCTGCTAAAAATGCAAGTGCTGCCAATAACACGATTCTTCCCATTTTTATACCTTACCTTTTTTCTGTTCTTTATAACTTCTGACGCCGTAAACTAAAAGCCCCTACAAGCGGGGCTTTTAAGCGATTCTTATTTAATAGGCTCCAAAACTTTGAACTGCGTGGTAGCTGCTTTGTTAGCAAAGACAGCCGCTTGTGCCCTTGTTATAGGCTTCGTAGCATCCAGTTTTTCCGGATTTTCGGTTATCTTCATAAACTCGGCAAGTAATATTCCGTCTTTCGCCCACGATGAATATTTGGTACATTTTGGCGTACCCTCAAACAAATCCGTTTTTTGTGCCCACGCCGGATAAGATGCCTTCGTCCTATTAGCCACCATTGCCGCAAATTCTTGGTATGTAAGCGTTCCGTCAGGTTTAAATTCGCCGGTTGGATAACCTGAGCAGTATTTATTTGCGACTGCGTAATTTAATGCATCGCTATACCACTCGCCTGCTTTTACATCCGAAAATACCGCAGGAGCTTCTTTTAAAAATCCGCCGTCAACCTTGTAAAGGATTTGTACCGCCTCCGCACGCGTCAACTTTCCGTCAGGATCGAACTTCCCGTCGCCCTTACCTTGCATGATATTGGGATTACAGAACTCAATTGCCGCCTTTGCGAAATGGTTATCGGGCACATCGGTAAACGAAACTTTATCTCCTGCTGCAAATGTAGGCATTGCGCTTGTTAAAAGCATCACTGCACCGAGTGCGACCGTCGCGGTTTTTCTAAGAAAATCCTTTGTTTTCGCTTCTTCTTTTTTCATTTGTAATTTTCCTCTCCCTTCTTCTAGGAAATAACCCTCCATAAATAGAAATGATTTCCTTTTTATATGACTATTTTATGCCATATCTTTGCAAAGGTCAAGTGTTTTTTGTATTTTTTTTACTTTTTTTAAAGAAGCATCCTGTCGTTTTGTATATTAAATTTAGCTATCAATTCATCAACCGTCATTTTTGCACGCTCTTCGCCTGATACATCCATTACAAGCTGCCCTTGTCGCATCAAGATTGTTCTGTTTCCATAAACAAGCGCATCTTTCATATTGTGTGTTATCATGATAGTACAAAAATCCTTCTGCGCTGCCAATTTTGCCGTTAATTTCAATATTTTTTGAGCTGCTTGCGGATCTAGTGCCGCCGTATGTTCATCCAAGAGTAACAGCTTCGGTTTTGCCATTATCGCCATGAAAAGTGTTAGTGCTTGACGCTGACCGCCCGAAAGTAAGCGGACTTTTTTGGTCATCATATTTTCAAGCCCCATATCGAGTACTTCCAATTTACTCGCATATTCTACGCGCTTTTTTGCTGTAATTCCCCACTGGAGCCCGCAGAAATTCTTTTTATTTTCCGCTATTGCAAGGTTTTCTTCTATCGTCATATCAAATGCCGTCCCCTTCATAGGATCTTGAAACACCCTGCCTATAAATTTTGCCCGCTTATGCTCAGGCAAATTCGATATGTCATTACCGTCAAGTAAAATTTTCCCTGAATCCGCCCTATAAACTCCGGCAATGCAATTCATAAGTGTTGATTTCCCTGCACCATTATCCCCGATAACCGTTAGAAAATCCCCGTTCTGTAAATTTAGATTGAAATCTTTGAGTGCGATTTTTTCGTTTACGCCGTTCTTATCAAATATTTTCGTCAAATTCTGAATTTTTAGCATTGCGCCCCGTCCTTTTTCCTAAAGATCCCACGAATGGTGAATCCCGCTCCAAATGCGCCAAATGCGAGAGCTATCGTTACTATCGCAGCCGATACCAGTTTCAAATCGCTGCTCGGAAGGCCAAGTGCAAGCGCCTGCGCAATGATTAGACGGTAAACAATTGCACCGAGCGCAACAGAAATCAATCTGCCTGTCAAATGCGACTTTCCAAAAATCGTTTCCCCTATTATTACAGATGCCAGCCCTATTACAACCATGCCCGTACCCATGCTCGCATCTGCAAACGATTGATACTGAGCAAGCATGCCTCCCGCAAGTCCTACAAGTCCGTTTGATATTGAAATCCCGAGAATCTTCATGGTGTCGCTGCTGATTCCGTAAGCACGCACCATATCTTCGTTATCTCCTGTCGCTCTAAGTGCAAATCCAACTCTGGTTCTAAGGAACAGCGAAAGCAATATTATTATTGCCCAAAGCGCCAAAACTCCAACAAAAAGTGCAGGGCGCGCAGTCGGTGCATCGGTATATATAGTTTTCGACATTGTAAGTGAAACATTCGGGCGATTTCCCATGATTCTGAGATTTATAGAATAAAGTCCGAGCATTACCAATATTCCGGATAATAATGCCTCTATTTTTAATTTCGTGTTCAATATAGATGTAATGCAACCACAAACAGCTCCAACAAAAAAAGCCGAAATTATCCCGAGAACGGGATAATTTGCTGCACACATAACGGCAGAAATAGCAGCACCGCTAACTACACTGCCGTCAACTGTCAAGTCCGGTGTGTTAAGCGTTCGAAACGACAAAAACACACCGAGCGCAAGAATCGCATAAATCAGTCCGAGTTCTATCGAACCTATAGCCGCTGTAATACTGAGCATTACAAGCCTCCTGCCAAATCCTTCGAATTGTCCAAAATATCTTTCGGAATTTCAATTCCAATTTCTTTTGCGGTTCGGGAATTTATATAAATTTGAGTTTTTTCAAGAACTCTGACAGGCATATTTGCAGGTTTTTCACCTTGCAAAATTTCTGTTGCCATTTTTCCTGTTTCTCTTCCAAGTTCGACATAATTCACACCGTCAGTTGCCAGTCCTCCATCTGCTACCAAAGAATCCGCTGCAACATAAAAAGGTATTTTTGCTTTGTTTAGAACATCAACTATTGTAGGCATTGCTGTCGCTACCGTATTGTCGATAGGTGTAAATACCGCATCTACTTTTCCAACCAAGCTCTCTGCCGCCTGTTTTACTTCGCTGCTGTTCATAATAGTAGCTTCTTTGACCGTCATACCGTTCTTCTTCGCATACTCTTTCAAATTTGCAATTACCGATACGGAATTGGGTTCGCCTGTACTATATATTGCGCCGATTGTTTTCATATTAGGTGTAATTTTGCTTGCAAGTACCATAATTTTTTCTGCCGAAACTTTGTCCGATGTTCCTGTAATGTTTCCGTCCGGCTTCTCAAGGGATTTTACAAGTCCTGCTCCGACAGGATCCGTTACTGCGGAAAATACAATTGGAATCTTCTTGGTTTCTCCAAGTGCCGCCTGCGCAGCCGGTGTTGCTATTGCGATAATCAAATCGCACTTGTCCGCTACAAAGCTCTGGCATATAGTTTTTAAATTATTCGTATCGTTTTGCGCATTTTCGTAACGAATTACCGCATTTTCCCCGTCAACGAATCCGTCGTCTGCAAGCTGCTTAACGATATTTTCTCGTATCATATCAAGTGAAGGATGCTCAACTATTTGCACTATACCGATTTTGGGTACATTGTTAGGTTCGGGCTTTACCGTATCGTTTCCTTCATTGTTACCTTGCTCTGTGCATCCTGCAAAGAGCGCCGCTATTGCGAGCATTAACGCAAGCAATATTGGCAATTTTTTATTCATAAATTTATTTTTCATGTTTTACCTCTCATTTAAATCGTTTTTACTCCGACAGCAATTTTAGATACTTTTCAAGTGTCGTCATATGTTCGCCATATCCTGCCCAATCGCCGTTTTTAAGTGCCGCCTGCCCAAGCTCAAACTCTTCTGCCGCCTTTGTGATAAGTTCAGTCTTGCTCATCTCATTTGTCGCTTTCGGCTTTTCCCCCGTTTCACCCGCCTTTTGTGTTGAGTTCTCGCCAAACAGCGAATCAAGCGCTTCGCCCAGTGTAGGCTTGTACGCAATTTTATCGCCGTATGCCACTATTACACGCTTGACCTCAGGGATACTCTCTTTGGTAGCTTCCAAGTAAACCGGTTCCACATAAAGCAGGGATTCCTCGATAGGAATAATAAACAGATTTCCTCTACTGTAAGTCGATCCCGATGAATTCCAAAGCGAAAATTCTTTAGAAATTTCGGTGTTTTGGTCGATTTGAGCTTCTATCTGCATCGGACCGTAAATCGTCGTATCCTTAGGGAATTGGTAAAGCACCAGCTTTCCGTAATCCTCGCCGTCATTTCTTGCTACAAGAAGCCCCGTCATATTTCTCTTATTTTTCGGTGTGTAAGGTATTGTGTTTACAAATTCAGCTCTTTTCTCACCCGGCAATTTCATTATGTAATAGTTAGGAGAAATGCTGACTTCATCTTTTTCGTAAATTTCGTGTGCAATATCCCAAATATCTTCATCTTGGTAAAATACCTTTACATCATTCATATGATAACGCTTGTAGACATTCGCCTGAATACCGAACATAACATTCGGATATCGAATATGACTGCGTAATGCTTCCGGCATCTGCGAGAAATCCTTGAACAGCTTTGGAAATATCTTCTGGTAAGTTTTTGCTATAGGATCTGTTTCATCAACTATGTAATAATCAACATTTCCATTGTAAGCATCGACCACTACTTTGACTGAATTTCTTATATAATTCGCTCCGCCCGCTTCTTCGGATGGCTGTGAATAAGGATATTTGTTGCTTACTGTATACGCATCTATCATCCAATAAAGTTTGCCGTCTATCGTAACTATATACGGATCTTCATCGTATTCCAAATAAGGCATTATCTCCCTTACTCTTTGCGCAATATTTCTGTTTATAACTATCTTTGAATCACTCTTAACATTTGTCGATATAAGCAATTTCAAACTGCTTTCTCTAAGTGAAAACAATATTCTGTTAAGCGGCGACAGCTTGATTCCGGCAGTTCCTTTGTACTTCGTATACTTATTTTTGCTACCGTCCGGATAATCAAATTCATCCTCTGCCGTATTGACGAGTATATAATTGTTTGTAAGCTCTCCGAAGTAAATTTCCGGTCTTTTAATCTGTATTTCTTTGACCTCCGACACAGGCGGAACTCCGGAAATCAACATATCCGGTTGTCCGCTATCCGTTACCTTATCTACTCTGGATAAAGTAATACCGTAACCGTGAGTGTATTTTATGTACTTGTTGAGCCACTCTGTTCTAATTCGGGTTTCATCAATCTCTCTACCGGCAAGAAAAACCTGCGTATATTCATCGTCTATTATGTATCTGTCTACATCGACATCGTTAAAATTATAGTACGAACGAATACTTTGCGTCTGATTGTAAAATTTTTCGGTCGGCGCGTAGTCGTTAATCCTTATATTAGAAATTGTTTCCATGTTGTTTGCAATGTCCTCTTTCGATAACGCCTGCTTTACAGCAAACGGTTTGATTTGAACATCTGCAAGTCCATACGCTTCTTGAGTGTACTTGATATTGTTTCTCAAATACTTTGTTTCTTTGTTGATTTCATCAGGTTTTACAAGTGTTTCCTGAACAAGTAGCGTTACGGCATTCCCTCCCAGCGCAACAACAATCATTATGACAGGAAGAATTAAAGTTCTTTTGTATTTTTTCTGTGCAAATCCGACTATCACCCCGAGTGATGCCAAGACAGAAAGCACTATAAGCCCTCTGTAAACCCACAGAGTAATGTTAACATCCGCATACCCGGCACCGTAAACAACTCCGCTTTTCCCTGCATACAGCAAGCTGAACGTGTTGAGATAATAATGAAATCCCACAAGCAGCAACAACAAAACCGCAAGCAATGCAAACTGTTCTTTGGCTATGTCGAACAAATGCGAGATATTACTGCTATCCAGCTTCCTATGATTTCGACCTCTTGCAGGGTTGAAAAAGTCCCTGATTGCCCCCGAATAATCTCCTCTTCTAAAACTTGTCGCAGCTTTTTCAAAATTGTTTTCAGTATATTCGTATTCATCTTCACTTGGGGCAGTTTCAAAATCTTCAAATATCTGAGGCCGCATATACGAAATCAGGAAAGTGTAGAATATCACTGTGAGTATAGCAAACGCTATTACAATCCCTATTGCAACAGTGTCTAAATTTTGCAGCAGCTGAAGTTTGAATACATAAAATCCTACATCCTGTTTAAACAGCGGATCTTTAATTCCAAACGAAGTGCTGTTAATAAACTGCAAAACATCGAACCAAAAATTGGTTGCGAAGCTGTAAGCAAGGAATCCGCCAAATACAGCAGAAAGTCCGAATGCAACCAAATTCAGCCTGCCGTTTGTCGCAGAATGTACGCTGATCTCGATGTTCTTCACATACGATTTTTTGAGAAGCATCAAATATGCATACGCGAATACCGAGATAATCACAAATGCCGGCACACCTATCTTCAATTCGGAAAACAGCTTGGTAAAAAATACGCTGACATAGTTTAGTTCCTTGAACCATAACCAGTTGACTATGAATTCAAGCGAGCTGTGAAAAACTCCTGTAAACAGCGCTATAACAATAATTGCTATATATTTTTTTTCAATTTTCCGTTTCGGTTTTTGGTTTTTTCTTCTTACTACTTCCTGTTCCATATTTTATCCTAACTTTTCAATGATATTCCATATTTTTTCGTATGCTTCCGCCGGCAACCTGTCAAGTCCGCCTTTGAATTCATTTCTGGATGTAATAAAATTTAATCTACCTATCATTCCGCCTTTGAACGCATCCGCATATACTTTATTTTCAAAATCGACTTCAAATCCGTCGACTTTCATATATTCAAACTCTTCAATTTCACCAAACTTTTCCAATTTAATTGTTTCATCGAAAATTGCTTCCAATATTCCGATAGTAACTTCCTTTGGAATCTTTTTATCCATGAAAAAGCCTGTATTTAATATGTAATTTGTAACCCCTCTTCTTTCGAACAGGTCTTTAAATTTCTCGTAATCCTGCGCAAGCCTGTAAGTTCTGAACGGATTTGCATAAGGTTCAAACACTAATGCGTTAATATCAACCCCTTCAGCAAGTCTTTCAGCGCTGGTTCTCTTTGTGGCAAGGCACGCTCCCATTACAGATGCCAATACTGCGTCTTTCACCTTCAAAACCGGTGGCAAAGTGTGATCCTTCATCAGCCATATTACGGTGTTGATTTCTTCTTCCATTTTGTCTACACGGTTTGCTGCCCAGAGCTTGGATTTAATCGCTCTACCGTTTCCGTTTCGTATATCTTCCGTAACAAGCACCAGTTTGCCGTCTTCGTCTATGGTTGCCCCGCAGTTTTGAACGGTAAGCAAATACTTGTTGTCCGGCGATGTCATAGGGTAGTCCTGCGTTTTGTCAAAATAAGACGGTTCAAGTGCGACTGTTGAGCCGTCATCGCTGGATATTATATACGCATCATCATGCAGTACCGTTACATCATATTTTCCGTCGTGTTTTGCATGTGTAAGAGTCGATTTCCCCGAACCCGAAAGTCCGAAAACACCAACCACATGAGCTTTGCCGTCTTTTCGCACAATCCTCTTGAGTCCGCCGTGACAGGAGACATAGCCGTTTCTGTTTGCAATACCCCATGCGAGCGTAAGCGTTCCTTTTTTGTGCTCTCCGAAATATCTAAGTCCCAGCAGACAAGCACAATTATGTTCAGGATCGAAATACGCAAGTCCATTTGGGAATTTGGGATGCAAAAAGTCAGGATCCGAAAAAATGTATATGTCAGGTTCGTCCGCAATCGGTTTTGACCTTTTGTACATTTCGTTGTATTCTTTCGTTAAATACTGGAAATTTAGCAACCAGTTAAGCAATGTATTCTCATAGGTTTCCGGTACAAGCAAATGCGCTTTTACCATAAAGTCTTCGTTCAATCCGATATAGGAAGTTGCACGATACATTTTTTTGTAACGCGAATTGAAAACCGCTTCTCTAAGTACCTTTGCAATATCCGCCTCGTCGTAATCAGGTTCCCCCAGTATTACCCTTGCGCCTGCAAATCTGCCAACAACTTCTCCGTCATTAAACAGCAGGATATTTGAGTCTTTCGGCAGCCCCACTTTTTCCGGCGAAAATATCGGCATGTCCGTTTCTATTGTTCCCGGCGCAGCTTTTGCCATTTCATAGGCTTTTGTCAGGTCTGTAACCGTTTGTACATTGTTTCCGTAAAATGCGGTTTCTATAGTTGTTCTTGATTGTGAAAACGATCTGCTTTTAACAATTTCATCATGTTTGTAAAGCGCTCTTGTTGACATTTTTTTAAGTTCTCCTTTTCGATTCCTTTATATTCAGTTTCTTTCCTTATGATTTGTTTTCAGCTTTTGAGTAATAACTTTACTCTTTATGCGCTATCACTTCGAAAAATATCACGCGCTTTTTCTAAATACACATGTACCGTCTTGCCTGCAAAAGTGTCCGGAGCAAATTGTTCAAGTGCAAGCGACGCAAGTGCAATTCCAAGCAAGAGTACTACCACTGCCAAAACCGCTACAATTACAGTTAATGGGCTGTCCGTTCTTTCGTCTTCAAACGGAGCATCTTGATTTTTCCAGTCGATTCCGGATTCCCTTAACTCGGCTTTTCCCTCCTCTTCGAGCTTTTCCGCTTCTTTTTCAGCTTCCGAATACGCTTTAATAGCTGCCATATCAGGTATTTGCGTCTTGCTATCCGGCGCATCTATAACCGTTTCTTCCTTCGGCTCTTGCAATACTTGCTCCTCTTTTGGTTCTTTGGGTGCAATATTTTCTGTTTCCTTTTTCAGTTCTTCAAAAAATCGTTTATCCGCTTCATTTCGGTCTTCAATCTTTTCATCAGCTTCTATATCACGAGTTTTGGAAAGCTCTTGTATTTCGTGGTAAGTTCCTTCTTTGCTTGCTTTTATTTTCTCGTATTCCTTATCGAGCAACTTTTGGAATTCGGCGTTTTTTTGACTAAATGTATAAAATCTTTCCTTTTCGGGGCACGCTTCCAAAAATTCATCCTCGCTCACAAAATTCGTTTCCGCCTCCGCTTCATCTTCTGCTTGCATTTGCAGTTCAATATTTGATTTCGGTCTTTCAAATATCAGCGTGCTCTTTGCTATGGATATATGATTGTCTTCAGCGGTTTTTCCTACACTCTCGCTCGCAATTTCGGATATTGCTTTTTCCTCCGCCTGTCCCTCTTCAATAGGTGGTACGGTTATATCAAAACTGGATTCAAATGCCTGTAATTGCTCAGAAAAAGACATTTCCTTGTCCGGTTTGAATGTCGGTTCAATCAAAATATGCTGTTTCCAGTCAACCAAAATATCATCCGTCTTCTTCGGCTCCGCCTCCGTATCGGGGAACGACTCAAGATTCCAGCTCGGTTTTACGCTCTCGCTAAAGAAGTGTCTGTCCTTTGCCGTTTCGTTGTAAACAACTTCTTCCTGCCTCACTTCGTCTTTTCTTTCTATGACCTGCGCACCGCAATAAGGGCAAAACCTATCTCCGTCTATCAGCGTCTTACCGCATTTTCTGCAAAACATTCATATCCTCCCATAGCTAGAATTTTATAATTTCGTACAATTCTTCTTCCGTATAGGTCCTTGCTTTTTTCGCGACCGTAACTTCAGGTTCATCGTATTTTTCACACACTTCACTTTTTGTAGTATCTTCTGCTTTTGCCTCTTCGTGTTTTTGAGGCTTGGTATCATCAGCTTCTAAGGCTACCTCAAAATTCGTTTCCTTAAATTCCTCCGACTTTGTTGAATCCTGATGTACTTGGGGTTCTTGCATTTTAGGTATATCGTCAAATTCCTGTTCCTGTGGCGCAAACGACAATTTCTCATCTATGCTCCTGAGTAGTTCGACCTCCTCATTTCGCCTCCAATACCAAAGACGCAGAGGTCGCAAAATAATCCAGACGAACATTATTGCAGCTAAATATAAACATACAACTATCCAGACATATATAGATACATTCCCTACAGTATTTTCAACCATTTTTCATACCGCCTAAGCAAAAATATATTCTCTTATATTATATATCAAATTCTAGCAAATTGCAAAACTTTTAATTTAATTTTCGATTTAGCCAATCAAGCATAAAGTCGATTTGTTTTTGCACATATTTAGGAGCTGTACTTCCCTCTGTTTTCTTGTTGTTTGTACAGTTTTTGTAATCCAATGTTTCGTATATTTTTTTCGCCGTAAGCATCGGCAATTCCTTTTCATAATATTCTTGCGGCAGCTCCTCGAGAGCTTTACCCTCCTTTACCGCCGTTCCCACCACCTTTCCAATCAGTTTGTGCGCTTGCCTGAAGCTAATTCCCGTTTCCACCAATGCGTCCGCTAAATCAGTAGCATTAACATAACCCTTTTTTAATTGATTCATCATAGCTTCTTCATTGAATTTTGTTGTTTTTAACATTGGTTCGAGCAGATTAAGCGCAAGCGATACATCCTTGTAGGCGCCGTACATCAATTCCTTGTCCGACTGAAAGTCTTTGTTGTATGACATCGGCACACCTTTCATTACACCAAGCATAGCCATAAGCCTGCCGGACATTACAGCCGCGCGCCCTCTGATTAACTCAAATCCGTCGGGGTTTTTCTTTTGAGGCATTATACTGCTGCCCGAAGAAAACTCGTCTGCCAATGTTACAAAATCGTAGCCTTGTGAATTCCAGAGTATAAAATCCTCACTTAGAGAGCTGAGATGCGTGAGCAGCATACTGCTTAAATATAGATATTCCGCTACGAAATCCCTATCACTTACGGCATCCATCGCATTCTCCGAGATATTCTCAAATCCCAGATTTGACGCTACAAATTCCCTGTCTATGCTGTAATTTGCGCCTGCAAGCGCACCGCTGCCTAACGGCATAACATCAAGTCTGCCATAGCTTTGCGAAAATCTATCGTAATCCCTTTTTAATTTCGAAGCATAACACATAAAATAAAATCCGAGCGTTATTGGCTGCGCAGCTTGTAAATGTGTAAATCCCGGCAGGAGCACATCTCTGTGTTCCTGCGCAAGTTTCACAAGCCTTTCCACAACTTTTAAAATATCTCTTTGATGCTCATCGTATGCCGCTTTCATCCATAGCCTTGAAGCTGTTACAACCTGATCGTTTCTCGACCTTCCCGTATGGATTTTCTTCCCGAGTTCGCCGAGCTTTTCCGTAAGCAATCTTTCAACCCACATATGAACATCTTCGTCGGTAGGAAGTGGCTCAATTTCGCCCGCATCTATCTTTTTCGCAATTTCATCAAGCGCACATAGGACAGCGTTTTCTTCCTCCTGAGAAAATATCCCCAACTTCGTAAGGCCGCGCACATGCCCTTTACTACCCTGTATATCGAATTTCGCCAAAAACTTGTCTTGTTCAATAGAGCAGTTGATAGCCTCAAAATTCGGATTTTGCGATTTTTCAAAACGCCCTGCCCACATTTTTTCTTGCGTATTTTGCATAATCCCTCCTATATCGCCAAATCATAAATCGAATTATTTTCATTCTCACTTGGCGTTTTCAAAGTTTCTTTGCCATGAACCTGCGCGCATACACAAAGCGGCAAGCTATGTAAATTGATAAATCCCGTAGCATCATTTTGGTCGTACCCGCTACCGCCGTCAAATGTTACAAGCTCCTCACTATACAAACTGTATGGTGATTTTGCTCCTTTATTTAGTACGTTCCCCTTGAAGAGTTCAAGACTTACGGAACCCGTAACATATTTTTGCGTTTCATCCACGAATGCATCAAGCGCTTCCTTCAAAGGTGAGAACCAAAGTCCGTCGTATGCAAGTTCGGCATATCGGATGCTCAACTGCTGCTTATAATGCATGGTCGCCTTGTCCAATGTCAATTTTTCGAGTATCTTATGCGCCGTGTAGAGCACGCTGGCTGCGGGTGATTCGTACACACCTCTGGATTTCATTCCTACAAGCCTATTTTCCACTATATCTATCACGCCTACTCCGTGCTTACCCGCTTTTTTGTTGAGTTCTTCCATAAGTTGTACAGGCTTCATCGCTTTGCCGTTCAATGTTTTTGGCGTGCCTTTTTCAAACCCTATTGTTATAAGCTCCGCTTCTTCGCAAGCATTTTTAAGCGATTCCGTTTTTTGATAAATTCGTTCACTATGCGCATGCGCAGTGTCTTCCAAGTCGTTTCCCTCATGGCTTATGTGCCACAAATTATCATCTCTGCTGTAATTATCCTCTTTCTTCGGCGGTATAGGGATGTTATGTTTCTTCGCATAATCCAGTAATTCTTCTCTTGAATTAAAATGCCAACTTCGCCACGGTGCAATTATGGTTAATTCAGGCGCAATAGATTTAATTGCCGTTTCAAATCTTACCTGATCGTTTCCTTTACCTGTAGCCCCATGCGCAATTCCGCTCGCGCCTTCTTTTTTCGCAATTTCCACAAGTATCCTTGAAATTAGCGGTCTTGCATACGCCGTACCTAGCAAGTAATCGTCCTCATATATGGCTCCCGCCCTAAGTCCCTTGAACGCATAGTCGCTTATGAAACTCTCCTTTGCATCTATTACATAAACCTTACTCGCTCCCGTTTTAAGTGCTTTTTCCTTTAATGCAGAAAAGTCCTGTTTTTGTCCCACATCGACACACACCGCTATTACATCCATATCTTTTTCCTCTTTCAGCCATGTGAGAATTATAGATGTGTCAAGACCTCCGGAATACGCCAGCACTACCTTTTCCTTTTTTTGATTTTTCATTTTTTCCCTCCTTGTTACAATAAAAAACGACAGAGGACTTAATCCCTCTGTCGTCAATAAACTATGATAAATTTTGCCTGTACAATTATCCCGAAATTGAATAATATCCGCTAGGCTCCATTTTCACAAACTTTAACTTTGACACCGAGATTAAGTTGAGGCAACCACAAAAAGCGCTCCATCTCCACTGACGGTTCGCGTATCTGTTTCTTCGTCTTAATCTAAGTTCATTGTTAAAATTCATCTTCGCAAATGCACGCTAATAGCTATGCTTTCCTCCTATTTGCAATAGAATATATCATTTTTTGTTGTTTGTCAACAGTTTTTTTATTTTTTTTGTTATTTTGTACAAAGTTTTTGGTTTCTTACGGCTGTTTCTTAAAATTCAAGCTGACAATCTAATTTTTCAACTTGCTATTATATCTACATCGCAAGTAACCTCGCAAGTAGCGATATCACCTCTATTCTGGATACCTCTTTATCCGCCAAAAACGAACCGTCTTCGTAGCCCTTGATTATTCCCAGCTGGTACATATATGCCACAGCTTCTTTGTATTCAGCAGGTATATCTTTTGCATCCTTTACGCCGTCAAACGCCTTTAGATTCAAGCTATATGTGTCTTTGCTTGTGAGCCTTACGTACTTGTAAAGCATCTGCGCAACTTCTGCTCGCGTCAAATCCTTAGATACATCAAAGGTCAGACCGCTGCTAAGTCCAAGAATTGCCGCTTCCTTTTCGTACGGTTCGTACCACTTATCTCCTACTGCCGGCTTTACTTGCTTGCCCGCGCATCTTACAAGCATAGACATAAGTTCTTTTCCTGTAACATCTTTCAACGGCGATACCGTAGCTTTCCCCGTCCCCTTTACAAGTCCCATGCTTATTACAACTGCAAGGTCTTTCGAATACCACTCGCCCGTTTTAACATCCGTGTACTTGCTAAGTACGGCTTTTGCCAACTTGGTTTTCGTATCATCTGTCAATGCCTTGAGAGCTTCTTTCTTTTCAGTTACAGGCTTGTCCTCTACCAATTTGTCGATTCGGTCTGCTTGCGATTGGTCTTTGATATCTTTTACCAGTTCTTTTGCAGCTTCGTTTTTTACAGTTACGGCAGGTTTATTCTCCGTATTTTGTGTCGATACTGCACTTGCGCCGCTTCTAGATCTTCCCGATGTTTGCACCGCTTGTTTCTCCAAAACAACTACACTACCGAACTCGTTTATATCTCCAATTAAAAATCTGTCAACTCTTTTGGTTTCAAGTTCTACATACGCTCCGTTATTTTCCTTGTATATTTTGTAATTGCCGCTCTCCTGCTCAGGGGTAAGCTCAATTACCAACTTCATTGCACCGAGAGGCGCTTTCAGTTCTTTTTCCCCTTCCTTTACTGTAATATTAAGCCTAACGATTTCTTTATTTTTAGCTTCCGCTTCGTTAATATTCACCGCAAACGCGCTTTCATGGTTTGTGTCGTTCAGCAATTTTTCGAATCCTTGAAGCTCAACTTTTCTGTTCACAGCTTTTTCGTAAGAAAGATCTATAAGTTCATACTGCGGCGTTTTAGCTAAGTTTTTCACCGTGTCATTCGCATTATGTGAAAATATGTATACCTTAGGACTCGTGGTTTTATTGAATATATCTGCGGGCACCTGTAATTCTCCCGGGATATAAACCGATTTCAAAGAGTTCATAAGTGAAAACGCTTCTGAACCCACTTGTTTTAACGACTTCGGCAGTTCTAAATACTGCACTTTTTGAAATGCTCCAAATCCTTGAGGTCCGATCTTTTCCAATTTCTCGGATAGGTAAAGTTCCTCAGCATTCGGATAAAACGAGCAGCCATTTTCAGCGACTTCAACCAAATTTCTCGATAATGTCAAATGCTGCATCTCATCATTTCCGGCAACTGCATGTTTTTCGATTTTGGTTACGCCGTCAGGAATTACAAGCTCTCTCAAATTCTCAAGCTCATAAAATGCGAGCCCTCCTATTTTCTTAACACTCTTCGGTATTACTAAATCCGTGCATTCTTCACAGCCTAGGAAAACGCCTACTCCTACTTCCTCCAATGTATCAGGCAGCTTTACACTTTCTATACCGTCGCAATTCGCAAACGCGCTTTCTTCTATTTTTGTAACTCCTTTCGGTATCACTACCGTTTTTAAATTTTGATGCACAATCGCGGCAAACTTTCCAACAACGGTCGTACCGTCTGCAATTACGGCATTTTCTATTCCTTGAGGAATATATACCAATGTGCTTCCCTCATAAACCAATCCTTTTTCCGATCTGTATTTAGGGTTACCTTCAGCAATTACGATATTCGTTAATTTGCCTATATTTTGCGCTTCTTTATTATCAAAGATAAATGCAAATACTTTCTTTCCCTGTAGCTGCGTAAATGTCGATGGCAATGTAATTTTTTCTAAATTGCTGTTACCGTAAAACGCCTCCTCACCTATGGTAGTTACTCCCTCAGGGATAGCCACTTCCCTTAGCGACCTTGCCGCATAAAAAGCAGATTTGCCTATAGTTTTCAACTTATCGTTAAACTCTATAGATACCAATTTAGAATCTCCCGAAAACGCACCTTTCCCTATTTCCACACACGCGGTAGGTATATTAACACTCTCCAAGTTTGCACAACCCGAGAAAACACCGTCCGACAGAATTTCAACCTTGCTATCCGCTTCAAAATGAACATTTTTCAGTCCTATGCAGCCCGAAAATGCACCCTCGGCTATACTCGCAACATTTACAGGTATTCTAATTTCTCTTAAATTCGTACACTTTGAAAAGGCTTCTTTCCCTATCGACTTTAGCGCAGCCGCTCCGCTCAAATCAATTTCTTCCAGAGCGCTACAATTTGCAAACGCAGACTTTTCTATTGTATTTACATTATCTCCAAACACTACTTTTTTAATGTTTTTCTCTCCGGAAAACGCATTTTCCGCTATTGTAGTTACCTCGGTCGGAATAGTTATGACCGTATCATGTCCATAATATGCGGACAACACACCTGTTGCCGAAATTTCAAATTCCCTTCCAACAGGAGCCTCCACATTTACAGTAACCTGCGCAGCAGTTCCGTCTGCTGAAAATACCCAAACATTAGTTGCGCCGAGTTTTACGCCTGTTATCAGTCCGTTTTTATCAACGCTTGCTATATTATCTTTTTCCGATAAATACGTTAATCTCTGATCCGTCGCATCGCTTGGTTCAACTTGCGCCTCAATATTCACAGTCTGACCTGCCGTTAAATTTACATTTCGGTTTGTAATTGATATATTTGTTACAGGCTTAAATGTACTCTTTTCACCGAATTTTAAACTTGTTACTTTTCCTTTTGCCTGTTTTTTGTCAAATTCCGCTTGATACAGCGTTTTAATCGTGGACGGTTCTCCTCCATAATAAGTTATGGACATCACATCCGTCGGCATTCCCTCGATAGCTGTTTGATCATTTTTGAAAAGCAACCACTTAAACGCCGAGCCGTTATCACCAGCCACCGATTTTCCTACCGCCGTTACACTTTCGGGAATCAACAAACCCTCAAGACGATAGCAGGTCTCAAAAGCACTTGCTCCTATGTTCTCAAGTCCTTCATTTAGAGAAACTGCGCTTATTTTTGAATTGTAATAAGCCCTCGCTCCGATACTTTTAAGTCCTTCAGGCATTTTCGCAAATTGAATCCCGCTTGAATAAAATGCCTTTTCGCCTATGTATTCGAGGTCTTGCGGAAGCTGCACATACTTAAGATTTTTGCAGCCTTCAAATGCTCTGTTCCCTATATTTGTAACTCCTTTCGGAATATAAACCCCGGCTATTTTGCTCTTATTTAAAAACGCTCCTTCCCCTATCTGCGTTACTCCTGCCGGTACACGAACTTCTGTATCTTCGCCGTTGTACCTTACCAACACGCCGTCATTTATTTCAAATTCAGCGGTGTCTGCATTTGAAATCACAGGCAGCATTTGCATAATCGCAAGTGCCAATGCCGTTACAATTGCTATAACTTTCTTTTTTTGAATAATTGCCATTCTTTTTCGTTTCCTCCTTGTTTCAGTAATAATTTTTTAATTAGCATATGCTAACTCACGACGGAAACTATTATACTCTTCGCACTACAAGTTGTCAACTGCCGTTTTTTAACAATTATTCTTTTTCCGATATTATTTTTGCCAGCTTCTCTACTTCAATTTTTAAACTTTCTACCTCATCCTTTAATTGTGATTCCTGCTGTTTATCCCTGTCTTCCATAAAATCTCTTAGCGCCATTTTCGCCATTATGTATATACTAAATAGTAAAAACGAGCCAGATAAAATTCCCATAATCGCCGAAGTTTGGGAGTTTAATCCGAAAACAAAAAAATTCAATAAGGTCAAAACTATAGCAACAACCAATGCCTCCAAAATGTTCATCATCTACCTCCTTATATGTCATAGTTGTATCAATCACGGTATTTTGTCGATTCTGAGTATATTATAAATACTGTACTCGCAAATTGCTTCCTGTTTCTTACACTATTCTTGATTTAATGTAGTTTTTTTGTTATACTTTTATTGTAAACTTATCCTAGTGTTATGTAAAGGACATTTGACATGAGAAAATCAAATCTTTTATCACTTATAATTGCCTTAGTTGCTCTACTTCCGTTATCACTTTCATACGCAGACACAACAAATTCACATTCCAATTTGCCGGCTGACCAGTTTTACCAAAAAAACGAATTGCTTACGATGAAAACAACCGCCACTCTTTCGCAGTATTCAAATCAAAATCGGAATAGCAATCAATTTATTTTTGATACTGCGCTCAACAAATTTACATATGACGAATTACACAAAATGGGATATTCAAAATCAGATATTGCCGCTATGGAAGAGTACAGAGATTATCCGATTTCTAACATTCCATCATCTATATTATCTCGCGTTGGTGCCAACTGCACTATTTCATTACGCAAATTATCACACAATATTTCAGATTATGAAACATCTGCCGGTATGAAAGCTGTATGGCGCTGGAATAAAGCACCTCTATTTTTGGGTACAGACATAATCGCTTTTAGTTGGGGTGAGCCTTTTTCAGTTGATGTGAATGATTCATACGCCGAAGTTGAATTTTTAAACGAAAACGGCATAGTTCTAAGTTCCAAAACCTTATCGATTTATGATTTAGATCCTAACCACGGTTGCAGTTTTAGATATAAAATCGGTTCGCATCTCGGGATTTCGCGTGGAGAGGCTTATGTTCACATCAGTAAATCTCGTGCAAAAATCTACGATTTTGAAGCGAGAGCCAGCTACGGTCATCAAACTTTGCTTGGATATATCAGCATATCTTGGCGTGGAATAACAATCAATTTTTCACCATCGATAAACGAAATGGACAAGGATTTTGTTCGCTTTAGGAAATAATAAAAAGGACCGAGCAAGCTCGGTCCTTTTGTTATTTTTTCAATGCTGCGATTTTTTTCTCTATTTCTTCAATTTGCTTTACGTCATCATTCAAAATTTTAAGCTCTTCTTCAGTCAGGTCATCCTTGATATTTTCAATTTGCGTTCTTAGGAAAGTCGCATAATCAGCAGCGCCATCCTGTACGCTGTCTTTTTGTACTTGCGCAAACACCTTGTTCCAAGGATCCGGATGCTTATTGAAAAAATCGTTTTCCTGTTCCATCAGTTTCGCTATTTCCTGCTCTGACGAGTTTGTTGTATTTGTTGTTCCGGCATTTTCCTTACCTGCTTTGATATCATCAATAACATCCAAAATTGCTTGCATTCTCTTTTCGCCGTCAATAGCACCTACTATTTGACTTCCAATGATTTTACCGCTTTTGTCGACTAATATTGTCGTAGGGAAACTAAAAATGTTTCCCACATACTTTTCCGCATCTTCTCCGCCTGTAATATATATATTCTTATATGTTACGCCTTGCTTCGAAAGTATTTCTTTGGCTTCTTCCAGCGCTTCCTCGTCTTGCGCAATCTGAACATTTACGCCGACAATCTCTGCGCCTTTTTCGCGCAATTTTTCATTAAACTTTTCAAGTCCCGGCATTTCGTTTACACAAGCGGAGCAACCGTTAAACCAAAAATTCAAAACGGTTACATCATTGTCAGCAAACAATGTTTGGTCTACATCATTGCCATCAAAATCCTTGCCCTCAAAATCCGGAAATGTTTCAAAGATATCCGCCGTCTGAGCGGAATCTGCGTTTTGCGAATTCGTTTGATTGCATCCTGCTAAAGAAAGCACCATTACAAGCACAATGGCAAAAGGTAAAATTTTCTTAATTGTTTTCATTTTCTAATTCTCCCATTCTCGTTTTCTTTGTTTTATTTTCTAAGGAATTTTTCAATCCCATATTAACACTGATAGCCTTGGTCGGGCATACTTTTATACATTCCCCGCACCTAATACATTCAGGATGCGCAGTATTTTGGGTAATATCAACATCCATTTTGCAAGTGCGGCTACACTTACCGCACGAAACACACCTATCCCTATTTACATCGTAATTTACAAACGAAATCTTATTGAATAATGCGTAAAATGCTCCGAGCGGACAAATCCATTTGCAAAACGGTCTGTAAAACAACATACTCAGTACAATCACACTTGCAAGAATTGCCGCCTTTAATGTGAAAAGTGTTCCGAGTGCTCCCCTAATGTTCGGACTCGCAAGCGAGAGCGGGATCCCACCTTCCAAAATTCCTTGCGGACATATGTATTTGCAAAAAAACGGCGATGCTATTCCCGCCGGATTAGTTAGCAATATCGGAAGCGCCACCACAGTGATTGCCAATATTCCGTACTTCAAATATGTCAAAATCTTCAATTTTTTTGTACTGAATTTCGGCGTCGGTATTTTATGAAGCAAATCTTGAAACCAACCGAACGGGCAGAGGAATCCGCATATAAACCGTCCCATCAATACCCCGAATAAGATTGCTACACCCGTTATGTAATAAGAAAAGTTAAACTTCGACGAGCCCACCACCGCTTGAAATGCCCCGATAGGACAGGCGCCGGTCGCTCCCGGACAAGAATAGCAGTTGAGTCCCGGCACACAATATTGCTTAAGTTTCCCCTGATACAAACTTCCACTCACAAAATTCGGCAAGTGTATATTCGTAACAAGCGTCGCGAGCATTTGTATTGTATTTCTGGACTTAATGAAATACACCACTTTAGCAATTATTCCTGATTTATCCAATTCCTACACACTCCAAGCACAGCTTAACAGCTTTTTCAAATACGATAGCAATTTCGCCACGACTTGCACCTACACATATAAATGTGCCGCCGATTAGCAGAAACAGCATACGCATAATTTGTTTGAGTTTGAAGCGATTTTTATTCATCCACTCCATTCGTTTACTTCTCCCATTTTAAATTTTAATTCAGTATATTCACATTATAGCAGACTTGATATAAATTTTTTGTTAAGAACGATAATTTTAATTTTTCATTCGCGCCTCAACTTGTATTTTGAGCACAATTTCGCTATAATAATGTAACCTGTTAAAGAATAAATGTTGATATAGGAGTTACTATGAGAATACTTGTTGTGGAAGATGAAGAAAGCCTTTGCGAAAATATCGCAAAAGGTCTACGGTTTGGCGGTTACGAAGTCGATACCTGCTTCGACGGCGACTGCGCATTGGATATGGCGACGACGGAGAGCTACAATCTGATTATCTTAGATTTGAACCTTCCTTCTATGGACGGAATGGAAATTCTTAATCATATAAGAAAAACCGATGCCGAAACGGCAATTTTAATACTTTCAGCACGGGGGCAGCTCTCCGATAAAATATCCGGACTTGATGCCGGCGCTAACGATTATCTTTGTAAACCGTTCCATTTCGAGGAGCTTGAAGCTAGAGTACGCAGCTTAACTCGCCGCCGCATCATTCAAAATAATATAATTTTGGAATGCGGTGAGCTTTTACTCGATACAAAAGCCCGCACACTAAGTGCTCGCGGCGAAGAAATTTCCTTTACTCGTAAAGAACTTGGACTTTTGGAATATCTAATGCTCAATCAGGGAACACCGATAAGTCAAGAGGAACTGATTGCCCATGTTTGGGACGCGAGCGTTGACAGTTTCAGCAACTCGATTCGCGTACACATATCCGCAATCCGCAAAAAATTACGCAATGTCCTCGGTTATGATCCTATAATAAATAAGGGCGGGCAAGGATATATGATAGGAGCTTCAAAATGAAAAAAACGAAATCCCTCCAACTGAAACTTACCCTCGCAACTGCTTTTTTAATAATCATCTCATGCCTTACAATATCCTACTCAATAAGCAGTTTTGCGATAGTTTATATGTCAGAAATAGAAGATTCCGCAATCGCCATTCTCCCAAACGATACGCTTGCAACGGATTCTGAAGACAGTTTTGAAGTTGCGCTTGATCCCAAGGTCGCACTTTCAGATATGTTTAAAAACACGAGAGATGAATTTTGGGCAAAGAGCCTCTTAATCACGCTTATCATTACTATTATAAGCAGCCTTACCATGTATTTGGTAATAGGCTATGCTCTGCGCCCTCTGCAAAAGCTCGGCAACCAAATGGGCGAAATTCAAATAAAAAATCTGCAAACACCTATCGTTTCAGATAATGCAGACAACGAAATTGCGCAGCTTACAAACGCATTCAACAAAATGCTAAGCCGACTCGGAACCACATTCGCCGAGCAAAAACAGTTCTCTGCAAACGCTGCACACGAACTTAGAACTCCGCTTGCTGTAATACGAACGAGGCTTGAAGTTCTCGGCAAAAGTAATACTGTCGAAATAGAAGAATACAAAGACACAATCGCTATGATTACTACGCAAATCGATCGTCTTTCTCATGTAATAGATGTCCTTTTAGAAATGACGGAATTAAAATCCGCAGAAAAGACCGACCACATATCCCTCGCCGATATGGTAGAAGAAATCTTGTACGACCTTGCAGCCATAGCTGAAGCGCGCGGAATAACCGTCGTTCAAACCGCAGGTAATGTCGAAATCATCGGAAATGATACACTGATATATCGCGCGATTTACAACCTTATCGAAAATGCAATCAAATACAATCGCGACGGCGGCAAAGTGATAATCGCTATCGAAGCGCAAGAAAACTTGGCTGTCGTACGCATATCTGATACGGGCAAAGGGATTGAACCAACCGAGTGGGAGCGGATATTCGAACCGTTTTTCCGCATCGACAAATCCCGCAGCAGAAGTATGGGAGGTGCAGGTCTAGGCCTTGCGCTCGTGAAAGAAATTGCCCTTGAGCACGGCGGCAATGTAAAGGTTATCTCAAGCTCGCACGAAGGGACTACAATAGAGCTTTCACTGCAAATTTAATATATCAATATTTATAATTGTATCTAAATTCTACATAACCAGTTGAACAGCTTGATTGCATAGAACATGATTACAGCGCCGCAAACCACATTGATGATTCGCAAAGTTTTGTCTGTAATATTTGCACTAAAAAGCGATATAACCGTGGAGATTCCAAAAAACCACACAACCGATGCAGATGCAAACCCCGAAACAAAGAATATATCGGTTCCTTTCGGAAGCGTCGCTTTGAATGCTCCAAGCATCATGGAGCCGTCTATCAAAGCCTGAGGGTTGAACCATGTAACAACACACGCCGTTGTGATTACTTTTACAATCGGGATATCGACTTTTGTGGAATTATCCATAGTGCTTTTATCTCTAATCAGGTCTATTCCAATCTTTGCGACAATCAAGCTGCCTATAAGTAAAATCCCCATTTCCAGCAATGAAGATGCCTGCATTATAGCCCCTACCCCGAAGAAGCATGCCATTCCGAGCGTAATATCAAAAAACACTACGATAAGTGCCGTTAAATACGCTCTCCGCTTTGGTTGCGTAATCGCCGTATTGATTACGAATAAGTTCTGCAATCCTATGGGCGCAACATATGCAAGTCCCATAGTAAGCCCTTGAAGGTAAATCTCCATTTTATATTTACTCCTTTTTATAATTTTCGCCAGTCATAAGTATCTTTGGTAACATCAAGCACGATATTGTTTTCACCGCCTTCATATCGATCTATATAGCGGATATCTATCTTTTTATCTGATATCCACTCATATGTAACATCATTACACGGATATGCAAAGAATATAACCTTTTCCTTTCCGGTTGCCATATTAGTATAAACACCTTTAACACCATCGGCGCTAAGCGAACCGCCATCTGACAGGTAGAACTCCATTTTAAATTTGTCGTTTTTAGAAATAGTGCTACTTAAAAGTTCAGTTTGATTATACTTTAAATTTTCCAACTTATTATTTTGTTTATGGTTATATAGGATATAACCCATCGCTACGGTAATGATTAAAAATGCATATCAGAAATACAAATCTCCTTATAGCAAGTTGTTTCATAATATCCCTTTCAATCTATTTTTATGGAAATCACGCACACTATTTACACATATGGCAATGGAATTTTAAAAAATCGCTACTTATTTTCTGTAGAAAAAACCCTATATGAAAATACTATTATTACAAAAAACAACATTCCGTAAACAATTTTATATATCAAAAATGCAGTGTCATACCCATAGGTTAAACAGTAAAATATCAAATTACTAAAAAGATAAAGAAAAATAAATAAGGCTAATTTAATTTTTTTGTTCATCTATACAAATAATCAACCTTTCCGCACCAAACCGGTTCCAAATTCTCGTGCAATTTATCATATTCTGCATCGGAAAGTTTATCCAGTTTATGCAAATTTGTTCGTTTAATATAATATA
>ERZ773197.518-NODE-518-length-30185-cov-8.378062_pt1 | contig 30185 bp, 24 predicted proteins | sample MGYA00580999_ERZ773197 | MGnify/ENA primary metagenome ERZ773197 (study PRJEB29015, sample SAMEA2738166) | human oral metagenome | biome: human oral; feature: human-associated habitat; material: saliva | place: China | collected 2185 ...
TGAATATGACGGAGAAGATTCTCGCGCGTCATGCAGGACTTTCGCATGTCGAGCCTGGACAGCTGATCACCTGTCAGCTCGACATGGTGCTTGCGAACGACATCACGGCGCCGCCGTCGATCAAGGAGTTTGAACGCATCGGCCGTCCTGTGTTCGACAACGAGAAGATCGCGCTCGTGCCCGATCACTTCCAGCCAGCGAAGGATATCAAGGCTGCCGGACTTGGCAAAATCGTGCGCGATTTCGCACGCAAGCACAAGATCAAAAACTACTTCGAGATCGGCCGCGTGGGCATCGAGCATGTCATTTTGCCTGAATTCGGCCTTGTTGGCCCAGGGATGCTGACGATCGGCGCAGATTCGCATACCTGCACGTATGGCGCCTTGAACGGCTTTTCTACGGGCGTCGGCACGACCGATCTCGCCGTTGGCATGGCGACGGGAACGGCTTGGTTCAAGGTTCCCGAGACGATCGAAGTGCATCTCACGGGCAAGAAGCCTTCCGACGTCAACGGCAAGGATGTGATCTTGACGCTCATCGGCATGATCGGCGTCGATGGTGCGCTCTACAAGTCGTTGGAATTCACGGGCGAGGGCGTTGCCGCCCTGACGATGACGGATCGACTGACGATTGCCAACATGGCGATTGAAGCGGGCGCGAAGAACGGCATCTTTCCCTTTGATGAAGAAACAAAGAAGTATGTCGATGGGCGCGTCAAAGGAGAGTACGAACCTGTGGCATCTGATGAAGACGCGAAGTATTGCCGCACCGTCGAAATCGACCTCTCGTCTCTGCGTCCCGTCGTCGCTTTCCCGCATTTGCCGGGCAACACGAAGCGGGTCATGGACATCGCTGAGCCGATCAAGATCGATCAGGTGGTCATCGGCTCCTGTACGAACGGTCGCTTGGAGGATCTTGAAATTTCCGCAGGCATCCTCAAGGGGCGCGAGGTGCATCCCGATGTGCGCTGTATCGTGATTCCCGGCAGTCAGGCGGTCTATCAGGAGGCAATGCACCTCGGCTATATCGATGTGTTCATCGACGCGGGCTGCGCCGTCGCCGCTCCGACGTGCGGTCCTTGTCTTGGCGGCTACATGGGAATCTTGACGGCGGGCGAGCGCTGCGTTTCGACGACGAACCGCAATTTCCGCGGCCGTATGGGGCATGTGGACAGTGAGGTTTATCTGGCAGGACCGCATGTGGCAGCTGCAAGCGCCGTTCTTGGCAGGATTGCCGAGCCGGGGGAGGTAGAGTGAGATGAGTTTGCAAGGAAAAGTCTGGCGTTACGGTGACAATATCGATACCGATGTCATCATTCCCGCACGCTATCTGAACAGCTTCGATCCGAAGGAACTTGCGGAACACTGCATGGTTGACATTGATGAAAGTTTCGCGAAAAATGTGCAGGAAGGCGACATCATGGTCGGCGGCAAAAACTTCGGCTGCGGTTCTTCGCGCGAGCACGCGCCCGTCGCCATCAAGGCATCGGGCATCCCTGTGATCATCGCAGCGGACTTTGCGCGCATTTTCTACCGCAACGGTATCAACATCGGTCTGCCGCTCTTGGAAATCGGTGACGACGTGGAAAAGATTCACGCCGATGATGAGCTGCGCGTCGACACGGAGACGGGCAGGATCGAGAATCTCACGACGGGCGACGTTTTCCAGGCGCATCCTTTGCCGGGTTTTGTACAGAAAATTGCTGAGGCAGGCGGCCTGATCAACTACATCAAGGAAAAGGGGGCGCTCTGATGGGAAAAAAGATCGTGGTGATTCCTGGCGACGGAATCGGCAGGGAGATCACGGATGCAGCCGTTGCCGTTCTGAAGAAGACGGCGCAGAGCTTTCAGTTGGATCTTTCCTATGAGGAGCATGAGGCAGGCGGCACAGCTTACGATCAATGCGGCACGCCGCTTCCCGAGGCGACGCTTGCCGCAGCACAGGCGGCGGACGGCGTGCTCTTCGGCGCTGTCGGCGGCGATAAATGGGACGATGTCGAGCCAGCTCTGCGGCCGGAGAAGGCGATTCTCGGGCTCAGAAAGGGGCTGGGACTCTACGCGAATCTGCGTCCGGTGAAGGTCGCGGATTCGCTCGTCGAATATTCACCGCTGAAGCCCGAGCTTGTCAAGGGGGCAGATCTCGTCATCGTGCGCGAGCTGATCGGCGGCATCTACTTCGGGGATAAGTGCGAGTCGGAGATCAAGAACGGCCACGAGAGGGCGTGGGATCTCGAAAATTATTCCGTCCCCGAGGTCGAGCGCATCGCGAAACTCGCGTTCGAGACGGCGAGGCTTCGCCGCAGTCATGTCACGAGCGTCGACAAGGCGAACGTGCTTGCGACTTCGCGCCTCTGGCGGCGCACGGTGGCAAAGGTGGCAAAGGGTTACGCAGACGTCGCGCTCACGAATCTCTATGTCGACAACTGTGCCATGCAGCTTGCTGTGCGTCCGACGCAGTTCGACGTCATCGTCACGGGCAATCTTTTCGGCGACATTTTATCAGATGAAGCGGCGGTCGTCGGCGGTTCCATCGGTATGATGCCGTCGGCGAGCATCGGAGAGAAGACGAGCCTCTTCGAGCCGATTCATGGCTCTGCTCCTGACATTGCAGGAAAGGGCATCGCCAATCCTGTCGGCACGATTTTATCGACCGCGATGCTTTTGCGCTATGCGCTCGCTGAAGAAGCGGCGGCGCAGGCGATCGAGCGGGCTGTTGACGCAGCGCTTGCCGACGGCTGGCGCACGGCAGATCTTTGGAAAGACGGCTTCAAGAAGGCGGACACCGAGCAAATGACAGAAGCGGTGCTTTCGCATATTTAAGAGGGGGAGGCTTTGCATGAAAGGCGCAAAAGCGGTTGTCGAATGTCTGAAAGAGCAGGGCGTCGACACGATCTTCGGCTATCCAGGCGGTATGAATTTGCCGCTTTACGATGCGTTCTACGATGAAAAAAATATCCGTCAGATCGTCACTTCGCACGAACAGTGTGCAGCCCATGCCGCTGACGGCTATGCGCGCGCAACGGGCAAGGTCGGCGTCTGTCTCGCGACCTCGGGGCCAGGGGCGACGAACCTCGTGACGGGCATCGCCACAGCGTTCATGGACTCCATCCCCATGGTGGCGATCACGGGACAGGTCGATACGGGGCTTTTGGGGCGTGATGCTTTTCAGGAAACGGACATCCTCGGCATCACGATGCCTGTGACAAAGCACAATTTCAAGGTCAAGGAAGCGGCAAAGCTCATCCCGACCTTGCGCGAGGCGTTCGACATCGCGCGCAGCGGCAGACCAGGCCCGGTGCTCGTCGATATTCCTCGCGACCTCTTCTTTGCAGACGTGAAGTACGAGAGCTGCATATACGAGGAGAAGAAGCCCGGCAAGCCCGATGCGGATTTCCTCATCTGTGCGGCGGAAGCGGCGGAGACGATTCGCCGCGCCAAGAAGCCCGTCATCATTGCAGGCGGCGGAGTCATCTATGCGGGTGCGTCGAAGGAGCTCACGGCGCTTGCCGAACGCTACGGCATTCCTGTCGTGCAGACCTTGATGGGACTTGGCTCCATCCCCTGTTCGCACCCCTTGTGCGTTGGCTTCGCCGGTATGCACGGCCGCAAGGTCGCGAACAACGCCATCGCTGATTCGGATGTCATCATCGCTGTCGGCAGCCGTTTTGGCGACCGGCAGACGGGCAACGTCGTCAAGTACATGAAAGGCACGAAGTTTATTCACATCGACATCGACCCCGCGGAAATCGACAAGAATATTGCAAGCTCCATCGGGCTTGCAGGCGACATGAAGACGATCCTGCGCCTTCTGATGAAGCCGGAACCGTTTTCTTGCACCGAGGAATGGCTCAAGAACATCCGCCGCTGGGGAGAGGAATTTGCCTACGATTATGAAGTTGACAAACTGACCGTGCCGTGGGCGCTGCATCACGTCGCGCTCAGGACGGCGGGCAAGCCGTATTCGTTTGCGACGGATGTCGGGCAGCATCAGATGTGGGCAGCGCTTCATCTGCGCGTCGAAGAACCGAGATCGTGGCTGACCTCGGGAGGTCTCGGCGCGATGGGGTTCGGCCTTCCCGCTGCCATGGGAGCGCAGGTCGCCTACGGCAAGAGCCGCCGTGTCATCCACATCGCAGGCGACGGAGGCATGCGCATGACGGGCAACGAGCTCTACACGATTGCCAGGCTCAAGCTGCCCGTGATTTCCCTTGTCATGGACAACGCTGCTCTAGGCATGATCCGCCAGCTGCAGAAAGTCATGTACAAGGAGCGCTATATCGCCTGCGAGCTTGGGCACTCGATGGATTTTGTCGCCTACGCGAAGAGCTTCGGTATCGAGGCTGAAGCCGTGAGCACGCAGGAAGAGTTCATTCAGGCTTTCAGCCGCGCCACGCAAGCCGATGCGCCGCGTGTCATCGTGCTGAAGCTTGCCAAGAGTTTCGTTGAACCGATGATCAAGGGTGGCGCAAGACTCAATGAATTTGTAGAGTTCAAATAGATGGCGCGAGAAAGATCTTTCTCGCATGGACAAGGCGTGAACGCTCGGAGAAGGGAGCATCTATGATGAACTGGAATGGGGATAGGAGCGATCGCATTCGCGGTGCGCTTTATGGCGTTGCTGTCGGTGATGCTCTTGGCGCTCCTCTTGAATTCATGGACGCAAAGGAAATTTTTGCGAAATACGGCGCTCCTGTCCGTGAGATGGTCGGCGGCGGCTGGCTCTCGGTCGTACCAGGGGAAGTTACGGATGATACACAAATGACGCTTGCCGTCGCGGAAGGAATTGCTGAGAATCCAGACGATCCGATTCCAGCGATTGGTCAGCGCTTTATCGCGTGGTATGACAGCCGCCCGAAGGATATAGGAAATACCTGCCGTATGGCTATTCAGACGGCGAAACGTCTTGTCGCGGATGGCGTGGGAGAAGCTGAGACATGACAGCGTGCAGGCGAAGCTGTTGCTGCGTGGAGCGACGGTCAGAATGCGGGAAACGGCGCACTCATGCGCACGATCTATCCCGCCCTCTGTTATACGAAAGAAGAAGCGGCAGAAAAAGCGGTCGCCATCGGCGCGATGACACACCGAAACGACAGCAGCGACAAGTACTGCAAATTGTATGTGGAGCTGGTTGCAGATGCGCTGGACGATCCAGAGGCCACTGTGCAGGCGGTTCGGCGTCTTGCTGAGAGTCTTGAGGAACTGCCGCCTACGGGCTGGGTTGTGGGAAGTTTCTCCTGCGCCTTGAAGGCGATTGCCCAGACGGAGAATTTTGAAGAGGCCATTGTGCAGGCAGTCAACCTCGGTGGTGATGCTGATACCATCGGCGCGATTGCAGGTGGCCTTGCCGGAGCGATTTATGGATATTCAGCGATTCCTGAGCGATGGAAAAGATGTCTTGCGGACAACGTGCGTGCAGCGTTGGATCGACTTGCCGCAAGAGCAGGGTGAGGGAAAAGCGTTTTTTTTGCATGATCGGCGAGGCGATTCATGGCAAAGAACTCAACAGCAGGATCCTTGCTGTTGTTCCTGTGTATTGCACATGAGTTACGAAATAAAAGCAACTGCCGTCAAGGCTCGTTTGAGGCCTTGACGGCAGTCGACTTTGCGAATGTCTTGTTATCTAGCGAAGGTTCGCGCTTAAAACAGCTCGCCCTCAGCAATGCGTTCCATGAGTTCTTTCGAGGGGATGAAGAAGAGCTGCCCCTTCAGCGCCGTTGAGTACTCCAGCAGACGATCGTCTTGCGTGAACATGTTGAGGACCATCTTGCGCGTCACATCCCAATGGCGTGCGTAACCGATGAAATATGTGCCGCGTATGCCCTCGCCAGGATTCGCATAAACCACGTTCATTCGCACGATTTTATGCTCCTCATCATCTCGGTTATCCTGTGAGATGACGTTGTGCGCACGCGGATCTTTCTCTTCGTCGGGAAGCTCCAGGTCGCTGTACTTTCTGCGACCGATGTACTTTTCCTGCACCTCGGTCGGCAGTGCGCGCCATGCATCCAGATCATGGACGTATTTCTGTGCAAATGCATACGAACCATTGATGAAGTCGGGATCTTCTTCGCCAATGATCGCCCACTCCTTTGCTTCTTCGCCTACAGGGTTCTCCGTACCGTCGATGAAGTCGATGATCGCTCTACCTTCGCGGTAATGGAAGCCATGTGTTTCATCCACAACATCCACGACAGGACGCAGGAATCCCATGATTTGGTCAACGACAAGATAAGTCGTTGATGCTTCTCCTGCGCGAACGTGCAGGAAGAGATCGGCAGGCGTTGCCGGCGCTTGATGGTTCTGTCCGTTGACTCCCTTGAAATCTTCGAGTTCCTTTGGCTTTCCCGCACTTGGGAAGAGGTATTCCCACGCACGATTGCTGAATCCGAAGGCGAGCTTCACTGTCTCTGGTGCGACGCGGATGTTCATCGAACGCTGGATCGCTTCTATGCGATCCGCCATGTCGGCGATGATTTCGCGCTCCTTCGCCTTGTCCTCGCGTTTCAGCGAAAGCATAAGGAAAATGACGCTTTCCCCTGCGTCCTTGAAGACATCTTGTGCTAAGTTTGCATTGACCTTCATCATCATGCTCCTTTCCATACGGGATACATTGCTTTTCTTCCGCCATTATACTATGTGCTGCACGCTGTGCTCAAGAAAAACCTGGATGCCTCCTTGTGCGGAGAGGGCTGCGAGCTCTCTGTACACGATCATAGATATGCTTTACATATCTTGGAGGAATGTATATAATGACGGGTGGGATAAGCGCCCTCAGAGGCTGATATGCAACCCGCTCGAAGCTGGTGCAAGCGTGCCCGCTCGGGCGGTTCTTTTTGTGAAAGCGATAGGAGGTACAGTATGAAAGGAACATTTTTCGGCATTGGCGTGGGACCGGGCGATCCAGAACTTTTGACGGTCAAGGCGATTCGTGCGATGGAGAAGGCGGATGTGCTCATTGCGCCCAAGACGGAGAAGAAGGAGGGCAGCGTCGCTCTGTCCATTGCACGTCCTCATTTAAAGAAGGACATTGAGATTGTCTACCAAGTCTTTCCGATGGTCGCAAATTTCACTGAATCCACGGAGGCCTGGGAGGCGAACAAGGCGGAGATTCTTGCCCTCTTGGAGGCTGGAAAGAATGTGGCGTTTCTGACCTTGGGCGATCCGATGTTTTACAGCACATATATCTACGTTTATCGTCTGCTTGAGCATGAGGCGGTGACGATTGAGACGATTCCCGGCGTGCCGGCGTTTTGCGCCATCGCCAGTAAGCTCGGCTATCCGATCGTTGAGGGCAACGATATTTTGTCCATCATTCCTGCGACGGCTTCGCCTGAAAAGATTGCCAAGATTCTTCCCGTGACGGATAATGCCGTCTTGATGAAGGTGTACAAGAATTTCCCGGAAATTGCTCAGATGCTTGGTGAAAACGAGATGGCGAAGGGGGCGGTGATGGTGAGCCGCTGCGGCCTGCCCGATGAAGAGCGCATCGACGATATCGAGGCGCAGAAGAACAGGAAAGTCAATTACCTTTCGACGATATTGACACGTCGCGATCTTTGAAAGGGGCGAAGATCATGTGTGGAAATTTCTTCAGAGTGTTCTTCTTTTCGCTTTTCCTCGTGACGGCGGTGCTTCTTGCAGGCTGCGGAGCTAAGGAGGCAGTGAAGTCGGAGCAGGGTGCGTGCTTTGCTGTGATTCAGGACGATATGGGGCGCGAGGTCACGCTTTCAAAGAAGCCCGAGCGCATCGTCGTGCTGTCGGCATCCTTCCTCGAACCTCTTCATGCCGTGGGCGGGGATGTCGTCGGCCGCCCCGACTCCAAGACGAAGATGCCTGACTTCGCGAAGGACAAGGCAAGCGTTGGCGAAGTCTACCAGATCGATGTGGAAAAGGTGCTTGCCTGCCAGCCTGATCTCGTCATCATCAACAAGGGCATGAACGAAAAGTTTGTCTCGACGCTGGAGGCAAACAAGATTCCGTCCCTCGTCATCGACATGAAGAGCTATGAGGATGTGAAGCGCGAGGTCAAGATTTTCGCGCAGGTTACGGGCGAAAAGGAGAAGGGCGAAGCGCTCGTCAAGGAAATGGATGAAAAAATCCAAAGCGTTCTTGCGCGTGTGCCGAAGGATAAGAAGCGTGTCGCTATCCTGCACAGTACGTCGCAAGGACTGAGCGTGCAGCTCGACGGCAGTATCGCCGGATCCATCGCCAAGATGCTCGGCTGGGAGAATGTGGCGAGCGGCATGACGCCCATGGAGAAGAATCCTGATGCGGCGCCCTACAGCATGGAGACGCTCGTCGAGCAGAATCCGGACATCCTCTTCGTCACAAGCATGGGCAAGATGGATGAGATCAAGAAAAACATGGAAAAGACGATAGCGGAAAGCCCTGCGTGGCAGAGTATCCCTGCCATAAAACAGGGAAAGCTCTATTACCTGCCGCAGGATCTCTTTCTCCTGAGCCCGGGACTGCACTATCCCGAAGCTTTTGAATTGATGGCGAAGCTCATCTATCCCGAGGTGTTCCCATGAATGGTGCGGGGAACATGGAAAAAAACTTCAGTTCTTTCAAGCGGCGAATGTCCATCGTGGTGATGTTCGCCGCTTTGGCGTGCATCGGCTTCCTCCTGAGCATCATGAAGGGATCGGTCGAGATTCCTGCCGAGGAAATCCAGCAGACGCTCATCTCGGGCTCGGCAGGCGTGCATGCGCAGATTCTGATGAACATCCGACTGCCGCGCACGATCGTGGCGGCGCTCGTGGGCATCCATCTCTCGCTTTCGGGCGCCATCCTGCAGGCCATCATGAAGAATCCGCTTGCCGATCCGCACATCATCGGCATTTCTTCGGGGGCAGGGCTTGCCGGCATCTTCGTCATGCTCGTCTTCCCCGGGCATGAGAGCTTCGTGACGCCCGCGGCGTTTCTCGGCGCCATGACGGCGGCTGTCGCGATCTACCTGCTCGCATGGAAGAACGGCATCCGCCCGATCCGCATCATCTTGGCGGGCGTCGCCGTCTCGGCTTTCCTCGGTGCGGGTATTTCTGCCCTGATGATTTTTTACAGTGACCGCGTGCACGGTGCATTGATGTGGATGGTTGGCGGTCTGTCGGTGCGCAGTTGGCCGCAGGTCGATATGATCTTCCCGTACACGATTCTGGGGATTGTGCTCGCGTTCGCCTTTTCTCGTCAGCTCAATATTTTGCTCTTGGGCGATGAGCTTGCACGAAGTCTCGGTCTTCGCGTCGAGCTCACGCGCCTCTTGCTCACAGCGATCGCGGCGCTTCTGGCGGCGAGTGCCGTCGCCGTCGTCGGGCTTCTGGGCTTCGTCGGGCTCATCGTGCCTCATGCGGCGAGGCTCTTGGTCGGCTCGGATTATCGCCTCCTGTTGCCTGCGTCCGCATTTCTGGGGGCGGCCGTCGTAACCCTAAGCGATACATTCGCGCGTACGGCATTCGCGCCTGTCGAGCTTCCCGTCGGAATCCTCATGGCTGTTCTCGGTGCGCCGTTCTTCTTGTTCTTGCTGAGGAGGGAACTCTGATGTCTTTGACGGTTCGTCATTTATCGGTGGCGCTTTCGGGCAAAACGATTTTGCATGATCTGGATGTCGAGTTTCCTGCTGGAAAGCGCACGGCGATCATCGGTCCGAATGGTGCGGGAAAATCGACGCTTCTGCGCGTGTTAGCCGCCTTGAATCCTCAATACAAGGGCGAAGTGCTTTTTGATGGAAAAGATATTCATGCCATTTCCCGGAAGTCGTTGGCGAAACGGCTTGCCATCCTGCCGCAGGGGCTTGCTGCTCCACCCGACCTCACGGTGGAGGCGCTCGTCGATTATGGGCGCTATCCATATCGCAGCTGGCGCACAATCGGACGCTCGAAGGAGGACAGGGAGGCTGTCGCTTGGGCGCTCGCGGAGACGCGGCTGGAAGCGATGCGCACCCGTCAGGTCATGTCGTTGTCGGGCGGAGAGCGCCAGCGCGCATGGATCGCCATGGCATTGGCGCGTCAGCCTGAGTGCCTGCTGCTCGACGAGCCGACGACGTATCTGGACATCGCTCATCAGCTCGAGGTCATGGAGATCATCAAGCGTCTCAATCGAGAACATGCGATGACCGTCATCATGGTGCTTCATGACATCAACCATGCTCTGCAGTATGCAGACGAGATCGCAATCATCAAGGACAAGCGCGTTTTCAGCACAGGCGCTCCGCGCGATGTGCTGAACGTCGCCATGCTTGCCGAGGTTTTCGGCGTGCGCGCCGACATTTTCACGAACCGTCAGGGCGCGCAGGTGCTGTCTCCCGTTTCGCTCGTTCGATGAGATCGGCGTTGTGATCTTGACGGCGTCGCGTTGAATTTCCTCTGTGATATTCCCAACAGTTATGGTATAATGGCTGATGAGAACTGGGGGAGGTAATAGTTTGGAAATTCGGCAATTAGAATATTTTTGCACGCTTGCCCATTTGGAAAATTTTACGCGCACGGCGGAGGCTCTCCACGTTTCCCAGCCGTCTGTCACGAAGGCGATCAAATCCCTGGAGGCGGAGATCGGCTTGACTCTTGTCGATCGCAGGCAGAAGCGCGTGTCTTTGACGCTTGAAGGCAGGGCATTCCTGCTTCATGCAGAGGAAATCATGCAGGCCGTGGAACGGGCGGAGCAGGATATGCTGCGCTTTCGTCCCGATGCGAGAAGGACGATTCACCTCGGCCTGCCGCCGATGCTCGAAGCGTATCTTTTTCCTGACTTCTTTACGAAGTTTACGGCAGCGCATCCCGATATCAATCTCGAGGTCTGCGAATACGTCGATTCCGTCGAGGTCCGGGCGAAGGTGGAAGAGGGACTTCTCGAATTCGGCGTCGTACTTGCTCCTGCTGTCAAGACGCATCGCAATGAGATGGCGATTTTCAAGGACAGGATGGAGCTTTGCCTGCCGCTCGATCACCCTCTGACCGTGCACGAGCATGTGGCTGTCGCAGATCTTCGGCGTGAGAAGTTCATCATGCAGCAGCCGAACACGTATCAATACGATACGGTCTATCGCCATTGCGTGGAAAACGGCTTTACGCCAGATATCCTGCTCTGCACCACGCAGCTCAAGACGATCAAGCAGCTCGTTGCGAACAACCTCGGCATATCCATCCTGCCGGAGTTCGTGACGCGCAGCGAGACGATCTTCGCGCGTCGTCCGCTCGTGCCTGAGATGGAGGTGCAGGTCAATCTCTTCTGGAGTCCGCAGAAGCGTTTGAGCGAAACGGGCCGCAAGGTTGTTTCCTTCATGGAGGCGTATACGACGACGGACGAGTTCAAGGAGCGTTTTCGCCAGTGAGGCGATTCAGAATACAGCCTGCGGGCTGCAGGAAATATAGGCTGGTGAAAGAGTTTTGCAGTTGAAACGCCTCGAAGCCTACGGCTTCAAATCGTTTGCCGATAAAATCGAAATTGAGTTCCATCCGGGCATCACGGCGATTGTCGGGCCGAACGGCAGCGGCAAGAGCAACGTCACGGATGCCGTGCGCTGGGTGCTCGGCGAGCAGAATGTGCGCACGCTGCGCGGTTCGAAGGCGGAGGACATCATCTTTACGGGCAGTGCGACACGGCGCGCATTGGGCGTTGCCGAGGCATCGCTCTTTTTTGAAAACGAAGGGGACATGCCTGTAGATTACCGCGAGGTCGTCGTGACGCGCCGCCTTTTCCGTTCAGGCGAAAGCGAGTTTTTCATCAACAAGGCGCGCTGCCGTTTGAAGGACATCAACAATCTTTTCGCCGATACGGGGCTTGGGCGCGATGGCATGAGCGTCATCGGGCAGAATCGCATCGACGAGATTTTGAACAGCAAGCCTGAGGAGCGCAGACTTTATTTCGAAGAAACTGCGGGAATCACGAAGTACCGCAACCGTAAGCGTGAATCGATGCGCAAGCTTGAGGACATGCAGGGGAATCTCGTGCGCGTCAGCGATATCATGCAGGAGATCGAGGTGCAGATCAAGCCGCTTGCTGAAAGCGCCGAGAAAACGCGCCGCCATGATGAGATGCAGGCGGTTTACAAGCGCTGCGCCTTGACGGAACTTTTCCAGCGCGAGGGACAGCTGAAGAAGGAGCGCGAAGAGAGCGCAGACAAGATCGAAGCGATGCGTGACGAAACCCTCGCTGCAGAGACGCAGGTGCGCTTGACGGAGGTCAAGAAGGAGGAGCTTGATCGCGCAATCTTGCTTTTGGAAGAGAAGATGCAGCAGCAGGCGGAGAAGAACAACGCGCTCCGGACGCAAATCGAGCAGGCGAATAGCGAGATCGCCATCCTTGAAGAGCGTGCGCACCAGCACGATGCCCTGAAGGCTCGGCTTCTCCAGCAGCGCACGAATCTGGAGAGCGTCGCCAGGGAAGCAGCGACGGAGAAGCAGCGCCTCTTCTCTGTTGAAGAAGAGCTTCTTGGGAAACATCAGGCGCTTGACGCTGCCATAGCGAAGGATCGCACGTCGCTCAAATCGATGGGCGAGAAGCTGCGTGAAGCCAAGGAGAAGTATCGTGCGCTGGCAGACAAGAAGGATGTGGCGCAGCACGATATGCTCGCGAGAGAAAACGAACTTCTGCTCACCGAGCATGAGTTGGAGAGGTATTCGACGAGCGGCACAGAGCGTGCAGATGAATGGGAGAGAGCGACGGCAGCGGTCGACGCCTTGGCGGCTGAAGCGAAGAAAGTCAGCGAAGAGCTTCACCTGCTGGAAGAAGAGCACGGGGCGCTGCAGGAAGAACGAACGCGGAAGGTGCGGAAGAAGGAGCAGGCGGAAGAGAAGCTCCGCACGACGATTCTTGCAGAGAACCGAGCGAGAGAAGATCTGCGCAACGATGAGAACAAGCTCAAGTTCCTGCGCAACATGCAGGCATCCTACGAAGGTTTCGCGCGGGCGCCGAAAGCTGTGCTGCAGGCGAAGGAGCCGTGGCAGAAAGGTGTTGCAGGAGCTGTCGCCGAGCTGATTTCCGTGCCGCAGGAGTACATCCGCGCCGTTGAGGTCGCCTTGGGCAGCAGTCTGCAAAACATCGTGACGGAGGATACGGATACGGCGAAGGCTGCCATTGCTTTCTTGAAGCGCGCTCGTCTGGGACGGGTGACATTTCTGCCTCTTTCGACTCTCGTCGTGCGTCGTTCGCAGGATGAGTCAGCGAAGAAGGAAGAGGGCGCCGTCGGCTTTGCGAACGAGCTGGTCGGTGCAGAGGGGAAGTTCAAGAAGGTCGTGGACTTCCTTTTGGCGCGGACGCTTGTCGTCGATACGCTAGACCACGGTCTTGCCATCGAGAAGAAGATGGGCTGGCGGCTGCGCATCGTGACGCTCGATGGCGAACTGCTGAATCCTGGCGGTTCTCTTTCGGGTGGCGGCAGACAGGGTCAGGAAACAAGCTTCCTCAATCGTGGCGGCGAGATCGAGCGCTTGGAAAAGAGCGTAGCGGACGGAGAAAGAAAGCTTGCCACGCTTTCTCATGCGCACGTTTTGGACGAAAAGACAGCGGAAGAGATTGCCAAAAATCTGGCAGCAGTTGACCGTTCACTGCAGCAGCAGGCTGTGCTCTTTGCGGAGCTGCGCGTCAAGGATGAACGCATCAAGGAGGCGCAGCGAGAGAAGGAAGAGGAGCAGAAGGCGCTCAAGAAGCTTGCCGAAGAGGCCGAGCTGACCTTCGCCAAGGCACAGGAAAAGAAGAATGACGCCGTGCAGCAGGCGAATCTCGCACGCCGCTTGTACGAGCGAATGGAGCGCGAAGTGAAGGAAAGTGAAGAGGAGCTTGACGACCTTGAGCAGGACGTTGACGACCTCAGCAAATACATCAACGAGAGAGAACTCAAGTGCGCGGTTCTGGGACAAGAGAAGATCCGTGCGCGTGAGCAGGCGCTTTTGAAAGAGAAGGAAGAGGAGCGCGCGAAGGCACAGGCAGAAGAAACGCGCAAGGAAGAAACCGCGCTGGATGATGAGGCAGGCAAAGGCGGGACGAGACGTGAAGAAATCGCCGCACGCCTTGCCGATTGGCAGAAAAAGCATGGCGAGGGGAAGGCCATCTACGATAGGCACTACCAAGAAAAACTCGAACGTCATGCAGAAAATCAAGAAAACGACAGAGCAGCGAAAGCTGCCGGGCAGCGCCTTTCACAGCTGCAAGGCAAGCTGCACCAAATGGAACTCGCCGCTGCCGAGGTGCATGTGAAGCTCGAGCAGGTTCAGACGGAGCTGTTGGAGCAGCATGGGCATACATGGGAGACGGCGGCGGAAGAAGCGCTTGACCTGACGCCTGCAGAACTCAAGAAAAAGATGCAGGATATTTCTCAGGCGCTGGCAGACCTCGGCCCAGTCAATCCCAATGCTATACACGAGCATGAAGAGCTTCTGGAACGCTATGAATTCATGGGCAGGCAGGCGGCAGATTTAGAGGCTGCCCGCGAAAACCTCATGGCGATGATCCATGAGATGGATGTGACGATGACGCGCCAGTTCAAGGCAGCGTTCCAAGATATTCGCGGCTATTTTGCGGATATTTTCGTGCGCCTTTTCGGTGGCGGCAAGGCGGAGCTGTTTTTGACCGATGAGAAGGATGTGCTCCATGCAGGCGTGGAAATCGAAGTGCAGCTCCCTGCCAAGAAACGGCAAAACCTTTCCGTCCTATCGGGCGGCGAGCGCGCCTTGACCGTCATCGCGCTGCTCTTTTCCTTTTTGCGTTACCGCCCCGCGCCCTTTTCTGTGCTCGATGAGATTGATGCGCCGCTCGACGAGGCGAATGTTTCGCGCTTTGGCAAATTCCTCGGCGAATTCGCTGAAAACACGCAGTTCATCGTCGTCACACACCGCAAGGGAACGATGGAATCCGCGGATTTCATGTACGGCATCACCATCGAGGATGCGGGCGTATCGCGCGTTCTTTCCGTGCGTCTCGACGAAGCGATCTGAAGAGGCGCACTGATCTATAGGAGGTACTATGGGATTCTTTGACCGATTGAAAAAAGGGCTTGCCAAGACGCGCGAGACCCTCACGAACAAGATTGAGAAACTGATCATCGGCTATGCTGATATTGATGACGATTTGCTGGATGATCTGGAAGAGGCTTTGATCATGTCCGACGTTGGCGTCAAGACGACAGAAAAGCTCATGGCAGACGTGCGAAAGGGTATCAAGAAGAAGGAGATCAATACGCCGGAAGATTTGAAGCCTTTTCTCGCCGAGAAGATTTCTGAAATCCTTTCGACGGGTTCGGACGAAACGCGCATTGCTGCTGCAGGGCCTACGGTGCTCCTCGTCATCGGCGTGAACGGCGTCGGCAAGACGACGACAATCGGCAAGCTTGCCGCTTACTACAAGGAGCAGGGAAAATCCGTCATGCTCGCTGCTGCCGACACCTTTCGCGCTGCTGCCATCGACCAGCTGCAGATCTGGGGAGACCGCACAGGCGTACCCGTCATCCGCCACGAAGAAGGCTCCGATCCCGCCGCTGTCGCCTTTGATGCGGTGAAGGCGGCGAGGGCGCGCAATATCGATGTCTTGATCATCGATACGGCAGGGCGGCTGCACACGAAGTCGAACCTCATGGAAGAACTCAAGAAGATCAACCGCGTGGTTCAGCGTGAGATCGCTGAAGCGCCGCATGAAACGCTGCTTGTTCTCGACGCGACGACGGGGCAGAATGCGATCAGCCAAGCGGATCTCTTTCAGAAAACGGCGGCGATCACAGGTATCGTTTTGACGAAGCTCGATGGCACGGCGAAGGGCGGCGTCATCATCGGACTGAAAGCGGAGCTTTCCATGCCCGTGAAATGGGTCGGCGTCGGTGAAGGCGTCGATGATTTGAGGCCGTTCAATGCCCAGGAGTTCTCGCGTGCCCTCTTCGATCTGGACGAAGCGTGAGGGACTGAGATACAAGAAGCGAACGTTATTTCGCCAAGGAAAATGATTTGACATTGCAGGGCAACTATAATAGAATTGTACTGCTATCGGTAAGACATACTTAGGAGGATATCGGACGAAAATGAGTGTAAATGAAAAGTTGAGGAATATCGCAATCATCGCCCACGTCGACCATGGGAAGACGACGCTGGTTGACGCCATGCTGCGGCAGAGCCATATTTTCCGCTCGAATGAGCAGGTGGCGGAACGTGTCATGGATTCGGGAGATTTGGAACGCGAGCGCGGTATTACGATTCTTTCCAAGAATACCTCCATCCTCTACAATGATGTGAAGATCAATATCGTTGATACGCCGGGCCATGCGGATTTCGGCGGCGAGGTGCAGCGTGTGCTCAACATGGTGGACGGCGTACTTCTGCTTGTTGACGCCTTCGAGGGGCCGATGCCGCAAACGAAATATGTCCTGCGCAAGGCGCTTGAGCAGAAACTCAAGCCGATCGTCGTCATCAACAAGATCGATCGTCCAGACCAGCGTGTCGACGACGTCTACGACGAAGTGCTCGAACTTTTCATGGAGCTTGACGCAGATGATGAGCAGCTGGATTTCCCGTGCATCTATGCAACGGCGCGCGAGGGTATCGCAAAGTACAACATGGAGGACGAGAGCGACAACCTCGTTCCCCTTCTGGAAACCATCGTCAAGGAGATACCGGCTCCTTCAGGCGATGCGGACGGCGCTCTGCAGATGATGGTCACGACGCTCGAGGCCGATGAATATGTCGGCAAGGTCGCTGTCGGCAGGATCATCCGCGGCGGCGTAAAGGCGAACCAGAGCGTTGCTCTCCTGAGCGGCGACCATGAATCGAAGGCGCGGATCGGCAAGATCTTCGTCTATCAGGGGCTGAAGCGCGTCGAGGTGCCGGAGGCCTCTATGGGCGACATCGTCGCGCTCACAGGACTCGGTGATGTCAGCATCGGCTATACGGTGGCGGACGCGGAGAATCCCGAAGCGCTGCCGACGATCAACATTGACGAACCGACGCTTTCCATGACTTTCGGTGTCAATACGAGTCCTTTTGCGGGCAGGGAAGGCCAGTTCGTGACCTCGCGCCATCTGCGCGACCGCCTTTTCAAAGAGGTGGAAACGAATGTCAGTCTGCGTGTCGAAGAGACGGATTCTGCCGATGTGTTCAAGGTGTCCGGGCGCGGCGAGCTTCACCTCTCCATCCTCATCGAGACGATGCGCCGCGAAGGTTATGAGCTTCAGGTCGGCAAACCGGAGGTCGTCTACAAGACGATCAACGACCAGCGATGCGAGCCGATGGAGAATCTGACGATCGAGGTTCCCCAGGAGTATATGGGCGCGGTCATGGAGTCCTTGGGCACGCGGAAGGCGGAGCTTTCCAACATGACGGAGGTTTCGGGCTACATGCGCATGGAGTTTGTCATTCCTGCGCGTGGTCTCATCGGCTTTCGCTCAGAGCTGCTGACGAATACGAAGGGCAACGGCATCATGAACCATGTGTTCTGCGGCTACGTTCCTTTCAAGGGCGACATCCCCGGCCGCACGCGAGGTTCGCTCGTGGCGTTCGAACAGGGAGAGACGACGGGCTACGGAATCTACACCTTGCAGGATCGGGGCACGATGTTCATCTCGCCGGGGCAGCAAGTCTACGAGGGTATGATCGTCGGCGAAAACTCGCGCGAACTCGACATCGACATCAATCCGTGCAAGAAGAAGAATGTTTCCAACATGCGCACGTCTTCTTCCGATGAGGCGATTCGCCTTGTACCGCCGCGCATCTTGAGCCTTGAACAAGCACTGGAGTACATCAACGAGGATGAGCTCGTCGAGGTCACGCCGGAAAACATCCGTTTGCGCAAGGCGATTCTTGACCGCACGGCTCGCGGACGTGCGAACAAGAATGCACGGAAGTGAAGCTAGAAGCAGGACTTTTTGATGGGCGCAGGTTGTCTTGTGCGTCCATCGGGAAAACTTTTTTCCAGGGGCTTAATTTTTTATAGAGGATTTCCGAAAAAAAGAGCGAAGATATAAGCATGAATTCATTAAGAGTTTTCCAATCGTTTGTTCGGTTTATGTCGTCGCTATCATGGAATTTTACGCTGGAGGCGGAATACGGTGGACTTTTTGAAAAAGGTGACGGACTTCCTCATGCCCGTGGAGGAAGAAGAAGTCGTCAGGCCAGAGCCTGCGAGAAAAGAGGAGCAGGAAGAGGAAGAAACGCGCATGACGGGTGTGGAAGCCTATGAGGAGCGGAAGGTTTCCAACGGTGCATCGATTCCCTATGCATCGGCAGAACCGCCGATCTATCCTTCGGCAGCAGGAACTCGCCGGATGCCGCATGTGTCATCGCCGTATGCACCGCGCACACATGTGACAAGCCAGCATGACCGTCCTAAGCTGACCGTTCATACGACGCAGATTCCTTCGCTCAATGTGAAGATTTATGTGCCGCGCAGCTTCGACCAAGTGCCGGAAGTTGCTGACGATCTGAAGGCGGGCAGGGCTGTACTCGTGAATTATGAGCGCGTTGAGCTTGAGGAACAGCGCCGTATATGCGACTTCATCAATGGTGTTTGCTACATCATGAACGGCGAGGTCAAGCGTGTTTCTAGCGCGATGGTGTTGTATGCACCGGACGGCGTCAACGTCTATGAGGCGGAGCCGATTCCCTTGCAGGATTGAATAGGAGAGTTTGGGAACATTGCCTCCTTGCGTATGCAGAGGGCGTATGTGTTTCTTGGTAGCGGGGCAGTCAGGCTTGATTGCCCCCGCTTTTTTTATGAAAAGAAGGAGAGCCTTATGGAAAAGAGCACTGTTTTGGAAAGTGTTATGAAGGAATTTCGCGCACTGGCAGCCATTCCACGTCCTTCCGGGCATGAAAAGGCGGTCAGCGACTATTTGCTGGCACATTTGCAGGAAATGGGACTCGAGGTCGTGCAGGACGAACGAGGAAATATTATCGCCGATCTTGCCGCGGCGCCCGGAAGGGAGAATGCTCCGCGCGTCATCTTGCAGGGGCATATGGATATGGTCTGTGTTGCCGCTCCTGGTGTTTCGTATGATCCGCTGCAGGATGCCATCGAACTGCTGGAAGAGGGGGATATGCTGCGCGCCAAGGGGACGAGCCTCGGGGCGGACGATGGTATCGGCGTTGCCATCATCCTCCACATCTTGCGCCATGTGACGGAGCACGGTCCTGTGCGAGCGGTCTTTACGGTTGATGAAGAACGCGGCATGACGGGCGCCATTCATTTGGAGGAAAAATATTTGCAGGATGCGCAGTATCTGATCAACTGCGATTCAGAGAATATCGATGAGCTTTGTGTCGGCAGCGCCGGAGGCGTCGATTTGACATTTTCGCGCACGATGAAGCTCGTTGCTGCGCCGGGAAAGAGTGCGTGGCAAGTTGTTGTCGGAGGACTTCAAGGCGGACACTCGGGCGAGGAAATCGGCACGGGAAGAGCCAATGCCCTGCGCCTTCTGTCGCTGACGTTGGCAGGCTTGCAGGAAGCCGGCATTAGCTTCGCGCTTGCCTCGCTTGCGGGCGGCAAGGCGAAAAATGCGATTGCGTCGGAGGCCGCAGCCGTCATCGTGACGGAGGCGTCGGAAGAGAAGCTGCGCGAGACGCTGCAGGAAGAGGAGGCGAAATTTCGTCGGACGTACAGCGTGACGGAACCGTCGCTTTCTCTTTCTCTCGCGAAAGCTCTGCCTGTCCAGCAAGTCATCGCGGCTGATGATGCAGCGAATCTCCTGCGCATCCTGCGCCTTTTTCACACCGGCATTTATCAGATGTCCGCCGTCACGCCGGGCATGGTGGAGACGTCGGCGAATCTCGGCGTCGTGCACATGGAAGGCGCAGAGGTCGATATCGATTTCTACCCGCGTTCAAGTGTGGAAGGAAAGCTTTTCGAGTTTTGCTGCATGGCGAAGGATCTGGCGGAACTTACAGGGTTCTCTCTTCATATCGGAACGATTGCACCAAGCTGGGACGAGGACAAGGATAATCCGCTGGCGAAAGTGATCGCGGAGGCTTTCGCGCGACGCATGGGAAAGCCGATGAAGGTGGAAACAATTCATGCGGGATTGGAGTGCGGTTGGTTTTATCGCAAGAATCCGCAGATGAAATTTGTTTCCGTCGGTGTGACGACGCACGATATCCACAGCCCCAAGGAAAGCCTCGATCTTCCTACTGTGGAACCGTTGGTCGATATCCTTTCCGCCGCATTGAAAAAACTCGCCGAGCATTGATGCTTGGCGAGTTTTTTTGCGCTTATTTCTTTTTTGCTGCGGCAACGCCGATGGTGAGCATGTTCAGCAGAGGAAATCGTTCCCCCGCTGAGCGGACGATGGCAGCCGCTGCAAGGGAAAGAATGACGGTCACGAGGTAGAAGGCGAGCGCCTTCTGCGCCGTCAGAATGACGCTGTGCCTTTCCAATGCGAGCATCATGTAGCCGATGAAGAAAGGATGGACGAGATAGGCGAAATAGGAGTGCTTGCCGAGAAGTGAAAACAGACGGTTGAGGCTTTGCGGATAGTGCTGCTCGGTGAAGAACGTGAAGAAGAAGACGGATGCACCAAGGGTGTAGACGATGCCGAGCGGGCAAAGCTGATGCGCAGTGTTGATGGCATCCATCTGCGTGTAGCCGCGAAAGGCGAGCAGATCATAGTAGTAGCCGAGCAGACCAGCGAGGGAGGCGGCGAAGAAGAGATAGATGATTTTCTGATGATCGCGCATGAACGACTGAAATTCCTTGAAATGCACAGCGAGATAGCCGCCGATGATGAAGATGAAGACGTAATGCAGCACCCAGTAGTTGAGGCGATAAAGCAGGAAGCTCTTGAGCACGGAATTTTCCATGCTGTAGACCATCGTGTTGAAAGGGACGTTGAAGCTTGAGAAATAGTCGAAAGCGACTTGCAGTGCGAAGAGGAGGAAGAGCCCCTTGCCGTCGATGCGTTTCACAAGCGGAATCCACAACGGCATAAGGAGGTAGAACCAGATGAGGAGGACGAGGAAGTAAAGTTGGTACTTCGCATTGCCGAAAAAGAGCAGGGAAGCGAGGGAGAGGGGCGCTGGAAAGCCGACGTTGTAAAGCCAGCCGTCGTGCAGGAGGTAGAAGAGAGACCAGACGAGATAAGGGATGAAGACGGCGCGTGAGCGCTTTTCGAGGAAGCGGCGATAGCTGAAAGGCTTGTCGAGGTTCATATTGTAGAAGATGCCGAAGGCGGAGATGAAAAAGAATATGGGCACGCTGAATCGCGTGGCGATTTCGAAGAGCGCCGTGAGATGTGCATTGGACGCGGGATTCATCAAATATTGCGAACCGACATGGATGCCAATGACGCCGAGCATAGAGATGCCGCGGATATATTCGATGGCGGCGAGATGTTGCTTTGCCATGAGGAAACCTCCTGTAGGATGCATTGTTGATGGAATGTCGTACTCATCTACTATATATGCTTTCTTTTCGCTTGTAAAGGAAAGGCGGCCGACAAAGCGAAGGGAAGGGGCGACGACGCTCCTGAAAAAATGTGGCGGTTGATTTTTTGCGGCAAAGTCATTAGAATATGTAAGGGATAGCTTTTGATGTATGGAAAGAGGGCATCGGAGAACGTGAAAAAGGAGCAGCCCATCGGTGTTTTTGATTCGGGTCTCGGCGGCGTCAGTGTGCTGCGTGAGCTTGTTTCCCTGCTGCCGACGGAAGATTTCATTTACTTTGGCGACGCTGCCCATGCGCCTTATGGTGAGCGGTCGGAACGAGAGATCCGCGCTCTGACCACAGCGCAGGTCGACCGCATGGCCGCCGCTGGCGTCAAAGCTGTCGTCCTTGCCTGCAATACGGCAACGAGCGCCGCTTGTGCGCCTTTGCGCCGCAGGTACAGGCACATGCCGATCATCGGCATGGAGCCGGCGCTGAAGCCAGCGATCTTGAGCGGTAACAGGCCGCGCGTCGTTGTCATGGCGACGCACGCGACGCTCAGGCAGAAGAAATTTGCGCGCCTCATGGAGCGATTCAAGGAGGCAGGAGAAATCGTCAAGCTGCCGTGTCCCGAGATCGTGGAGTTCGTCGAGCGCGGCGAGATTCATTCAGACGTTTTGATGAGGTATTTGGAAGAACGTTTTTCCAATGTATCAAATGTGCCTGTCGACTGCGTTGTTCTTGGCTGTACACATTTTCCTTTCGTGCGCGATGCGATTCAGGCGGTCGCTGGGCAGAGCGTGCAGATTTTTGATGGCGCAGCAGGTACGGCGCGCGAGCTTGAACGCCGCCTGCAGGAGCTTGATGCTTTGCGGGAGGATGGTCGAAGGGGGACGATTGCGTGGTTGAGCAGCAGCGATGACCCGCACTATATCGAACGTGCGAAGATGCTGTATGCCTTGTGACCCTTCTGTGGGGTCTTTCGGGATGTTTGAAGAAGTTTTATAGGGGGAATTTATCATGGTGGAAACGAAGATCGCAGTGGGCATGAAGCGCGAGGCGGTATCGAAAGTGACGGAGGAGAACACTGCCATTGTGATGAAGAGCGGCTCTTTGCCCGTATTCGCCACGCCTTCGATGACCGCTTTGATGGAGCAGGCGGCGGCGGAACTCGTCGATGATCTTGTGCCGGATGATTGGACTTCGGTGGGCATTTCGCTCAACATTCGTCATAAGGCGGCGACGGCTTTGGGACGCGATGTGCGCGCTGAAGCAGAGGTCAAGAGTTTTGACGGACGCCAGCTCACCTTTGCGGTCAAGGCGTTTGATGAAGCAGGCGAGATCGGCGAGGGAATCCATGAGCGTGTTCTCGTCAATCGCGAGAAGTTCATGGGTAAAGTGGCTGCGAAATGACGCGGGCGCCAGACGGCGGAAAAACAACGCGGCAGCTCTTTCGCGAAGGTATGCGCGATGGCACGCCGATCGCTCTCGGCTACCTCGTCGTGAGCTTCACGCTCGGCATTACAGCGCACAATGCGGGACTTGATGCTTTGCAGGGATTCATCGCGAGCTTCTTCAATCTTGCCTCCGCTGGAGAGTATGCGGCCTTTACTGTCATTGCGGCGGATGCGCCGTATTGGGAAATGGCGGCGATCACGCTCGTGGCGAATGCGCGCTACATGCTCATGAGCTGCGTGCTCAGTCAGAAGTTTTCTCCTGCAACGCCGTTTTATCATCGTCTCGGTGTAGGTTTCGGCGTTACGGATGAAATCTTCGGCATTTCGATTTCGCGGCAAGGTTTCCTGCAGCCCGCTTACAATTACGGTGCGATGGCGCTTGCCGTTCCCGTTTGGGCTTTGGGGACATCGCTTGGCATCGTGGCGGGCGATGTCTTGCCGCCGTCGCTTTTGAGCGCTTTGAGTGTGGCGCTTTACGGAATGTTCATCGCCATCATCATCCCGCCGGGAAAAGAGAACAAGATTGTGCTCGGCCTGGTGTTCATAAGCTTCGCCATGAGTTTTCTGGCGGCAAACCTTCCGCTCGTTTCAGAACTCTCCGGCTCTTCGCGGACGATCATCTTGACGCTGCTTATCTCAGGTGCAGCAGCTTGGCGTTTTCCCTTGCGCGAGGTGGCGGAGGAGGAGGATTCATGAAGCATGATGTCGTCCTCTACATCCTCGTCATGACCATCGTGACGTTCGCCATCCGGCTCTTGCCTCTGACACTTCTGCGCCGCCCGATCAAAAACAGATTCCTGCGCTCGTTTCTTTATTATGTACCTTATGTGACCTTGGCTGTCATGACTTTTCCTGCCATCGTCGAGGCTACGCAGGTGCCGGCAGCAGGCGCTGCAGCCCTTCTGGCCGGCATGGCGCTCGCGTGGTTTGGCGCGAGTCTTTTTCAGGTTTCCGCCGCTTGCTGTTTCGTCGTATTCCTCTTTGAATTTGTTCTTATCAGATGAAGATCCGCACAGTGCCTGTTGCTTTCGGCATTGTGCGGATCTTTTGTTTAGCTCCTGTTTCCTGACTCTTCCAGCTTTGCGGCTAGATGCGGGAAGATTTTCAAGCTGCGCGGCAAAATGCCGTGCAGCTGCGCGATGAGTGTGCCGTAGTTCGTCATGGGAACGCCCTGATCCCTGGCGCATTTCATGCGATAAAGTATTTCACGCGGATTGAGCATGCAGCCACCGCAATGAACGATGAGGCGGTACTTTTGCAGATCTTCGGGAAAGGTTTGACCGCTTGAGGTTTCAAAGTGCAGTTTTTTCTTTGTATGTTCTGTGAGCCAATGCGGAATCTTGACCGTGCCGATGTCGTTGCATTGGCGGTGGTGTGTGCAGCCTTCGGAGATGAGCACGGCATCGCCGTCCGCAAGGCGGCAGAGTGCAGCGATCCCGTCCACCGCATCGGCGAGAAAACCTTTGCAGCGCGCCATAAGGATGGAAAACGAGGTCAAAGGTATGGATTCAGGTATGGCGGCGGCGGCTTTCTCGAAGATCTGACTGTCGCAGATGACGAGGTCGGGCGGCTTCGTCAGACTGTCAAGCGCAGCGGAGATCTCCGTTTCTTGACAGACGAGGGAAAGCGCCTTCACTTCCAAGATGTCGCGAATCGCCTGCTGCTGAGGCAGAATGAGGCGGCCTTTGGGCGCTGCCTTGTCCATGGGTGTGATGAGCAGGACGAGAGAGTGCGGCGCGATCAGATCACGCACAAAGGGGCGTGATTTTTCTTGTGGCATGATGCGGCTCAAGCGTTCCTTCAGCTCGCTTATGCCGACTTTTTTTTTGGCGCTGACATGGAGGATGTTTTCGGCTTCGACAGAGGAAGGAATTCGTTCGCCGTCGCATTTGTTGCAGACGATGAGATGGGGGATCTCTTTTTCTTGGAAGATATGCAAAAGCTCTTTGTCGACAGCGGTCATGCCTTCTGCAGCGTCGAGGACGAGGACGGCGATGTCCGTCTTGTTCAGTATGCGGCGCGTCCTCTTGACTCGAAGCTCGCCCAAGGCGCCTGTATCGTCGAAGCCTGGGGTGTCGATCAAGAGAACGGGGCCTAGGGGAAGAAGTTCCATCGCTTTTGTCACGGGATCGGTCGTCGTGCCCGGCTCAGAGGAGACGACGGCGACCTCCTGCCCTGTGATGGCATTGACGAGGCTGGATTTTCCGGCATTGCGGCGGCCGAAAAAGCCGATGTGCAGACGCTCGCTTGAAGGTGTGTCGTTGAGTCCCATGGAAAGCTCCTTTCTAGTTATCGTTGCCATCCTCGCCCTGCAGACGCTGCATGGCGAAGAGTGCCTGTCCGACGGCGAGACCGCCGTCATTCGGCGGAATGAGACTGTGGCGCAGGATGCGGAAACCGTCGTTTTCCAGCGTTTTTTGCGTCAGCCGCAGGAGCAGGGTGTTTTGGAAGACGCCGCCTGTCAATGCCGCTGTGCCGCAGCCCGTGATCTCCCGTGCTTTCCTGCAGGCGGCGCCGATGGCAGCGGCAAGCCCTTGATGAAAGGCAAGGGACAGGAGGTCGCTCGGTTCTTTTTGCAGACGATGTTGCAGCAGATGGCGGAACAGATTGTTCGAGGAGAGCAGGAAGCGTCCGTCCAGAGGGGCGAGGGGATCGCTTCCTGCTTTTGCCTTTTCGATCGCACCGGACGCTTTCCAGTCGGAGAGCAGGGCATCTGCCTGGAAAGCTTTTCCGTCCTTTTCGGCAGCTTCCGCTGCAGATTGCAGGTATACGGCAGCTTCGCCCTCGTAGGTGGAGAAGCGACGGATGCCGAGCATGGCGCTGACGGCATCGAAGAGACGGCCCGCGCTCGTCGAAACCATCGTGTTCAAGCCCTGCTCCCGTTGGAAAAGGATGGAGGAGGTTTCCTTTTCGGCGGCGAGACCGAGCTTCTGACTGAGGGAGACGGCATCTTTCGTGCCGCAGACGGAATGGAGCAAGGAGACGGCGAGCCGCCAGCCTTCACGCGAAGCAAGGTCGCCTCCCACATGGAAGAAGGGGGCGATGGAGCCGAGACGTAAAAAATCGCGCGTCGTTGCTAGCATGATCTCTCCGCCCCAGATGGTCTCATCCGTGCCATATCCTGTGCCATCGAAGCTCACGCCGATCACGGGATCGAGGTAATCGTTCTCTGCCATGACGGAGAGTATATGCGCGTGATGGTGCTGCACTTTGAAGACGGGCAGGCCGAGCGTTTCTGCAAAGCGTCTTGTTTCATAGCGCGGGTGCAGATCGGCGGCGACGGCGGCGGGAGAGATGGCGAGGAGCCGTTCCATTCGCGGCAGGGCTTGGCGCAAGGCTTGAAGGGTGCGCAGATCGCTCATGTCACCGAGATAGGGAGAGGGGTAGAAGAGCGTGTTCTTGGCTAGGCAGAAGGTGTTCTTGAGTTCGCCGCCGATGCCTAGCACAGAGCCTTGAAACTCGGCGGAAACCATCAGGGGGAGTGGCGCGTAACCGCGACTGCGTCGGATCATGTAAGGTGCGCCGTCGAAGAAGTCCATGACGGTATCATCGGCACGCAGGCGGATCTCGCGGTCGTGGGAGAGGATGAGGTCGGCGATGGAGGAAAGCGCCTCAACCGCCTCCTCGTCCGTGCGGCAGATTGGCGCGCCCGTAGGGTTGCCGCTCGTCATGACGAGGCAGTCCGTGAAGTCCTCCAAGCCGTCGGGCAGAGAAAAGAGCAGGATGTGCAGTGGTGTGTAGGGCAACATGACGCCGAGGGACGGCAGATCCGGTGCGACGCTTGCGGCGATCTCGCCGCAGCCGCTCTTGGGCAGCAGTAGGATGGGCTTTTGATGGTTGTCCAAGTGCGCTTCTTCCGCGCTGTTGATGCGGCATTCGCGCCGCACGGCGTCGAGATCGCGCATCATGACGGCGAAAGGCTTCTGTGGCCGGTGCTTGCGTTCGCGCAGTTTCCGAACGGCGCCTTCGCTTTTTGCATCGCAGGCGAGATGGAAGCCGCCGATGCCCTTGACAGCGACGATGCCGCCCGCTTGCAGCACGCGCCGTGCGCTGGTAATCGCGGCATGATCTCGCTCGTCACCATCCAGAAGAAAGACACGAGGGCCGCAATTGTTGCAGCAGACGGGCTGCGCATCGTAACGGCGCGTTTCGGTGTGCGTGTACTCGAAGCGACATTCGTCGCACATAGGAAAAGCCCCCATGCTCGTGCGTTCGCGGTCGTAGGGCATAGCGTCGAGGATCGTGAGGCGAGGGCCACAGGATGTGCAGTTGATGAAGGGATGGAGGTAACGACGATCATTTTTGTCGAAAAGCTCTGCCCGACACTTCGGGCAGATGGCGATGTCCGGGGATACGAAGACATCGCCGCTCTCATGGGCGCTTTCGATGATCTGGAAATCGGGAAACGATGAGGTTTCCTCCACGGAATCCTGCAGGATTTTCAAGATGACAGCGCGCTCAGGCGGCTCTTCCTCGATTGTTCTTATGAACTCTTGCAGGGATTGTTTCGTGCCTTGGGCGCGAACCTCGACGTAGGATCCCTTGTTGCAGACATTGCCAGTGATTCCTAGGGTATCTGCCGTGCGGCTGACGAAGGGACGAAAGCCGACGCCTTGCACGATGCCGAAGATCCTTATTCTGCTTGTCTGCCACGTTGTTTTTTCTGTCATGGGAAAGGGAAAGCCTCCTCCGTCGCGATGATATCCTTTAGCGATTATACCACGTCGCCCGAGAAAGTTCCTGCTTTTGACAGGATTTTGCTGGACAGGAGGAAAAAGACATGGTATGATAACGCCATAAGAGGATATTTTGGCAACGTCGCCGTATAGCATTGCATTCCGTCTCTGCGCGGGAATGCTTGCTGTGCGGTTTTTTTGTGCCCTGCTCTTGCGGCACGAAGAAGTTGCCCGTGCGAGGAAAAGGATGGTTGAAATGGAAGATTTGTTGTATGTGATTCCGGCAAATTCCGAGAAAAAAGAAATTGTTCGCCTTTTGCAGGCGCATCCTGAAATTAAGTTTGTTTCTCTCGTCGGCATCGATCTTGCAGGAAATGATACCGACGAGAAGATACCGATGCGCATCTTTCTCAAGGACATGGATGATTTCTACAATGGAACGGCTGTGCAGACGGACGGTTCGTCCGTCGTCTTGACGGGCATCGCCGTCTTGAACAACGCGAAGGTCGACATGCCGATCGATCCCGAGGCGAATTGGTTCATCGACTACAATCTGGAGCATTTCGATGAGGAGACGGGCAAGCCGATCGGCACCTTGCGCATCCCGTCCTTCCTCATCCACGACGGCAAGCGCGTCGATTCGCGCGCCATCTTGAAGGATACGCTGGTTTATCTGAAAAAGGAACTCATGCAGATGTTCAAGGAGCATCCGCATGTTTCCGGTCTTGAGCATATCGATGGTTCGAAGATTGTCGACTTCCAGTTCACTTCGGCGACGGAATTGGAGTTCTGGGTCAAGACGCCGCTCGAAGAGACGAATGTCGAGGAGCTTTCGGCCTCCCAGGTCATGCAGGAACAGTATTGGCAGCGCACGCACGGCGCTGTGCGCACCGCCTTGGAGCAGGCTGTCATGCTGCTCGACCGCTATGGCCTGCAGGTGGAGATGGGGCACAAGGAGGTCGGCGGACTCAAGGCGCAGATCGATGAGTCCGGCAAGATGACGCATGTCTGCGAGCAGATCGAAGTCGATTGGCGCTTTGCTGATGCCTTGCAGGCGGCGGACAACGAGCTGATCGTGCGCACGATGGTGCGTGAAGTCTTCCGCGAGAATGGTCTTGAGGTGAACTTCAAGGCGAAGCCGATGATCGGTCTTGCAGGCAACGGCGAGCATACGCATTTCTGCATCGCCGCTGTCATGGAGGACGGGAAGGTGCACAACCTTTTCACGCCGCAGGATATGAGGAAGGATTATCTGAGTGCCGTTGGTTATGGCGCGATCATGGGGCTCCTGAAGAATTATGAGGTCATCAACCCTTTCGTGTCGGCGACGAATGATTCCCTCAACCGTCTGAAGCCTGGGTTTGAAGCACCCGTCTGCATCGTCACGTCGCTCGGCAGCACGCCGGAGATACCTTCGCGCAACCGCACGATTCTCGCAGGCTTGATTCGCGATCTGGCAAATCCCTATGCGACGCGCTTCGAGCTGCGTGCCTGCAATCCGTACTCCAATATATACCTCGTCTTGGCTGCCGTTTATTCCGCCGTGCTCGATGGCGTGAAGATGGCGATCCATCATTCGACGCAGGAGCTTCTGGCGGAACTCTCCAAGGAGGCGGGAGCGGAAGGATTCTATCTTGAGAAGGATCGCGCCTATCGGAGTGAGATTGACGTATTCGAAGATTATACCGAAAGGGAAAGAAATCGTCTTTTCGGCGCACCGCCAGCGACGGTATGGGAAAATATGCAGGGTTTCGAGAACTATCCAGAGAAGGTCGCTGCCATCACGGTGGGCGGAGCCATGCGTCCGCAGATTATCGAAGCGTTCAAGGCAGGCGCTCTTCTGCGCTGGAAGACGGAGCTCATCAGCCGCATCATCCCAGAAAATCGCGACATCGTGCGCAAGGCGAAGGAAGTGCAGGCGACCTTCGTGACGGATCAGGATTCCTACAACTGGAACAAGATCAACGGCATCCGCTCGTATCTCGCGAAAGACAGCATCGACGAGAAATCGCTCTTCACGCTCCTCATCAAGGCGCTCAACGAAGGCGACTACGCTGCAGCTTCGAGCCTGCAGGTGGAGATGTACGATAAGATCGAAGAGCTCAAAACGCTCTATGACGCCTATGTAAAGAACATGATCTGATGACTTGCCGCACATGAAAGAAGCGCCTTTGCTGGCGCTTCTTTCATGTGCAGATGAGGAGAGCGTATCCTTTCTGGATTTTTGTTCAATAAATGTGATACGTTTTCCAGGGAATCTGCTCGATCTTCACCGTTTTCAAAAAATCGACGATATCTTTCCTGCCATAGTAGCGCGGGTTGCCGTCTCTGTCCTGCGACATCAGGATGATGGGCATGTTACGGAAGAAGGGAGCGATCTCGTTGCGGAACGCTACGGCGCGCGCTGTGTATTGCGTGACATGGGCCTTGACGACGACGATGGCGAAAGTCACACCCTGCTCGATGATGACTGCGCCATGAACCTTGATCATGGGATTCCTCCTTTACGGGAGCCGGACTATGCCGCTCATATATTCTGAGAGTGTATCAGCAGGAAATTGAAAAAGGCAACGGGAAAGTGTGTGACATTTTTTATTGTAAAAGACTTTGCAAGTATTGACAATCCCCAATAAATAGAGTTAATATAAAGATGAAAACAACATATTGTTGGAAACAGGTGTCGCAAGACTTAATAGGGAATTCGGTAGAAGCCGGAGCGGTCCCGCCAC
>ERZ773197.526-NODE-526-length-30091-cov-6.264649_pt1 | contig 30091 bp, 25 predicted proteins | sample MGYA00580999_ERZ773197 | MGnify/ENA primary metagenome ERZ773197 (study PRJEB29015, sample SAMEA2738166) | human oral metagenome | biome: human oral; feature: human-associated habitat; material: saliva | place: China | collected 2185 ...
TTCTCCTTGTGAATGATGATTGAGCACATACATTCTACCAAAGAGAAGCTTTATGTACTTTTCAGTTTACCTGTTCAACCTGATTTTACAATCGGCCGAATAAATGGAGAATGTAAATTTTGGCTGAAATGACATTGGAGAAAATGGCAGCTCAGGAAGAGGCTGCAGGCAGAACGGGTTGGGAAAGGCAAACGGCTTGATTACTATCTGAGACTTCGATATAGCGTTAGTCCTTGTAGCGTAGATTACTGGCTGGATACACTCTTCGAACAGCAAAAGGCAATATATACCCCCCCAAAAGCTCTTTCGTGGAACCAAGTAAGAAAAGGAGCAGGAATTGGTTTCTGGGAGAATGCATTTGCTTTTCTATCCGATGAAAAGACGAAAGGCATTGAAGCAAAGAAGGTTGCGGTTAGAAGAAAAATGTAGGCCGAGGTTGACAAGACCAACGATTCAGAATTGCAAAGATGCAATGCTTATAACACAAGGCTCACGGAACGATTGCAATCCAAACGATTTCTAAGAGTCAGTATTTATACGACCGTATTTGCAGAATGGACTGCATTAGCAAAGTGGAAATAGCTAAATTGAAAGAGGTCAGATACCTTGATGACATCCATTCAAGCAAAGCTCTGAGCTCTATATTGGGAAACACCGCCCAGCAAATTGGTCGTTCCGATCAGATCAAGCTTTTGATAGATAATTGTTATGGAGGATGCAATGGGGAAATATTTCTCGTCAAATTATAAGAATGTGACATATCCCCTTGATTCTGCGAAGAAGCGGGGGTTGAGAAATGCGCAAGTGGGTGCTGCGCATGCTATTGCGTCCTTTTTCACGATGAACTCAAAGCAGGCGGCGATTACTGTTATGCCTACTGGGGCTGGGAAAACGGCTGTTCTTATGCTTACTCCATACATTCTGTCTAAGAATAAAGTACTTGTGGTGACACCCAGCACCCTTGTCAGAGGTCAAATTGCAGATGATTTTAAGGAACTTTTAACGCTGAGAACAGCCAATGTGTTCAAAGAAGCTATGAAAAGGCCTGTGGTCTTTGAAATGGAGCATATGTTCAACGATGAAATGATAATGGCTCTTGAATCTGCGGATGTAATCGTTGCTACCCCTCAATGTGCATTGTCATTAAGCGAAACAGAATGGGCAGTCAATAATATAACTCTTGTTGAAGTGGATGAGGCACATCATACACCTGCCAAGACGTGGCAGCAAATCCTGATTAATTTAGGAACGGCGACACATGTATTGTTTACGGCTACTCCTTTTCGGCTTGATAAGAAAGAGATCAAGGGGGATATTGTCTATGACTATCCTCTGTCTTTGGCATATAGAGATGGTATTTTTGGAGAGATTCGATACATTTCCATCCCAGAGTGCGAAGACAAGGATTTGCAGATCGCAAAGAAAGCAGAGCAAGTTCTTCAAGCAGATCGTGAAGAAGGGCTTGAACACTTTTTGATGGTTCGGACTAACACGAAAAAGAACGCAGAGGTTTTAGAAATATTATATAAGGAAAACACGTCACTAAAGCTTCGCAGAGTTGACAGCTCAATGAGCAATGCAAGGGTAAAGCAGTATATTCAAGAATTAAGGGATAATACCCTTGATGGAATTATTTGTGTTGATATGCTCGGAGAGGGATTTGATTTTCCCAATTTGAAGATTGCTGCTATACACGCGCCTCACAAATCTCTGGCTAGTACATTACAATTTATCGGAAGATTTGCACGTACAAATGCCCGCAATATTGGGACTGCAAAATTTATTGCGGCTAACGATGAAGAATTCGAGATAGAAAATAATCGTTTATATTCCAGTGATGCTGTCTGGCAAGAAATGATTATCGATATGAGTGAGGGCAAGAACCAAAAAGAACACAGTGACAGGAAATACTATAAGGCTTACAGAACAGAAGCAAATGAGATCAATGAAGACAATATTCCGCTTCAGTCAATAATGCCGAATTGCCATGATCGAATCTATAAGGTACATGGCTTTAACATAAATGCTGACTTCCCAGAAAGTTTTAATGTTGGAGGCAGAATTCATCGGAACTTTGAAGATAACACAATCATTGGTATAGAGCTTGTGTATGCTTCTCCGCTGTGGATGAGTGCTGAATATAAAATAAACAAGCAGTATTCCCTGTATCTTATCCATTATCAGAAGGAACTTGGGTTACTTCACATTTACTCACAATCGCACACAGAAGTCGTTTATGATGAGTTGGCTGCTGCATTTTGCGAAAGTTATGACAAAATTCCGAAATCAGAAATGAACCGTGTACTTGGAAATTTGACTGGATTCGAGATATTTAATTCCGGTATGGTAAACAGGTTTAACGAATCGGGGGAGGCATATCGAATAATGGCTGGTTCTGATGTCAGTGATGCCATAGATCCCGATACTGGTAAGATGTATTCCGCCGGACATGTATTTTGTAAGGCTACGGATATCTCAAGCGGAGTGGAAGAAAATATTACGATTGGATACAGTAGTGCATCAAAAGTTTGGAGCAGCGAATATAAGAATATTCCTGACTACATTCTATGGGTTGAAGCAGTTGGAAGGAAAATTGTAGATAGCAGTATCCGAGTCAAGACAAATACAAATTACGACTATATCCCAATGGCAGAGAAGTTGGTAGAATATCCGGACACATTGTTTATTGTCGATTATTCAGACGCAACATATTCCTCACCTCCGGTTGTAAAGTGCAGAACTAATTCTGCCATAGCTGTAAGACTGACAGATTTCGACTTAAAGATCGTTAGATCTACAAAGAATAAAGTAACATTATCCGTTGCCCATGATGATATTGCCGATATGTTCGATTGTGACACTGATGGCGTTTATACAGCAAAAGACAATAGCCTTTTTATAACTATGGGTTCTGAGGAATATGAATTGGCACATTATTTCACAGATAATCCTGTATCGTTAAAAACATTTGACGATGACCTGATAGTGGGATTTGAGATCTTTAAAGGCAATCCGGATATTATAAGCTTTGATAAGGATACAATACTTGGAATTGATTGGGATTCTCGTGGAACGGACATAGGGCTTGAATTTGGAGATTCAAAGTATAAAGGAAAAATCTCAATACAAGACGCACTATGTGAAATACTAAAAGAAGATAAAGAGAACAAATACATTCTGTACGACCATGGGTCGGGAGAAATTGCGGATTATATTGCTATTCAGGAAACGGATAGGCAGTTGTCGATTAAGCTTTACCATGTGAAGAAAAAAAGTGCTGCTGGTTTTAATTCCAGTACCGCTGATGTATACGAAGTAGCTGGTCAAGCAGTAAAGTCCATCGTTTGGCTGACTACAAGAGGAAAATTTGCAGATAAGGTGATTAGTAGGCATATTGCTGGTCACTGTCAGCCAGTTGTTGGCAATTACAGAGAATGCTTACAAGCTATCAGAGATACTTCAAAACAAATGGTTGCCAATATCGTAATTGTGCAACCTGCATTAAGCAGATCTGTTGATATGCCGGATAAAATACAAGAGGTTTTGGCTTCTGCTTCTTCATACATTAAACGTGCGGGTAAGGTGCAAGGGCTTGAAATCATGGGTAGTAAATAAGGAGGACAAATTCATGGCAGAAAAAATCGTACAAACAGCCGGAAGAAAGGCACTGGGAGAGTTCGCTACGGAGTTTGCCCATTTTAATGATGATGTGCTATTCGGTGAAAACTGGAACAATCAGGATATTGATCTGAAGACCCGCTGCGTAATCACGATGGTGGCACTGATGTCGCAGGGCATAACGGATTCTTCTCTCGTCTACCACATTCAGAATGCGAAAGCACATGGCGTGACGAAGCAGGAGTTTGCGACCATCGTGACGCATGTTGCTTTTTACGCTGGCTGGCCGAAGGCCTGGGCGGTTTTTAATCTTGCGAAAGCGAACGGTATCTATGATGAGGAAACAGAATCGCTGACGGAGAAGGAAAGATTCCAGCAGGAGATCTTCTTCCCTATTGGCGACCCTAACGACGGCTTTGCTCAGTATTTCGTCGGACAGAGCTATCTGGCTCCCGTATCAACAGAGCAGGTGATGATCTTCAACGTGACCTTCGAACCGGGCTGCCGAAACAACTGGCATATCCATCATGCATCAAAAGGCGGGGACCAGATGTTGATCAGTGTCGGCGGAAAAGGCTGGTATCAGGAAGAAGGTAAGCATGCGCAGGAGATCCTTCCCGGCACAGTGATTCATATTCCGGCGAATGTAAAGCATTGGCATGGAGCCCAGAAGGACAGCTGGTTTTCACATCTTGCCTTTGAGATCGAGGGAGAGAACGCCTCGAACGAATGGTGTGAACCGGCCATCGATGAGGAGTATCTGAGCTTATAAAGATTCTGGTTTTAAAGAGCAGCGGAAACAAACACGGCCCTTCCAATATGCTGGCGGATGAATTTATTTGCGGCGCAAAAGAGACCGCCATACGATCACGGAATTTGATGTGTTCCGTGCAGATATCCGGCCCTGCATCGGCTGCAACCACTGCGGTATGGGCGGTCCCTGTGTTCAGAAGGACGACTACGAAAAAAAATGAAGGGCTCGATCAGAGAGACGGACATGATCGTCTTCGTCAAGCCTGTTTATTACCACAACTGGCCTGCCCAGTTAAAAGCAGTAATCGACAGATTCTATAGCTTTACAACAGAGCTGACCTATATGCATAAAAAGACCGTTTTGCTAACGGCGGCCTGGGATGATACCGATACAGTATTCTCTGTTGTCAAGGCATACTATGAGAGAATCTGCGAGTACATGGAATTTTATGACTGCGGTGCTGTTTACGGCGACGGCTGCGAAACCCCGTCTATGACCAGAGGAACGAAACATCCGCAGGCATCATATGAGCTTGGAAAATCAATCTGAGGAGGAGAATCAAAATGGCGAAGAAACTGGTGGCATATTTTTCAGCAAGTGGTGTTACGAAAAGAGTGGCGGAAAGACTGGCGAAGCAGGAAGACACAGATCTTTTTGAGATTCGTCCCGTGCAGCCGTACACGGATGCAGATCTGAACTGGATGGATAAGAAGAGCCGCAGCTCTCTGGAGATGAACGATAAGAGTTCCCGTGTGGAGATTGCAGAAAAGGTTCAGAATATGGATCAGTACGATGAAATCCAGATCGGATTTCCAATCTGTTGGGGCGTTGCTCCGCATATTATCAATTCTTTTCTGGAACAGTATGATCTCTCCGGAAAGACAATTACTCCATTCGCTACTTCGGGCGGATCCGGTTACGGCCAGAGCAACAATGAACTGGAGCCTTCTGCTCCGGGTGCGAAATTCAATCCTGGCAAAATGCTGAGATAAAACTGCTGGAATATTTCGTAGATTACCATCATAGACGACCTTGTACAAAACAGTATAGGGTCGTCTTTTTGTGTCTTCAGACACTCAGCTCATCGCCGGCTGCGCCGGAGATGTCGAAGGGGCTTGGGGTGCTTCCCCAACGAGCTCTCGGAGGCGTTTGTCAGGACAGACGCACTGCTCGCACAGTTTGTGACGATCATTTCCAGCGCGGAAATTTTCTAAAATTTCATATCGCTGATACCACTTGCCATTTTATGGTCGAAATCTTCTTTGAACCTCACTTGTAAAACGAGATGCAACCCCTCTCACCCTGACCTGAGTCCATAGTTGCTTATAAATGAATACCCTCCGGGAGGTTGCATCCCGGTGTACAAAGAGACTGGCGGATGCTGGTCTCTTTGTAATGATGGGGAATGGCGGAGTGTTCTGCTCCGTCATTCCCTTTGCTGCGATACATCATAAGCCCTTGACAGGCGGAAGGGCGAATGATAGTTCTTACTTCCTTGTTCTTCTGTATGGTATCCTCATCCGGTTGGCGGCGGAAACGGAGGATATTATGGCAAACTTTTTTACCTATGAAGAACGTTTAACGCTGCAGAAACTCCTGAAGGAAGGGCTGTCCTTTAAAAAGATTGCCGCCCAGCTTCACAAGGATCCATCAACCATCTCCAGAGAAGTTCGTAAGTACGCTGTAGAGATCGCAACCGGCAAACCGGGCTACTCCTTTAATGCCTGTAAGAACAGGTTTACCTGTAAGATCAAGGCTCCTGCTCTGTGCCGGAAAGACTGTACACGCCAGGGCAGTTCCGGAACCTACTGCCGGTTATGCCGCTGCAATGAGCATTGTCCGGACTTTGTAGAAGAAGTCTGTGCTGTCAGGACTCATGTCCCTTACGTCTGCAATGCATGCCCGGCGATCGATAAATGTACACTGCTCAAGACCTTCTACGATGCTGAAAAAGCTCATTTGAAGTCACACCAAGTAATCTCTGAATCCAGAAGAGGCTTATCGACCAGCGAGGCAGAAATCGCCAGGCTTAACAGAATCATTACTCCGCTTGTGAAGCAGGGACATTCCATCCATGAGATCTATGTTACCAATCAGGATCAGCTCATGTGTAGCGAGAAGACGATCTACAACTACATCGATGGCTGTCTTCTGGATGTTCGCAACATCGATCTTCCACGGAAAGTCCGGTTCCGTGTCCGCCGTAAAAAGCCGGAGTTCAAAGTCGATAAGGGCTGCCGCGTTGGACGCTCCTATAAGGAATTCGAAGCCTTCATGGAGAAGAATCCGGATACTGCCGTCGTACAGATGGATTCTGTGATCGGAACAATCGGCAGCAGGTGCCTGCTTACGATCCACTTCGTGGAGTCCTCTCTGATGCTAGCGTTCCTGAGGGATGCTAATACATCCCAGTCAGTGATTGACGTCTTTGAAGGGCTCGACAGTCGCCTTGGCGGAAAGCTGTTCAATCAGCTGTTCCCCGTGATTATAACGGACAACGGCAGTGAATTCTCCAACCCGAAGAAGATCGAGTATCGGGAATACGCAGTGACCGGATACGGTTTCAAGCGTACAAGCGTTTTTTACTGTGATGCCGGCTGTCCTTATCAAAAGGGTTCAATCGAAGTTAATCACGAGCTGATCCGACGGGTTCTGCCCAAAGGAACAAGCTTCGACAACCTGACGCAGGCAGATGTGACCAGGATGATGGATCACATCAATTCCTACAAATGGAAAAAGCTGAACGATCGTAGTCCCTACGAAACGTTCAGCTTCCACTACGGAGAAGAGGTGTTAAAGCTTCTGCGGTGTACTCCAGTTGCAGCTGAAGACATCTTGCTGAAGCCTTCTCTCCTCAAGAAGTAATTAACGACAGAGCCGCCAACACCACTCACCTCCATACCGACAAATACAGGGGTAGATTCTCCGATTACAAAAAAATCGAGAGGGAGTCGACCTCCCTTTGGCATGCCTGTCAAGGCCATCTTACCCGAAAAAAGTTCCCTTGAACAGGTCGCATTTTGCGTATCAACGATGCATCCCGTTTACAAATCTGGCATCTGGCATACAAAACTGGCGTTTCGCTTTCAAATATGCAGTTTTCAATTTACAAACAAGCATCTCGCCTTACAAACTGGCGCCTCAGATTACAACTCAGCGAATTCTCGCTGACAACATGCGAAAAGTCGAAGATTGATATTGAAAAGTCGCTGATTTTCTGGTATAATAAACAATGTCATACTGTGGCATTAATCAGTAACGGAATGGATGAGGATAAGAACATGATTATTTCTTACGACAACCTTTGGAAACTGCTGATCGATAAGCGAATGAACAAGACGGAATTGGCTCAAAAAACAAAAATCAGTACGAGCACGATTGCGAAAATGTCGCGGGGAGAGCCTGTGGCGCTGACGGTTTTGGTCCGCATCTGTGACTACCTCAACTGTGATATTGGCGATGTTGTAAGCGTTAAGCGAGTTTGAAGTACGTTTTTTAGGACACCTGATTTGCTACAGTATAAGTGCGGGATTAGCGACTTCGGACGCGGAAGGAAATAGACGGATGAAGATACTTGATAATGTCACGGAGATTGTTCGTGACGATATGGAGAACACAATCAAGCGAGGCAGCAAAGTCTCTATCGCAGCAGCCTGCTTCTCGATGTATGCCTATAAAGTTTTGAAGAAACAGCTGGAGTCTGTGGATGAGCTCCGGTTTATTTTTACATCCCCGACTTTCGTGACCGAGAAGGCAGAAAAGCAAAAGAGAGAGTTCTATATCCCCCGTCTCAACCGTGAACAAAGCCTATATGGAACAGAGTTTGAGGTCAAGCTTCGCAATGAGATGACCCAAAAGGCCATTGCGCAGGAATGCGCCGACTGGATTCGGAAGAAGGCTCATTTCAAGTCCAACACGACCGGTGAGAATATGGGCGGATTCATGACAGTTGCTGCTCCTTCTGAGGATGTAGCCTACATGCCGATGGGTGGCTTTACGACTGTTGATATCGGCTGCGAGCGCGGCAACAACAGCTACAATATGGTCAACCGGATGGAGGCACCGTTCTCGACACAGTACATGCAGCTCTTCGATTCTCTGTGGAATGACAAAGAGAAGTTGCAGGATGTCACTGATGTAATCATCGAAAACATCAGCTCCGCTTATAATGAGAACTCGCCGGAATTCATCTACTTCATGATGCTGTATAACGTATTCAGCGAGTTCCTGGATGATCTGTCTGAAGATGTTCTGCCGAATGAGGCGACTGGGTTTAAGCAAAGCAAAATCTGGAGCATGCTTTACGATTTCCAGAAGGACGCTGTGCTTGCAATCATCAACAAGCTGGAGAAATATAACGGCTGCATTCTGGCAGACAGCGTTGGTCTTGGTAAGACCTTCACTGCGCTGGCAGTCATCAAATACTATGAGAATCGTAACAAGACAGTTCTTGTTCTCTGCCCCAAAAAGCTGAGTGAGAACTGGAATACATACAAAGACAACTACGTCAATAATCCGATCACATCTGACCGTCTGAATTATGATGTCCTTTTCCACACGGATCTGTCCAGAAACGGCGGTATGTCCAATGGTCTTGATATGGATCGCCTGAACTGGGGCAACTATGATCTGGTCGTTATCGATGAATCGCACAACTTCCGCAACGGTTCCGGTACCCATGCGAATACGCAGGAGAACCGCTATGTGAAGCTGATGGATAAGGTGATTCGTGCGGGTGTAAAGACAAAAGTTCTGATGCTTTCTGCAACGCCGGTCAACAACCGTTTCATCGACCTGAAGAATCAGCTTGCGATTGCCTACGAAGGAAATACAGAGTTCATTGATGAGCGCCTTGACACGAAGAAACCGATTGATGAGATTTTCCGCCAGGCGCAGAAAGCGTTCAATGCCTGGAGCAAGCTGGAACCGGAAGAGCGCACAACGGATGCGCTTCTGCGGACGCTTGACTTTGACTTCTTTGAAGTCCTAGACAGCGTAACGATAGCCCGTTCCAGAAGGCATATTGAAAAATACTACGACACCACCGAGATCGGAAAATTCCCGACACGCTTGAAGCCGATCTCGCTGCGTCCGAGCATGACGGACCTGAACAGTGCGATCAACTATAATCAGATTTACGAGCAGCTAATGCTTCTGACATTGTGCATTTACACACCGTCGAATTACATCTTCCCGAGTAAGCTCTCGAAGTATATCGATCTGACGCATAATAAGGGGAACAACCTGACACAGCGTGGCCGTGAGCAAGGTATTCAGCGCCTCATGAGCATCAATCTTTTGAAGAGACTGGAGAGTTCTGTCTACTCCTTCAATCTGACATTAAGCCGTATTCTTGAGCTGATCCGCAGCACCATCAAGTCGATTGATGACTTTGAGAAATACGGTTCTGCCGACCTGGATATGTATGAAGCTTCCGACAACGATTTTGATATGGAAGACGGCAATACAGATTTCTTTACTGTCGGTAAAAAGGTCAAGATAGATCTTGCTGATATGGATTACAAGACCTGGCGGAGCGAGCTGCAGAAGGATGCGGACACACTGGAGCTACTGACCCTTATGGTGGCTGACATTACGCCGGAGCACGATCTGAAGCTGCAGACCTTGCTGCATCTGCTGGATGATAAGATGCACAATCCGATCAATCCCGGCAATAAGAAGGTACTGATCTTCTCCGCGTTCTCTGATACTGCGGAATATCTGTACAATCAGGTCAGCAGTTATATGAAAAATAACTATGGCCTTGATACGGCGGTCATCACAGGTACGATTGACGGGAAGACAACGATCAAGGGATTAAAGGCAACGCTGAATAATGTGCTGACTTGCTTCTCCCCGATCTCAAAGAGCCGTGATGTGTTGATGCCGGGAAGTACAAAGGAAATCGATATTCTGATCGCTACCGACTGTATTTCCGAAGGTCAGAACCTGCAGGACTGCGATTATCTGGTCAACTACGATATCCACTGGAACCCGGTCAGAATCATTCAGCGTTTCGGACGAATCGACCGTATCGGAAGCCGGAACCAGTATATTCAGCTGCTGAACTTCTGGCCGGACATGACGCTGGATGACTATATCAATCTGAAGTCTCGTGTCGAGACCAGAATGAAGATCTCCATCATGACCTCCACCGGTGATGATGACCTAATCAACCCGGAAGAGAAGGGTGATCTGGAATACCGCAAGCAACAGCTGAAACGCCTGCAGGAAGAGGTTGTGGACATAGAAGATATGTCAGATGGCATCTCCATCATGGATCTTGGTCTGAATGAGTTCCGGCTTGATCTGCTGGAATACATAAAGAACCATGATGACCTGAACAAGAAGCCGAAAGGTCTTCACGCTGTTGTGCCCGCGGACGAAGAGAATCCAGAAGGCGTAATCTTTGTCCTGAAGAACATCAACAACAGTATCAATATAGATAACCAAAACCGAATCCATCCGTTTTATATGGTTTACATCGGCGTGGATGGCGAGGTCATATGCGATTATTTGAATCCGAAGAAAATGCTGGATATAGTACGTCTACTCTGCCGTGGGAAGAAAGATCCGGTACTTGCTCTGTGCAGAAAGTTTAATGAAGAAACCAATGATGGCCGGGATATGCAGGAAGTATCTGATCTTCTCAACGATGCGATCAACTCCATCATTGATGTGAAGGAAGACAGTGATATCGACAGCCTTTTCTCTGCCGGGGGAACATCTGCACTGATGTCGGATATCAGCGGTCTGGAAGACTTTGAGCTGATCTGTTTCCTGGTAATCAAGTGAGGAGGAAACACCCATGCTGGGACTTCCCAAAACGACAGAATTTAATAAGAGGATTCCAAAGCAGAAATTTTATGAGAATCTGACCGTTACCCCTGCAATTAAGCGTGTGTTCATCGACCAGGTCAAGGTCATCTACTGGAGAAACAAAATTGCTGCTACAACTGTGAATCTGGCTCCCGGGGAAACTGTAACGGAGATTGAGGTATTTGAGATTAAGCTGAACAGTTCGCAGCTTGATGCTGCCGTACTGAAACAGATTGATAAAGAGATTCCGTATCATATCCTGTTCCTTCTGGAGTATGAAGGCAGATACCAGGCGTGGACGGCATACAAGGAAGAAGCTGGTTCCGGCACAAACGCATTCAAGGTTGGGGCATATTATCATACGGACTGGCGGTCGGAAGAAGAGCTGCCGCTGAAGCTTGATGGACTGAATATCGATAAATTATATGAGAACTTCGTCTGGCAGATTGCGGGTGATGTGCTCCAGACGAACAACGAGGAATCTCTAAAGGAATCTGTAGAGCGTGATGAAAAGCGCAAGCAGCTGCAGAAACAGATAGATTCCCTGCAGGCAAAGGTTCGTAAGGAAAAGCAGCTCAACAAGCAGGTGCAGCTGAATGCGGAATTAAAGAGGTTACGTAAAGAACTGGAGGATATCTCGTAAATGAATGATGAAATGCAAAACCGTGCGAACGAGATTTCTTCGGAAAATGAAGATTCAGATAAAAGAAAAATAGTTATTGATCTGGGAGAAGAGACAGATGATATAGCAGATTCTGCAACCACATCAATCGCATCTCTGGGTCAATCAATGGCGAAAATACAGAATAGCTATATAAAGAACATTGAGCCGTTAATGGAGCGACGGGCTATGCTTGATAATATGATGTCGCCAATTCTTGAGCAGAAAACAAAGATAAGCGCAATGATGGCTCCAATATTGAAGCAGCAGGAATTGTTGTCCTCGATAACGGCACCGTTGCAGGATATTCAGTCAACTTTAGCGCTTAAGAGTATGGAATTGATAAGTCCGGCGATTCAATCATACTATCAAGGGATTTCAGCATCCATTAGCGAAAGTATTAGACCGATATTGGATAGCTATAAGCCTTTGATGAGCAATACCTTAACAAACCTTATATCTTCATATCAGTTTGATTTGGTAGATAAAATTCAAATACCGATCCGGAATTATCTCGAGACGATTGACTTCTCGCCTTTGTACAGTATTTTTGAAGCTTTTAAGGGTTTTGATGTTACAAAGTATAGAGATAAGCTCAATAAGATCGCAATAGCAGAAACATATAATGCACGGTGGTTTCCTCATGCGTTGTGTTTAGATGATCGGGAGATGGTTGCTGAGTTCTGGTCAATATTGGATTCAACAAGAAAGAGCAAAAATCGTATAAAGAAAATCGATCAGCTTGTTTTCAGTAGATATGACAAGAATCGGATTGAAGAGACTAAGAAGGCGTGGTGTCAGAAGAATATTCCTGAACATAAGATGCGAATGATGCATCAAGCTGTCCAAGCCTATCACAGAAGAGAGTATGCCCTTACTGTCGTTATGCTTTCGACGCTCTGGGAGGGAATTATATACGATAAGATGAATGATTTTAGAGGGAAATCCGGGAAACGAACGAAGGAAGATTTCAAGAGGTTGATTTCACAAACAGATTATGATGCGCTGTTTGCCTCTTTCTTTGATGAATATATCATGTATGATTGTCGCTCTGTAGCAGAAGTCAAAGAGGATGTTCCTGGAAGGAATAGCAGTGTCCACAGCTGGTACAGCAAATATCCAAGCAGGAAAGCAGGGTTAAATGCAATACTGTTTACGGATTTTCTAATAAACCTTGAACCGTTGGAGGAGATTGAAAATGGATAAAATGAAAATGGAATCGGTTGATATGACAGCTCAGAACATTGAAAAGATCGCGGCGCTGTTTCCTAACTGCATTACAGAGGCTAAAGATGACGATGGAAAGATGAAGAAGGTCGTCAATTTTGACTTGCTTCGGCAGATGCTTTCCAACGACGTTCTGGAAGATGATGAGGCTTATGAGTTTACGTGGGTCGGAAAGAAGGCTTCTATTGTCGAGGCCAACAAGCCCATCCGCAAGACGCTGCGTCCCTGCCCAGAGGAGAGCGTAGCCTGGAATAACACGGAGAATCTCTATATAGAAGGAGACAATCTGGAGGTTCTAAAACTTTTGCAGGAAAGCTATCTCGGCAAGGTTAAGATGATCTATATCGATCCGCCATATAATACTGGAAACGACTTTGTTTACCGGGATGGTTTTGCAATGTCCGGAGAAATGTATGCAAAGGAAAGTGGACAGCTTGACGATGAAGGCAACCGGTTATTTAAAAACACAGACAGCAACGGCCGCTTTCATTCAGATTGGTGCAGTATGATTTATCCGCGTCTTATTTTGTCACGAAACTTACTATCCGAAGATGGGGTTATCTTTATATCAATAGATGATCATGAACAAGATAACCTACGGAAAATCTGTGATGAAGTTTTTGGCACTGAGAATTTTCAAGCGTTCATTTCATATGTAAGAAAGACCTCTGGGAAGCAAGATAGCACGAATTTTATGAAATCAACGGAATTTATACTTGTCTATAGTAAGAGCAAGGAATGGGACTGTGCTCCAATTATTGCATCGGAACAAGTTACAGATAGGTACAATAAGATTGGCGAAAATGGAATTCCGTTTAGAGAGACTGATTTAAGGAAAACCGGAAATGCTGATAGGCGTCAAGACAGACCTCTCATGTGGTATCCATTTTACTACAATGAGGAGACAGAGGATCTTCAAGTTAGACAAGATGTTGATAAAAGGCTTGTTGAGCATGGTTATGTAGAAATTTTTCCTATTAAACCAGATAATTCTGAGGGTAGATGGAGGTGGGGATATCAGACGGCTGTTGAAAATATAGGAAACCTTGTTGCGCGTATTATGCCGAAATATAAATCCCAGAAGAAATATACCGTTTATGAGATCGACTATATAGATAAAAAAGGCGACATAAGGACCGTAAAAGAACATACTAGCTGGGACAGGAAAGAATTTAATTCGGATAACGCTATGAACGAGTTCAAAAATCTCGGATTCAGCAATCAATTATTCCCGTTCCCTAAAAGTTCTGCCTTGATAAAGCATATGGTTTATCTTGCTAATCTAGCAGAAGGCGATATTGTTTTGGACTTTTTCAGTGGTTCTGGAACTACAGCACAATCTGTCATGCAATTAAATGCTGAGGATGGTGAGAAACGTAGATTTATTATGGTTCAACTTCCCGAAGAGACAGGTGAAAGTAGCGAGGCATTTACTTTGGGGTATAGCACCATATGTGATATCGGGAAGGAAAGAATACGTAGGGCAGGGCAGCAGATAACAGAAAAAAGCCCTTTGATGACACAGAATTTAGACATTGGTTTTAGAGTTCTTAAGCTTGATACCACTAACATGAATGATGTCTATTATTCTGCAGGTGAGTATACCCAGAATATGCTTTCCATGCTGGAATCGAATGTGAAGGCTGACCGTACCGACCTTGATTTGCTGTTCGGCTGTCTGCTTGAATGGGGACTTCCGCTTTCGATGTCTTACACCTCGGAGCAGATTGAAGGCTGCACGGTACACACTTACAACGACGGTGACCTTATCGCCTGCTTTGATGAGAACATCCCGGATTCTGTTATCAAGGAGATTGCCAAGCGTCAGCCTCTGCGTGCTGTGTTCCGTGACAGCAGTTTTAACGGAAGCCCGGCAAAAATCAATGTGGGTGAGATTTTCAAGATGCGGGCGCCGGATACACGGGTAAAAGTAATCTAAGGAGGGGGCATCCGTATGAGGATACAATACAAACATCAAAAATTCCAAGCTGATGCTGCCAAGGCTGTGGTCGATGTTTTTGCAGGACAGCCTTATCTGACACCTTCCTACATGATGGACAGAGGAACCGGAACATTTCAGATTGGGATGGAGGAAGAGCGAGACTACACCGGCTGGAGCAATCAGAAGATTATCTCGGAGCTTTCCGACCAACTTATTCTGGAGCATGTACAGAAAATCCAGAGAGCAAATCAGATTCAGCCGTCCAATAAGTTGGAAGGTCGTGCTGATGGCTATAACCTGACCATTGAGATGGAGACCGGTGTTGGCAAGACCTACACCTACATCAAGACAATGTACGAGCTCAACCGGGCTTATGGCTGGAGCAAGTTCATCATTGTCGTACCCAGCATTGCAATCCGTGAGGGCGTATATAAGTCCTTTGAGATGACACAAGAGCACTTCGCGGAGGAATATGGAAAGAAGATCCGCTTCTTCATCTACAATTCCTCGCAGCTGACGGAGATAGACCGCTTTGCGTCGGACAGCTCGATCAACGTCATGATCATCAACTCTCAGGCATTCAATGCCAAGGGCAAGGACGCCAGAAGAATCTATATGAAGCTGGATGAGTTCCGTTCCCGCAGACCGATCGACATCATTGCAAAGACGAACCCTATTTTGATCATCGATGAGCCACAGTCTGTGGAGGGTAAGCAGACAAAGGAACGACTGAAGGACTTTCACCCGCTGTTGACGCTGCGGTATTCGGCAACGCATAAATCCGACAGCATCTATAACATGGTTTACCGTCTGGATGCCATGGAAGCATACAACACGCGGCTGGTAAAGAAGATTGCGGTTAAGGGTATATCCGAATCTGGCACAACGGCAACGGACAGCTATATCTACCTGGAAGGGCTGAACCTGTCCAAAAGTGATCCGACTGCAACGATTGAGTTCGATGTAAAACAGGCTACCGGAACGAAAAAGAAAAGCCGCATTGTGAAGATAGGCGATAATCTCTACGATTACTCCAACGGTCTGGAAGAGTACCGTAACGGCTTTGTAGTGAAGTCCATTGATGGACGCGATGACTCTGTTGAGTTCCTGAATGGAATTAAGATTTATGCCGGTGATGTGATCGGCAAAGTCGATGAAGACCAGCTTCGCCGTATCCAGATCCGTGAGACGATTCTCTCCCATATCCAGAGAGAACGCCAGCTGTTCTATAAAGGCATCAAGGTTTTGAGTCTGTTCTTCATTGATGAAGTGGCAAATTATCGTGAGTATGATGCTGCTGGTCAGCCCGCCAACGGCAAATATGCCACCATGTTCGAGGAAGAGTATCAGGATATCATTAACCATATGCGGCTTGCTCTGGGTGAAGATGATTACATGAAATACCTTGCCAGCATTCCTGCCGCTAAGACGCATGCCGGATACTTCTCTGTAGATGGCAAGGGTAAGATGATCAACAGTAAGGTCGGTCGCAAGGAAACGACTTCAGATGATGTCAGCGCCTATGAGCTGATCATGAAAAATAAGGAACTGCTCTTAGATCGTGATCCGAAGCGATCTCCGGTACGCTTCATTTTCTCCCACTCCGCACTTCGTGAGGGCTGGGACAATCCGAATGTATTCCAAATCTGCACCTTGAAGCAGTCCAGCAGCGATGTCCGCAAGCGTCAGGAAGTGGGCCGTGGCTTGCGTCTGTGCGTGAATCAGGACGGCGAGCGTATGGATACCAATGCGCTCGGCAACGACGTGCACAACGTCAATGTTCTGACAGTCATTGCCAGCGAGAGCTATGACTCCTTTGCAAAGGGTCTGCAGACCGAAATGGCGGAAGCCGTCGCTGATAGGCCGCGTGCGGTTACGGCAGATCTGTTTGCCGGTAAGGTCATCAAGGACGATAAGGGCAATGAGCAGGTCATTGACCGTGATACAGCACAGGCAATCTTCTTCGATATGATCGTGAACGGCTATATTGATAAGAAGGGCATGCTGACAGATAAGTATTATGAGGATAAGGCCAATAACGAGGTTAAGGTAGCTGAAGAAGTTGCTGACTCGGTGGCCTCTGTGATTGAGATCGTGGATTCGGTTTACGATGCCCGCAGTATGCAGCCGGAGAACGCCAGAAGCAATAACATTGAGCTACAGGTAGATGAAGAGAAACTTGCTATGCCTGAGTTTAAAGCGTTATGGTCGAAGATCAATGCGAAGTCGGTCTATGTGGTGGATTTCGACACCAATGAGCTGGTAAAGAAAGCAATCGCATCGCTGGACAGCAAGCTCAGAGTGGCAAAGATCTATTTCCGTGTAGAAACCGGTGCCATGGACAGCATCAAGTCCAAGAGCGACCTACTGTCTGGAACCTCGTTTGTAAAAGAAGAATCCGGCAGTTATGGCGTGACCATTACCTCCAATTCCAATGTGAAGTATGATCTGGTCGGGAAACTGGTGGATGAAACTGGGCTGACCAGAAAGGCGATTATCCAGATCCTTCAGGGTATTCAGCCATCTATCTTTAACCAGTTTAAGGATAATCCGGAGGAGTTCATTCTGAAGGCTGCTGCGCTGATCAACGACCAGAAAGCAACGGCGATCATTGAGCACATTACCTATGATGTGTTGGACGAGCACTACGGAACAGATGTATTTACCGATCCGACGATCAAGGGCAAACTGGGCGTCAATGCGATGAAGGCTAATAAGCATCTTTACGACCATATCGTGTATGACTCCACGAATGAGAGAGATTTTGCGACCGATCTGGATACGAATAAGGATGTGGCGGTTTATGTGAAGCTGCCGGATGGATTCTATATTTCTACGCCGGTTGGACACTACAATCCGGACTGGGCGATTGCCTTCTATGAAGGAACCGTCAAACATATTTACTTTGTCGCTGAGACGAAGGGCTCTATGAATTCGATGCAGTTGCGTCTGATCGAAGAATCTAAGATTCACTGCGCCAGAGAGCATTTTAAAGCTATTTCCAGTGGTAATGTTGTCTATGATGTGGTGGACAGCTATAAATCGCTGCTCGAAAAGGTAATGAGATAAGCAGAAGAAAGTACAGGTGACACGATGGCACAACATATTTCAGTCCGTGTGCCCTGGCATGATGATGGTTGGAAAGGCTCTGTCTGCAAAGAGCCTTCCGCCAATATGTCGTGCCTGAAGCTGAAGAATATCATGGAAAACCGTGATGATGCATTTGAGTGCAGCATATGCGGTCAGTGTATGGCAGAGCAGGAAGAGAAGCTGCCCTGTATCAGCGAGGGCGGAGCGTTTATGTCAGACCAGTCGCTCCACAAGGAGACTGTGCATCCATATAAACAAAATAATCCGGCAACACATGGGCACTTTCTCCCGACGAAAGTAATCTATCCGGCGTATTCGTTCCCGGCAAGGCCATTCGCATGGCTAATGCATCCGGGGATTGATAATAATGCGCCGCTTTATGGAATTGACTACGATCCTTTTAGAGAACCGGTGCTTGGCTTTAAATCCACATGGGTTCAGGAGGCTGAGAACCACCGGGCAATCTTTGATTATTTCTATCAGGATGTCATACCGGATCAGTCTCTGTGCATTGCGTATGCAAAACAGGTTCCCTTTGTGGAAGATAACCGGCGTGTTGTTATCGGCATCGGGCATGTGAAGCGCATTGTGCAGGCCATCGAGCATAAGCACACTGACGCAGGAAGTCTGCGTTCAATGATCTGGGAGACGATGGTATGTCATTCCATTCGTGAGGATCATAAAGATGGTTTTGTGATCCCTTATCAAGAAATGATGGGATACGCCAAAGAGCATCCGGATTTTGATATGGCATCGATTACGGTATTTGCGCCAGACGATGCTTTCAGCGAGTTTTCCTATGCAACTGAGCATCTGAGCTATGATGCTGTAATTGATGTGCTTTTAAGCTGTATAAGGGCATTTAACATCATCAATGAATGCCTGGACGAGGACTATTCCAATGTTCTGAACTGGCTGAATGAGCAGCTGTCAATTGTTTGGGAAGACCGTGGGGCATTCCCCGGGCTTGGTTCTATGCTGAGTGCCTTTGGCATCCAACTTGGAATTCCTCTGGCACGAGAAATCAAAGCTATATTTACCGACAAACATGATGACTTCTGGGAGCATGTAGATGCAGTGATTGAAAATCCCGAGTCTTACATATCTGAAGCTCTGTGCGGCTCTATTACGCCTATTGTTAAAAAAACCTGGAAGGCACTAAAACCGGAACGAAAGCAGCTGTTTCAGTTGCTATGCCGCTTTGCGCTGAACCTGGGTCAGGCAAACGTCCTGTTCAACGGAAATGAGAGAGAAAAGAAACACATATACTGCACGGACAAAGAGATTCTGGAGAATCCATATATCTTGTATGAACAGACAAGGCTGAAACTGGATGATCTTTACTTGTCTGTGCAAAAGGTTGACCGTGCTGTGTTCCCGGTTCCTTCGATTGCGGAAAAATATCCTCTGCAGGCACCGTCAAAGCTGGTGTCAGATAATGATGAACGCAGGGTCAGGGCCGTAGTGATCTCTGTTCTTGAGTATGCTGCGGTGCAGGGACATACCTTCCTTCCGTGTACCATCCTGACGGACCAGGTGCAGAATATGACGCTGGAACCGGCATGTCCTGTGACAGCCGATATGATTACAGCTATCGAATCCTTTATGAGTTCAGAGGTCATGAAGAGGGAGATGAAAGACGGCACTGAGTATTACAAGCTGGTGCGTCTGAATGAATTTGATATTGAGATTGAGAAGCGAGTGAGAAAACGTCTTAAAGCGACAAAACTGCAGGTCAATGCAGATTGGCGCAGGCTTCTCGATGAAAAGTTTGGAGGGAGAGGAAACCTTCCGGAGCTTGAGGAACTGGCCCGTAATGAGAAGGCTACAGTTCTGAAGGTGCTCGCAGAATCCAGACTGTCTGTGCTTGTGGGCGATGCAGGAACCGGAAAAACAACAGTTCTTTCCGTCCTTTGCAGTGAGCCGTCGATAGCGGCCGGAGGCGTGCTGTTGTTAGCACCTACTGGAAAAGCAACGGTTCGGCTTATGGAAAGCGTGGGTGAAAACGGACAGCGTTTTACGGCACTGAATGTTGCTCAGTTTCTTACCAGAAGCCAGCGCTTTGACTGGGAGGAAATGAGGTTCCGGCTTTCTAAACGACCATATACCGATCTTCCGGAAACTGTCATCATTGACGAGGCATCCATGTTGACGGAGGAAATGTTCGGTGCTCTTCTGGAGGCAATCGGGACTGTAAAGCGAATTATTTTCGTTGGCGATCCAAATCAGCTTCCGCCGATTGGGTCCGGCAAACCGTTTGTTGATCTGGTGAATCTTCTGAGAGAAGAACTTCCGACAAGGAGCAGTCTGGACAATCCGCGTGTCTGCAACAGTTATGGTGAGCTGCGTATTAATCGCAGACAGCAGAAGGAAGAAGAGCGTTTGGATGTGAACCTGTCCCGTTGCTTTACCCGGACGGAAGAACTGGATGATGAAGAAGATATCATTTCCGAAATAGTCCAGGGCAGAAGTGAAAATATCCAGATCAAGCAATGGGAGACCAGAGAAGAACTGGAGTCACTGTTATTTGATACGGTCGCATCAGAGATCGGAATGTCCGACCCAGATGACCAGGCAGGTTTTGACCGTGCTTTTGGAGCAAGTGTCGGATCTTATGAGACCTTCTTCAACAAAGATTCTGCCAAGTATGCCGACAGATGGCAGATCATGGCTCCTGTGAGGAATATGCCGCAGGGTGTTGTCAACATTAACCGCCTTTTCCACAAGAAATATAGGGCACATCAGATTGAGCTCTCTTATCGGCGTGGATCTAGAAAATGCATTCCGAAGGCATATGGTGACGAAGAGATTGTTTATGGTGACAAGGTAATCAATGTACAAAACATCTCCAAAGAGGCATTTCCGAAGGATGGAAATGCTATGGGTTACGTTGCGAACGGCGAGATCGGCGTTGCCTGCGGGGCATACAAAAAGGGTCTGAAGAACGATTTCCTGAATGTCTGCTTCTCTTCTCAGAAGGGGTATACATACTCTTACGACTGGCGTGATTTTGATGATGAAGCTGGTACGGCGCGTCTGGAACTTGCCTATGCTCTGACGGTCCATAAATCTCAGGGCAGCCAGTTCAATACGGTTATCCTTGTATTGGCAGAACCGTGCAGGATTATATCCAGGGAGCTGCTGTATACGGCGCTGACCCGGCAGGTTGATAAGATCATCATCCTGTATAACCAGGAAGCATACCATCTTATGAAGTATGCTTCTGAAATGAATTCAGATATTGCCAAGAGATTCACCGACCTCTTCGCCGATGTTTTTCCGGATGATCAGGGATCGCATAAACCGCAGATCACGAAAGTTGGAGATACGTTCTTTGATGAGAAGCTGATTCATAAGACAGCACGTGGTGAGCTTGTTCGTTCAAAATCTGAAGTGATTATTGCAGATGCATTGTCCCACAATGGACTGGAATATCAATATGAGCCGGAACTGATCCTTGAAGGAAAGGTCAAACGGCCTGATTTCAAGATTATTGACGCAGATACTGGCGAAGAATGGTATTGGGAACACTGCGGCATGATGTCGGATGCGAAGTATGCAAAGCGCTGGGCTGAGAAAGAAAAGTTCTATGCCAAGAACGGTATCGTCAAAGATAAGAACTTGATCGTTACTGAAGAATACGCTGGCGAAGGCCTGGATTCCTATAAGATCAATGAAATGATCAAAGAAATCTTTATGCTGTAGTGCTGATATAGGTGGTTGAATTGAGAATCTTATTTTGTAATATCGCCTGGATGGATTACTATCAGGGGATCATTTCCGGTAAAGATGAGCCTCGAAATGGCGGCGCATATGTTCTTAAGAACAATGATGCGCATGAAAAATATAACTTCCAATCGGTCTATCTTACGGAGAAGGATAATGGCTATCCGGCTGGCAACTATTGCGTAGGTTTTGTGGAGACGAAATCCACGAGCGGCAAAACAGTAAATTAGCTCAACATTGAAAAGATAGAAGGCTGTGCTGCGCTTAAGAGAGAGCCGGAGGAAGATGACGTTCTGATGATCTACTGTGCAAAGTATCCCGATTCCTTTACAAATGAGACCTATGTCGTTGGCTGGTATAAGCATGCAACGGTATACCGCAATTATGCCCAGCTGAATTTCGAGAATGATGATGGGACGGTGTATGAGCAGTTTTACAACGCTATCGCCAGAAAGGAAGATTGCGTTCTACTTCCCCGCGTTCTTCGAAGGAAAAGCAATAGATGTAGAGTCCCTCGTAAGCAGCGAGGAATCTCCTATGGATTCGGGTAGGCAAATGTGTGGTTTGCACAGGGAGCTGATGACAATCCGGATCTTAAAAGATTTCTGGACAGAATCGTTGGGCTGATTGATGCTTACGACGGAGAGAACTGGGTGGATACTTTGACTAATGGTGTTGAGGCTTGAGGGCTGTAAATATGACAAACGAGGAAAGAGCATATTACGCTAAATGCGATGCTTACGACTCTGCTATGACTTATGAGGAGTATGTCGTCCATATCTTTCGGTGTCTGATACTGAGTGATTGGCATTACTCGGCTGAAACGGCAATGAGTCTCATTCGAGAAAGAGCCGACTGCATTAGGAAAGCGTTCGAGGAAAAGCAGTCAGTTATTGAGGCAATGGTAGAAGTCGGATACTGCTGAGGATAAAAGGTGATCATGGTGCAGTGTAACGAGTTTTATGAAAAAGCCAGATATGACTGGTCTTCATCCACAACTACAAGCCAGCTTTCCAAGCTGGAGTCTTTAGGCTCTCCGGAAGAAGTGACTGGCCTCGTTGAGTATTACATGGATGATACCGGTATGGTGAGGCTCATGAACAGGGTGATATCTGCGGATATGGTTTTCTCCGGTGAACAGATAACCAATATGGCAACCTGCCTGGATGAAAAGCATGCAGATACGCTTGTTTCCTATGCACTGAAGAAAGATGTACATTTTACTGTTGATCAGATAATCGAGCTGGCAGCGGATGTCTCCGTGCCTGTAATGAATCGGGTGGCTGCAAAGATCGATTTCCCCCTGACGGAAGGTTTGATCGACGAGGTGGATGGAAGCATTGACGAGGATTTGCTGCAGGGACTCAGAATAAAGATGATGCCGACGGCTAAGGATGACGAGACGGAGCAGCCGGAAGTTTTATCGACCCCGAGCGGGCGGCAATACACTCATACGGAAGGAGCTCAGAGGTTCACTGATGAGGGGGGACAAAATACAGAAACCATCGCCTCTCCATCGGCTCTTTCCAAGGAAATACCGTTATGTGCTGGTGCTCTTTCAGAGTGCAGACCACGCCTATTCCTACAGAACAGAAGATCGTTCGATCAAGTAGGGCAATATCGTTATAGTTCCTGTAACTGGGAAAGACCCGCAGCCGGCTAATGTTTCTGAAGTGCGGGTCATGACAGAGGAGAATGCTCCGTATCCGCTGGCCAAGACGAAGATGGTGCTCGGCAAAGCTGACCGAAAAACCAGAAAAGCATTTGTATTAAACGATAATTGTATCCCGATGTACATTTCTCGCTATCGTGTCAACACACCGGACGGCGTGGTGGAAATCATGACTACGGAAGCAGAGCGGAAGATCCTGCGCGAAAAATACAAGAATCATCCGCACCCTCCTCTCCCTGTTGATTACCTACAGCTTAAGAAAATTTATGCACTTGAAAATATAAGATAAAAACTATATTATTTTATTAGGACTTTGGAATGAAGTTTGAAGTAGAATTTTAAAAAAATGGGATTCAACCGGCGAGGGAATTTATTCTTTCACAGGAGAAAAAATATATTGCTAAAACCCTTGATATGATACAACTTTTACAAGACAACGGATACCAATTACGTGAACCTTATTCAAAAGAGAGAATGATATTTTTGAATTGCGAATAAAATTGGGAAATAATATTTCAAGGATTATGTATTTCTTTTATGTGGATCAACATATCATTCTGACAAATGGTTTCATTAAAAAGACACAAAAGACTCCTCGAAATGAAATTGAGAAAGTAAAAAAATATCGGGCAGATTATATGGATAGAAAGGAATCGTACAATGAGTAGAAAGTTTGATGATTTTCTTCAGGAACAACTTCAGGATCCTGAAATTAGAAAAGAATATGAAGCTCTTCAGCCTGAACATACAGTTATTCAGGCTATGATTGATGCCAGAAAGAAATCTGGCATGACACAAAAAGAGCTTGCAGAGATAACCGGTATTGCACAAGGAGATATTAGCAAACTGGAACGTGGTAGTGCCAATCCATCTATTAGGACTCTTCAGCGCTTGGCAAAAGGGATGGGAATGATTCTTAAGATTGAATTTACTCCGGAGCAGGTATCGGTAGTGAAATAGTTTTCGGATCATGTGAAAGACATAAATTTTCTTGGAATAGACAGTTTGAATGTTGCAAGAAATTTCTGTCTTTACGTTAATGTTAAATAACCCGTTATCTTTTTTCTATCCATAAAAATTGAGATAATTGTGAAAAGTGTGAAAAGTTGAACGCACTTTTCCCGCTTTACAAACTTTTTCCACTTTTGCGCACTATCTCAGGGAGGAATTCAAGATGAACACAAAACTTGCTACAAGCAGGATGCGAACAGGGCAATGGGCTGACATTATTAAAGAGTGTAAGGAGAGTGGTCTAAAAGTAGATGACTATTGGGCACTGATTATTCTGGCGTTTAAGTACCATTGTATCCTATGCTTAGAGGCACCAAATCCGGGTGCGGAGACATGCGGAGTCAACTATCATTCCGATGTTCAGGGCCATATTCTACAATGTATTTACGGCAATTGACCGGACTCATTGAAAGGAGATAAAAACATGGATTTCAAAACAATGAGAGATAGAATTGAAAATATGGTAAATGATAACCATAGGGACTTTGTTAAGGCAATTATAAGCATAGAAAAAGGTGTTAACGATGAAAGTGTTTTGGACAAGCTCTATGACACATATATGGATGATGACAGTCTTAATTTGCTGCATGAGGAATTTGACTATATGATTGAGTATTTAAGGAAGTAGGGCAGATAAAAGATTACTCTATATTCAAAAAAAGAATGATCTTATTAATGTTGTAGGAAGTATTGTGGGAGAGATTTACATAATTGAAAGAGAAAATAAGAACTTCTATTTTCCATTAAAAAAGATAACAGCAATGCATTTGTTGCCTATGCAACGAAATTATTTTCTTCTTTATGAAATTGAGGGATATATAGATCACTACAATAAAATTCCAAACAAAGGCAGATTTTATGAATGAGGAACAGTATTTATCAAGAATACGCCAACTGGAAGAGGAAATCGAATATTTGCATAGTCTTCTTAATGATGCTGGGATTTCCTATGAATTAGAAGTCAAAGAGTCAGAAGATTTCTCTTCTGAGAGGAATTCTGCTTTTGATGAGGACCAAGGATCACGCATCCTTCCTGTTAAGCTTACGAAGCAGCATGTTCAATACTTCTATCATTTGTTTAAGGGTAGAAATGATGTGTATAGTAAGAGATCCGGAAAAGCGAATAAGAAAACCGGAAAACATGGTTATTATACGCAATGCTGGAACTTCTGGAAGGATGGAATTTGTCTTAAGAAGGATAATCCACAGTTCCACTGCGGAGAATGTCAGAATCGGCAATATAAAGAGCTGACCGGGCAAGTATTATATGAGCACTTATTGGGAATAAAAGAAGATGCTTCGGATGTTGTAGGGCTATACCCGATGTTTCCGGATGAAACGATTAATTTTTTGGTATTCGACTTTGATTGCCATGATGATTTAAACGGTGGGGACGATGGTGCGAACATTGATTTAGAGTGGGTAGCGGAAGTTAACGCTTTCAGAAAGATTTGTGAAAATAATGAAGTTCCCATTTTGGTTGAACGTTCCCGTTCAGGAAAAGGTGCCCATATCTGGATATTTTTTGAAAAACCTATTCTTGCAAGCATTGCACGTCGATTTGGAACAGCACTTTTAACTCAAGGTGCTGAATCTGTTAATATGAGAAGCTTTAAGTATTATGACAGAATGCTTCCGGCTCAGGATCATATATCGCTTAATACAAAAACGGGAAAGCCGGGGCTTGGTAATCTTGTTGCACTGCCATTACAAGGGCAGGCCTTGAAGCTTGGAAATAGCGCATTTATAGATGAAAACTGGAATGCTTAAAAGAGGTGAAAAAGCTTTCTTCTGAAACAGTAGAAGAAAGAATAAAAGAATGGTCTGCAGAAGGAATCCTCGGTGTTCTTAGTAACGATTTTGAAGCGGATACGGAGGGGGCAAACGATACTAAGCCTTGGAAAAAAGGTAATCAAGCTCTACATAAAGAAGATGTTTCCACTATTGTGGAGATTGTTATTGCTGATAAAGTTTACATTAGCACAGAAAGCATGAAACCGAGAATGCAAAATGGTTTACGACGCATTGCAGCTTTTAGTAATCCGGATTTTCACAAAAAAGCCGCAATGGGATTATCAACCAAAGGTATACCGCGAATAGTTTTCTGCGGCTATGATGACGCAGGCTATATTTGTATTCCGAGGGCGCTGCTTGATTCTGTGATTGACAGATTCAAAGAAGTGAATATTTCTTTTACACTGATAGATAAGAGGTGTACCGGAACGCCTTTGGATGTTTCATTCAATGGTACGTTATATGAAGAGCAGATGAGAGGTGCAAAGGCCATTTTGGAACACGATAATGGTATTCTCGCTGCGACCACTTCTTTTGGTAAGACGGTTGTAGGCGTATATATGATTGCACAAAGAAAAACCAATACCCTTATCCTGGTACATAACACGGAAATACAAAAGAACTGGATAGAGGATTTAAATAAGTTCTTAAATATAAATGCTGAATTGCCTGAATATCAGACCAAAACAGGAAGAGTAAAGAAAAGAAAAAGTATTATTGGAAAGCTATATACCGGACATAATTCCATGACTGGAATTATAGACGTTGCCATATTCTCTTCTCTGGGTAGGGGAGCTGAAATTGATCCAATCATTGAACAATACGGAATGGTGATTATGGATGAATGTCACCATGGGGCGGCGCAAACGGTTGAGGATGTTATAGGATCAGCAAAAGCAAAGTATGTTTATGGATTAACTGCAACGCCTAAACGCGAAGACGGGCTGGAAAAGAAAGTATTTATGCAGTTCGGTCCCATAAGATTCCGCTATACTGCTAAAGAAAGAGCGGAAAAACAGGGCATTGACCATTTTGTTTACCCGAGATTTACAAGGTTGGTAAGCACTTCTGATATTAAGGTTACCGAAGCAAACAGAGCGGTTATTGAATGCGAATCCAGAAATGAACAGATTATTGCTGATGTAGAGAACTGTATTCAAAACGGTAGAACACCTCTTGTTTTGACGAAGTATAAGGAGCATGCGGAGATTTTGTATCAGAGACTGCAAGGGAAAGCGGATCATATTTATCTTCTACAAGGCGGAGGCAGTAGAAAAGCTAAGGACGAAATGAGGTTACAAATGCGAGCAGTTCCTGATGCGGAGTCTATCGTCCTAGTTGCTATTGATAAATATATTGGCGAAGGCTTTAATTTTCCTCGTCTTGATACAATGATGCTTACCATGCCTGCAGCCTCAGAAGGAAATATTGAGCAGTTTGCCGGACGTTTACATCGTGATTACGACACGAAGACAGAAGTAATTATATACGATTATGTAGATTCTCATATACGTGTGCTGGAGAAGATGTATCATAAGCGCCTAAGGATCTATAAGAAAATTGGATATGAAATTTGCAATAATGTTATTGTCGAAAAACAAAATGCCAACACTATTTTTGATATAGATAGCTATGAAAAAGTATATGCAAAAGATCTGCTGGAGGCTAATAAGGAAATTATTATATCCAGTCCCGGATTAAATCGATCCAAGGTCGATGCTTTCGTAAAGCTTATAAAACATAGACAGGAAGATGGAGTTAAGCTTACGGTAATAACCCTTAATCCAGAAGGATATCCTGAAGAAAAGATTAAGGATACAAAAAGACTTGTAGAAATACTTAAAAATTGTGGTATCAGGATTAAGCTTCAAGAGCATATGCATGAACATTTTGCTATCATAGATGATGAGATAGTATGGTATGGAAGCATGAATTTGCTTTCGAGGGCAAAGGTTGATGATAATCTGATGCGTGTAAAAAGTAAAACTGTAGCACAGGAGTTATTGGAAATAAGCTTTGGATAAGAAATATTGAAGGTGGTATAATTTGGTTACAGGAATAGTACACCATTGAATTATTAGGGAGGAATGGTAAATATGACATTGACTGAAATTGTAAACGGATTTAACACTACACCATTTCTATTTATCGGTTCTGGAATGTCAAGAAGATACTTAGAACTACCCAACTGGGAAAGTTTATTAAAGCATTTTGCCGAACAAATTAGAAATGATAAATTTGCTTATCAATACTATGTAAATAAGGCATCTGTTGGGAATTCCTCTATGATTCTGCCAAGAGTTGCATCGTTAATAGAAAGTGATTTCAATGAAGAGTGGTTTAGCAATCCTGCAAAGCGTAATCTTAATGAAAAGGAATTAGAAAGTGTAGCTAAAGATATCTCTCCATTTAAAGCGGAAGTTGCTGCCTACATTAAACGCTCTTTTTCTATAAATCCACAATATCAAAAAGAAATAGAATTATTGGAAAAAATCTCCTCAAACAGCATATCAGGAGTTATTACAACAAATTACGATACGTTTTTAGAGGATCATTTTGATGGATATAAAACTTATATTGGACAGAGTGAGTTGATATTTTCTCCATTGCAGGGAATTGCAGAGATATATAAAATACATGGTTCAGTTGATTCGCCGGAAAGTATCGTTATAAATGAAAAAGATTATCAGATTTTTGACGAAAAGGAAAAGTATCTTGCGGCAAAACTGATGACTATTTTTATGGAATATCCAATTATTTTTCTTGGTTATTCTATAAGTGACTGGAATATTCAGCAGATTATTCGATCGATAGTAAGCTGTCTCGATACACAACAGTTACACAAACTGTCTGATCGTTTTATTTTCGTCGAATACCAACCTAATAATAGCGGAATAGAGATATCTTCTTATGCGGTCATGATTGAATCAGAACCTTTGCAGATGACAAAGATTGGTCTTAGCGACTTTTCTCAATTATATCGTGCGTTAGAAATGAAAAAAGCAAAAATGCCGGTTAGATTGCTAAGGCATTTTAAAGAGGAAATATATAATTTTGTTATTACAAATAGCCCGACTGCAACAATGCGGGTGGCTTCAATTGATGATACGAGGGTTAAAGATGAGGATTTAGTATTAGCCATCGGCAGAGCTTCAGAATTTGGATTGAAAGGATTAAGTGGTCTTGATGCAAGTGAGTGGTATAGAAATATAGTCCTTGGAGACTTGAATTTTAGCGCAGATGAACTCTTGCGATACGCTTTTCCTAAGTTACTTAAACAGAACTCAAACAAGCTTCCGGTTAACAAGCTGTTAGTAAGTGCAAAAGATAGTTATCCGGAGGCTGAGGAACTTGCACTTAAGTATACTTTTGATAAGATAATTTCTAAAACTATACGGAATCAACGACATATAGTAGAAAAGTATCACTCTGTCATGGACATCTGGAATTTAAAGTCTGCTACGATTGAGAAAAAAACTAGGCTAGTGGCTCACCTTCCTGAGGATAAGATTTCAATCGACGAGCTGGAAACGATTCTAAAAGAATTGTTTGAGCAAAATAGAAATATTCTCCATGATGCAACAACACCAGTAAAAACAAATATAAGACGCTTGATATTGATTTACGATTATTTAAAATGGGGAAAAAGAAAAGAGCCGTCTGACTAAAGCACCTGTAAACAGACACCGTTCAGAGGACCCTTTTGAATTGATACACCAATCATATCAGCATCTGCATGCAGACACCTTACTAATATAGCGCATTACATTCATTGAA